>Ga0190286_1000578_pt1 | contig 14906 bp, 12 predicted proteins | sample 48691834_MG_FD_183241 | JGI IMG/M metagenome (GOLD analysis project Ga0190286, IMG submission 183241) | Hydrothermal vent microbial mat bacterial communities from Southern Trench, Guaymas Basin, Mexico - 4869-18-3-4_MG | ecosystem: Environmental > Aquatic > Marine > Hydrothermal vents >... | reverse complement strand
GGGCAAACGCGGCTCAACCCAATCGAATCCGTCGATCGGATCGTAAACCCCTGGATCCCAGACTGCGCCCAGCAGGACAGGATGCAGGAGGCCCAAAAGCCCGAAAAGACCGAGGATCACCAGGCCGGCGATCCCCAACCGATCGCGCTTGTATAGCTCCCAATTGTGCTTCAAGCGCTTCCACCAGAGTCCAGCCCTCGTCCGCAGCCGATCGCCTAATCGGATAGCCCCTACCTGAGCCATGTCCTACAACCTACTACTAAGCAAGATGTTGTCCCGTCAATAGCGTAGCCATTATCATCTCTTGCCGGAATCGAAGGGAAGTGCTCAGCTCGACATCAGGTAGTGATCGCCAGAATGGCGGCGACAAGGTGATTTGAAGAGATGGTGCGCCGTGAGCTGCCCCTGCCGCCGTGGTTCGACCCAACTAAGGTCGATCGCATCTGGCAGGTGCCCTACCAGGAGCGGGCCGCGGAGGCCGAGCGGTGGGCCCGCGAGCATGGGATAAAACCAGCGGCCGCCGACGAGTTCAAGATCTGCCTGGTCGTGGTGGACGTGCAGAACTCCTTCTGCATCCCGGGGTTTGAGCTCTTCGTAGCCGGGCAGACCGGGCGCGGTGCCGTGGATGATAACCGCCGCTTGTGTGAGTTCATCTACCGGAATCTGGGAGTGATCACCCAGATCTGCCCGACGATGGACACCCACCAGGTGGCGCAGATCTTCCATCCTGCCTTCTGGGTCGACGATAAAGGCGAGCACCCGCCGCCGTTCACCACCATCACCGAGGAGGACGTCCAAGAGGGCCGGTGGCGGTTCAACCCCGCGCTCGGCCCGGTCCTGGGGCTCGATGAGGAGTATGCCCGGCACTACCTTCTGCACTACACCCGGAAGCTCAAAGAGGGCGGCAGATACACGCTGACCATCTGGCCCTACCATGCGCTCCTGGGGAGCCTGGGCCATGCGCTCGTCGCGGCCGTCGAGGAGGCAATCTTCTTCCACGGCATCGCCCGCGGGACCCGGCCGGACTTCCAGATCAAGGGGGATAACCCCCTGACCGAGCACTACTCGGTCTTCGGCCCGGAGGTGCTGGAGGACCACGAGGGCCGGCCGATCGCTCAGCGAAATGAGAGATTCATCGAGAAGTTACTGGAGTTCGATGCGGTGATCATCGCCGGGCAGGCGAAGAGCCACTGCGTCGCCTGGACGATCGACGACCTTTTGCGAGACATCTACCTGCGCGACAAGCGACTGGCGGAGAAAGTCTATCTGCTTGAGGATTGCACCTCGCCGGTGGTCATCCCCGGGGTGGTGGACTACACCGCGGAGGCGGAGGCCGCCTTCCGACGGTTCGCCGAGGCGGGGATGCACCTTGTCCGCTCGAGCGAGCCGCTCGAAAGCTGGCCAGGGATCGGGCTCTAGCTAATCCACCTGGAGCTGAGCCGAGGCCACCGGCCGGCCGCCGTGGGTGATCCTGATGGTGTAGAGCCCCGGCTTTAAGGGGCGGATCTCCCCCTGGTAGGAGATGCTCCCGATGCACTCGATGCAGTAGCCCTCCTCCGCCTCGGCGGTGATCGCGACCTCGAAAGTGTTGGGACATCTCGCGGAAGAGGAAGAACCGGGGGAGGCACACCTCATGGCTCGCAGCTCCGCGTGGAGCTCGTAGCAGGGATTCGGGGTGATCATCACCCCGGAGAAGGTGATCTTCCCCCGACCGGCTGCGAGCATGGCCTCCTCCTTGGCCGCCGCGCAGCCGGCCTCGAGCTGCCGGAAGAGGAGCCGAGGTTCACCCTCGAGGGCGGTGAAGAGCTCACAACCTCGCAGCCCGAAGAACGCCCCCAAGCCGAGGAGCCCGCCGGCGCGCAAGAACTCCCTCCGGGTGAGATGCTTCCTCGTCATGATCATGGAAAAACCCACTCCCGGCTCAATTGTAACCCGGATGGGAAGCTACCGGCTAGGGCAGGGGGTTTCAGAAGAGATTAGAAAGGAATATAAGAAAAAGAGAAAAAACAAACACCGACCTTAGAGGCCCAAGGCCGCCCGAGCTGGCTTCAATTCAATCAAGCTCAGCTCGGTCTGGAGCGCCTCGCCTGAGCTTCGGAGGGCACGGTCGTCCTCGCCGTCGTCGCTCGAGCTATCGATCAGGGCCACCGCCCCCTCTCCATCTCCAGGATCTTGACCCGCTTCGGCTCGAAATACTGCTTGAAGACCTCCACGGCAGCCTCGGGGATCGCCTTCTCCCCGCAGGTGTAGACGTCGAGCGCGATGTAGCCCTCCTCCGGCCAGGTGTGCACCGAGAAGTGCGACTCGGAGATCAGCGCTACCGCGCTCATCCCCTGAGGCTCGAAGGTCTTCTTGACGAGCTGAAGCAGGGTCACATTCGCCTTCTCGACCGCCTCCAACAGGGCGGCCTCGACCGCTTCCGTCGACCAGATCCGGTCGTTGCAGTCCCAGAACTCCATGATCAGGTGGCGTCCCCGGGTGTCCATCTTCACCTCCTCTCTTTTCTCTGGTTTCTATGGGTTTAGTTAGTTAGTTGCCGCCTCCTCATCCTTGAGGATCTCCTCCGGCAGGGGCTCGTTGGCCAGCCTCGGCCGCTCCAGGAGCTCGATCCGGTAGAGCGAGGAGCGATACCATGGGCGCTTGGGCCGGACCTTCACCGGGAGGCTCCCCCAGGCCCTCATCTGCTCGAGGTAGCCCCAGTCGACATACTCGTTGAAATCATCGATCAGCTCGGTGATGCAGGCCCCCAGCTCTAGCAGGTGCCGCTGGAGCGAGCGCCACTTGGCGAGGGAGGCCTCCCGGTGGGTGAGCCCGAAATAGCCGGCGCTGCCCGGCCCGGCGAGGCAGAGCAGCCCCCGCTCGATGAACGCCCGCAGCCCGGCGAAGGTCTCCGGCGGGTCGGTGAAGAAGGTGTCGAAGGCCCCGAGCCACTCCCGGGGGAGCGGCTCGCGAAGGTCGTGCACCGCCGCCCTCAGCGGGAGCCCCTCCCGCTCACCCGCCTGCCGGGTGAACTCGATGATCCGCGGGTCGATGTCCACCACGAGGACCTCTCGGGGCGCGCCGGTCAGGGCTGCGGCGAGCCCCACGAGGTCGTCGTCCCCGAGGACCACCAGCCGCTTCCCCTCGAGGTCGCCTCGAGCCCACATCATCGCCACCCGTGCCACGGCCGTCTCCGGGGTGACGTATCCCTGGTCATACTCCTGGATGGCCTCGGGCCGGCCGCGCGAGAGCTCATCGAACCTCCGGAGGAGCTGCCGGAGTGGCTCCTGGCCGAGGTCGAGCCCTCGGCCGCCGCAGTGAGGGCAGCGCAGCTCCCGAGCCGGGGCGAGCCGGCGGTCCTCGGCCAACTTGTGGCCAGCGGCGGTGAGGACCAGCCGCTCACCATCGACATGGAGAAGGCCCTCGTCCTCCAGCACCTTGAGGATGGAGAAGAGGGCCATCATCGGGACATCGCTGCGATCAATAACCTCCCAGATGTCCTGGGAGGCGAGCAGCGCTCTCAGGGTCCGCTCGATATCCCGCTCGGTCAGGGGGATCTTCGTCCTCTTCGCCGCCTCTTGCCAGAGCCGTCGGATCACCTCGCACCTCGATCGATTAAGATGCAAATGAAAAACGTCCCGCTCCTGCCGCTCAGAGAAACGGAACCCTTGAAATCTAAACTAGCCTTCCCTCTCCGGGCTTTTAACCCCACGAGCGGCCAAGGGAGGCCGACTCTTCCTTAATTCAATTCCTGACCTGCTGAATAGCTAACTTCGAACTCCAGTCAGCTTTGTGGTGCCGGGAGTGGGATTCGAACCCACACGGGCTTCTAAGGCCCACTAGGTCCTGAACCTAGCGCGTCTTCCGTTCCGCCACCCCGGCAGATCAGCCATATTTTAATCCTCGAGTGGGGCCCTGTCAACCGGTCCGAGGCCGGCGCTGGGGCCCTCCTCCACCTCCAGCTCCAGGCCTAGGTAGAGATAGCGCTTGATGTCCTGACTGCTCGTCTTCTCGAACGGCTCGGCAAGCAGCTCGAGGTCCTCCCGGCTCCTGATCCGCTTGTAGGGCGCGAGCCGTCGGCAGCGGGCGCTGACCTCCCTCCAGATCAGCTCCTTGACCTCACCGGGGTCGGTGAGCCCCTCCCCCCTGAGGAGCTCCCAATTGGGGTAGATGAGGGCCTGGACGACCTCCCTCCCGCGCCGATACCCACGCTTCACCAGAATTTCTTCAATATAGGGGCTCCGGGCGAGCTCGAACTCGACCTCCTCGGGATAGACGTTCTTCCCCGATTCGAGCACGATCACGTTCTTCCGACGGCCTCGCAAATAGAGCCAGCCGTCTTCATCGAGGATTCCGAGGTCGCCGGTGTGTAGCCAGCCCTCCTCGTCGATCACCTCCCGGGTGAGCTCGGGTCGCTTGTAATAGCCGCGCATCACATTCGGCCCGCGGACGATCACCTCGCCGACGCCCTCCTCATCCGGCTGGTGGATCCTGAGTTCCACCCCGGGGATGGGCGGGCCAACCGAGCCGGGCTTATCGTTGAACGGGGTGCTGAAGGCCAGCACCGGCGCGGTCTCCGTCAGGCCATAGCCCTCGATCACCCCGAGGCCGAGCCGCCTCAGGCCGCGGATCGTCCGGGGGTCGAGCGGCGCCCCGCCGGAGATGAAGAACCGGAACCGCTCCCCGGTGAGGTGCTCCCGGAGCTTCCGCCCGGCCAACCGGGGGAAGAGCCGGAAGGCCAGCTGCGAGATCAGCCCACCCTGGGTAAGCCGCTCCTCGATCCTGGCATACATCGCGTTGAAGAGCTTGGGGACGCCCACGAGGATCGTCACCCCATTTCGAAGCATGAGCTGGGGGATGCTCTTGTAGTCGTCGGTGTAGATGAGCAGCGCGCCGCTTCCCAGCGGCCCCAGGATCGTCGCGGTGAACCCGAAGATGTGATGCCAGGGGATGATCGAGAGGGCGACGTCCTCGGGGGTGACCTCCAGCCGCTGGAGGAAGGCCTGGACGTTCGAGGCCAGATTGTAGTGGGAGAGCATCACCCCCTTTGCGCGCCCGGTGGTGCCCGAGGTGTAGACGATCAGCGCCAAGTCGTCCGGCCCGACCGCCTCCGGAGGATGGGGCTCCGAACCCCTGACCAGCTCCCACCACCAGGGGTAGCCGGGGGCCTCGTCCATCGCTATCACCTGGAGGTCGCTCTGGCTTTGAGCTTGGGATTGGGATTGAGCTTGAGCTTGAGCCCGGGCCTCCTCGAACAGCTCGAGGTGGTCCCCCGCGACCACGGCCAGCTTGGGCTCCACCTCGGCCAAGATGCGCCCGACCTCCGCTGAGGTGAGCTCGGTGTCGATGGGGACGACGATCGCACCCAAGCGGAGCGCGCCCCAGAGGGCTGTCTGCCACTCCAGCCGCGGCTTGGCCAAAATTGCTAACCGGTCGCCCCGCCCGAGGCCCAGCTCCTTAAGCGCCCCAGAGGAGCGCGCGGCCCACTCCCCCAGCTCGCCGTAGGTCGTCGTGCGGTAGGCCTCAAGGGCCCGCTGGCCGGGAGGCGCCAGCCGCAGCGCGGGCCGCTCACGGAACCGCTCTACGCTCGTGGCGAACAGCTCGTTGAGGGTGGGAAACTCGATCTCAAGTTCAGCCCTGGAATCGGGCTTAGACTTGGGCTTGAGTTTGTGTTTGTGCTTGTATTGGCGTTGGTGTTTGGGTTTGGACTCCTCTCCCATCCCCTGCCCCTCTTACTGATGCTGGTAGAGGTAGCGCTTGATGTCCTGGGTGGTGGTCTTCTCGAAGGGTTGTGGGACGATGATGATGTCCTCCTTGCTCCTGATCCGCTTGTAGGGCGCGAGGCCCCGCGAAGCGGCCTTGATCTGCTCCCAGATGAGCTCGCGGGCCCGCTCGAGGTCCTGCTCGGGGAGGCCGAGCCGCTCCCAGTTGGGGTAGATGAGGGCCTGGACGACCTCCCTCCCCTGGCGGTAGCCCCGCTTCACCAAGACCTCCTCCACGTAAGGCAGCCGGGCGAGCTCCCACTCGACCTCCTCGGGGTAGACGTTCTTCCCCGACTCGAGCACGATCACGTTCTTCCGACGGCCCTTGATGTAGATGTAGCCCTCTTCATCTAGTGAGCCCAGATCCCCAGTGTGTAGCCAGCCCTCCTCGTCGATCACCTCCCGGGTGAGCTCAGGTCGCTTGTAATAGCCGCGCATCACATTTGGCCCGCGGACCAGGATCTCCCCCACCCCTTCCTCGTCCGGCTCGTGGAGCTTGACCTCCATCCCGGGGAGGATCGAGCCGACGGTCCCGACCTTCCGGTCGAAAGGGTAGCTGAAGGCCACCACCGGCGCGGCCTCCGTCAGGCCGTAGCCCTCGATGATCCCGATCCCGAGCCGCCGGAAGCCGCGGGCTACCTCCGGGTCGAGCGGCGCCCCGCCGGAGACGAAGAACCGCAGCTTGGGGGAGGCCAGCGCCCGCTTCACCCGACGGCCAACCAGCCGCGGTGCGAGCCCTAGGAGGACCCGTCCTAGGGGATTCGCCCTCACCCGCTCCATCACCCGCTCATACATCAGGTGGTAGAGCTTGGGGACACCGATGACGACGGTCGTTTCGGTCTCCTTCATGATCCGCGGCAGCTCCCTATACTCGGAGGTGTGGACCGCCGTCGCGCCCGTCCAGAAGGGCACCAGCAGCCCAGCGGTCAGCCCATAGCTGTGATACCACGGGGCGATGGAGAGGATCACGTCCTCCGGGCCGATGGGCATCCGCTCGAGACACGCCTGGACGTCGGCGCTGAAGTTGCGATGGGAGAGCATCACCCCCTTGGCATCCCCGGTGGTGCCCGAGGTGAAAGCAATCACCGCGAGGGCCTCAGGGTCGAGCTCGGGCTCGGAGGGGGCCTCCCCCTCCCGGAGCAGCTCCTCCAGGGAGAGCACTCCCTTCTGCTTTGGCTTCGGCTTCGGCTTGGGAGCCTCCAGGGGATCCATGCTGATCGTGAGGAGTTTTTTCACCGCGGGGAGGTGCTCCTTCCCGACGATGGCGGCCTTGGCGTCCGCTTGGGGGATGATCCGTTCGGCCTCCTCCGGGCTGAGCTGGGCATCGAGCGGGACGGCGATCGCCCCGGCGTGGAGGATGCCCAGCAGTGCGAGGGGCCACTCCAGCCGCGGCCGCGAGAGGAGGATCACCCGGTCACCCTCGGCGATCCCCAGCCGGCGGAGCGCACCGGCGAGCCGCTCGGCCCCCTCCTTGAGCTCGCCGTAGGAGAGCTGCTCGTAATCCTTCCCGCGGGGGAGCCTGACCGCGGCCTTGTCAGCGAACCGCTCCGCGGTCTGGCGGAAGAACTCCACGATCGTCGGATAGCTCATGGCTTCTCCTTTGGATCTTAACAGCCCAAACGGGTCCTTGCAACGAGCAAGGGTACAGGCTGGCTAGCTTAACCCTTCTCCTCCCAGTCGAAGGGCAGCTCCTCTCCCTCGAGGATCTGCTTCACCCGGAGGCGGCTCTCCTCCAGCGCGCGCTTCACCTCGCTCGCCAGCCGCACCCCCTCCTCGAAGAGCGCGAGCGACCGCTCGAGCTCGACCTCCTCGCTCTCCAGTTGCTGGACGATCTCCTCCAGGCGGCGCAACCGCGCCTCGATGCTGGCATCGGTGTCTGGCCCTTCATCCTTTCTCATCGCTTCGCTGTAGCTCCCTCCTCTCGACCCGACAGAGTAGCTCGCCCTCGTAGAGCTTCGCCCGGACCAGCTCGCCCTCGGCCACCTGAGCGGCGGAGGTGAGCGGCTCGCCGGTCCGCTCCCGCAGGAGGAGGGCATACCCCCGGCGGAGGACCGCCAGCGGGCCGGCCCCCTCCAGCCGGGCGACCAGCCCCGCCAGGCGCTCCTCTTCCCTGGTCAGCCGCCGCTCCAGCGCGCGGAGGAGCCGCTCCCAGAGGCCATCGAGCCGCTGGAGGCCCTCCTCGATCTGCCTTTTCGGTAGCCGGAAGGCGTAGCTGCGCAGGGCCCGCTCCAGCCGCAGCTCGAGCCCTTCAAGCCGCTCCCCCTGGAGGCGGACGAGCTGCCCGCGGAGTCCCTCGAGCAGGCTCAAGAGCTCCGTGCAGTCGGGGACCGCAGCTTGTGCCGCCGCGGTGGGCGTCGGCGCACGGTAGTCGGCCACCAGGTCGGCGATGGTGAGGTCCACCTCGTGGCCGACGGCGGAGATCACGGGGAGCTTGGACTCGGAGATCGCCCGGGCGACGACCTCCTCGTTGAAGGCCCAGAGGTCCTCCAGCGAGCCGCCGCCGCGGCCGACGATGAGCAGGTCCAGCGGCTCCTGGCTCTCGCTGTAGCGGTTGGCGGCCTGGATAGCCTGGGCGATCTCCTCCGCGGCGCCCTCCCCCTGGACCCGCGTGGGGAAGAGGACCACCTCCACCGGCGGGTAGCGCTCAGCGATGACGGTGCAGATGTCGCGGATCGCGGCCCCCTCAGGCGAGGTGACCACCCCGATCCGCTGGGGGAACCGCGGGAGCGGTCGCTTGCGCTCCTCGGCGAAGAGGCCCTCCGCCTGGAGGCGGGCCTTGAGCCGCTCCAGCTCGAGCTGCAACCGGCCCAGCCCCGCCGGGCGGAGCTCGCTGCAGACCAGTTGATATCGCCCCCGCCGCTCATACAGCGTCACCCGGCCGAAGGCCAAGACCCGCTGGCCGTCCTCGGGCTCGAACTCCAGCAGCTCCCCCTCCAGGGCGAAGATCACCGCATCGATCTCCGCCTCCTCGTCCTTCAAGGTGAAATACATGTGACCGGAGCTGTGGTGGCGGAAGTTGGAGACCTCGCCCTCGACCCAGACGCCAGGGAAGGCCCCCTCCAGGAGCTGGCGGGCCTCACGGTTGAGCTGAGCGATGGTGTAGATGGGCCGCCGGCGGGGCTCTGCCTCCTCCGGCTCTGGCCCCGGTTCCGACCCCGGCTCGAACTCGAGCTCGAACTGGAATTGGAAGTGGTCCATCATGCCCCTATTTCCCATCAAGCGATGATCTACTTAACATGTTACATGGTCACATGATAGCCCTGGGGCCTGATCCAGGCAAAAGCCCCTTCCTCCTTTTCCTTCCCCTTGACCTCCTACCCCACCCCAAGCTATAATGCTCTCACCGCGAGCGTGAGGTGGGGTGGTCAGCATGAGCATGGTAGAGCGACCGCAGCGAGGGCAAGAGCGAGGTCAAAGGCAAGGTGATCGCCTTTGGCGATAGTAAGCGTTTGCTCCCTCACTCCAACTTCAACTCCAACTCCAACCCCAACCCCCCTTCCGGCAGCCCTCCCCTGAGGGAGCGGGTCTTCTCCGGGATCCAGCCCACCGGCGAGCTCCACCTGGGGAACTACTTCGGCGCGATCCGGACCTGGGTCCACCTCCAGGAGGGATATGACTGCGTCTACTGCATCGTCGATTACCACGCGATCACCGTGGACTACGATCCGAAGGAGCTGCCCCGGCGGACCCTGGCGATGGCGATGGACCTCCTTGCCTGCGGGATCGACCCGGAGCGCTCGATCCTCTTCGTCCAGTCGCACGTCCCGGAGCACACCGAGCTGGCCTGGATCTTCAACTGCTTCGCCTCCTACGGGGACCTCACCCGGATGACCCAGTTCAAGGAGAAGGCCAAGGAGGAGGAGTTCGTCAGCGCGGGGCTCTTCGACTACCCCGTGCTGCAAGCGGCCGACATCTTGCTCTACCGGGCGAGCCGCGTCCCCGTGGGCGAGGACCAGCTCCAGCATCTCGAGCTCACCCGGGATATCGCCCGGAGGTTCAACCACCGCTTGGGTGAGGAGTTCTTCCCCGAGCCGGAGCCGATCCTCTCGGAGGCGCCCCGGATCATGTCCCCGGCGGACCCCACCCAGAAGATGAGCAAGTCCCTGGGGGAGAAGCACTACATCGGGCTGATGGAGCCGGAGGACTCGATCTACCGGAAGATCAGGACGGCGGTCACCGATATCGGCCCCCGCGGGTCAGAGATGAGCCCCGGGGTGAGGAACCTCTTCCTGATCCTGAAGCTCACCGCGCCGGAGGGGGTCTACCGTGAGCTTGAGGGTGAATACCACGAGGGGAGCCTGAAATACATCAAGCTCAAGGAGGTCGTCTACGAGCACCTGATGGAGCACCTCCGGCCGATCCGCGAGCGCCGGCAAAAGCTCGAGGAGGAGCCGGATCAGGTGAGGGAGATCCTCCAGGAGGGTGCAGCTCGCGCTCGGGCGATCGCCCAGGAGAACATGCGGAGGGTCCGCGAGCTGGTCGGCGTAGGAGCGGGGGCGCTACGCTAGCTCAGGCTAGCCCTTGAGCGAGCCGGCCAGGAGCCCCCGCATGAAGTACCTGCCGAGGAAGATATACACCAGGAGGGTGGGCAGGGCGGCGAGCAAGGCCCCTGCCATCTGGACGTTCCACTCGACGATGAAGCTCCCCGCGAGGTTGTTCAAGGCCACGGTGACCGGCTGCACGAGCGGGTCCTGCACTATGGTGACCGCGAAGAGGAAGTCGTTCCATATCGAGGTGAACTGCCAGATCATCGCCACCACGAAGCCCGGCCAGGAGAGGGGCAGCATCACCCTGCGGTAGATCCCCAAGATCCCAGCCCCATCGACCTTCGCTGCCTCCACCAGCTCCGTGGGCACGGTGGCATAGTAGTTCCTGAAGATGAGGGTGGTGATCGGGATCCCGTAGACGATGTGGACGAGTATGATCCCCGGGATGGTGCCATAGAGCCCCAGCTTCATGAGGCTCTGGACCAGCGGGATCAGGACGCTCTGGTAGGGGATGAACATCCCGAACAGCATCAAGGTGAAGAGGGCGTTCGAGCCGCGGAACCGCCACTTGGTGAGCACATAGCCGTTGAGGGAGCCCAAAAGGGCCGAGCCCAGAGCGGCGGGGATGGTGATCATGAGGCTGTTCTTGAGGTTGGGGGCGATGCCCTCGAAGCCGAACCCGCCGAGGAGGGCCTTCCGGAAGCTCTCCAGGGAGGGGTTCGAGGGCAGCTCCCACATGCGGTATAGGCTCGCCTCCTCGAAGCTCTTGAGCCCGGTGACCACCAGGACGTAGACCGGGACCAGGTAGAACACCGCGAAGGCGCTTAACATGAAGTAGATCGCCGCCCGCCCCACTAGGGAGCGGATCGTCCGCCTCCTGCCGTGGGGTGCCCTTCTCTCGGTCTTGATCTTGAGCTCGATCCTGGTCATACCTGAGCCTCCCGGCGGAGGCTGTGAATCAGATAGGGGACGATGAGGAGCGAGACCATCAAGAGGAGGATGATGGCGATCGCGGCCCCCCTGGCGAACCTGTTGGCGTGGAAGGCCGACTCCCACATGAAGTATGCCGGCACATCGCAGGAGAACCCGATCCCGGGGCCGGTCATGGCCACGATGAGGTCGTAGACCTTGAGGGAGATGTGCCCCAGGATGATGACCGCCCCTAGGGTGACGGGCCTCAGGAAGGGCAGGACGACGTAGCGATAGACCTGGAGCTCGCTCGCGCCGTCCACCCTGGCGGCCTCCCTCAGCTCCTCGGGGATGCTCCTGAGGCCCGCAAGGTAGAGGGCCATGACATACCCCGACATCTGCCAGATGGCCGCGATGGCCACGGCGATGATCCCGATCCTGGGGTCGGTATACCACCCGGATTTGAGGAAGTCCAGCCCGAGCCGGTCGAGGAGTTGATTGATCCCCGCGCTGCCCATCTGGGGCGAGCCGGGGTTGAGCAGCCACCGCCAGACCACCCCGGTGACGATGAAGGAGAGCGACATAGGGTAGAGGTATATAGTTCGGAAGATCCCTTCACCCCTGATCCTTCGGTCCAGGAGTATGGCCAGCAGGAAGCCGATCACGAGGGAGCTCGTGACGAAGAGCCCGGTGAAGACGGCGAGGTTGTGCATGTCGATCTGGAAGCGGGGGTGGATGAAGAGCTTGAAGTAGTTCCGCAGGCCGACGAGGGTATAGTCCGGGAGGAGCCTGTTCCAATTGCTCAGGGAGACCAGCCCAGTCCAGCCTATGAACCCATAGACGAAGATCCCAACGAGGATCACGGATGGGAGGAGGAAGAGGACCGAGGCGATCTTATCCCGCTTCCAGCGGAGTCGGTCAAGTAGCCCCATCTACTCCCTCTGTCAGCTTAAGAGGGCAGCTCGATCCAGGGCATAGATAGAGAGTGGACCGAGCTGCCCTCTTTCTTCCTCTCGCCCTGGCTGCCCCAGTTGAGACCTCTTTACTTCTCGGCCATCGCCGCTAGGGCCTCCTCCGCCGCCTCGACCAGGGCCGCTTGAGCGGCCTCGACGTCCTTGGTGACCAGGAACATGCCGATCACGTCCTTGAAGTCGGTCACCCAGGCCTCGATGGCCGCCGCCCCGTGGATGACCGAGGGGACGATCTCATCCCTCGTCCAATCCTCCATAGCGGACTGGAGGTAGGGCGGGAACTGGGCCCTCTCCTCGGGGGTGATGTCGATCCGCGCGGGGATCGAGCCCTTCCTGATGTTGAACGCTATCTGGCCCTCCTTGGAGCCGCATATGGCGAGCCAGGTCGGGACGTTAGCCGGGTTCGGAGCGGCGATCGGGAAGGCGAAGGTGTCGGAGAGCGCGACGAAGATGCCCTTGGTGCCCGGAGGGGGTGCCCAGCCGACGTCCACGCCCTTGGCCATGAACCAGCCCATGGCCCAGTCGCCCATGATGTTCATCGCGCCCTTGCCCTCGGCGAGATACTCCAGGCAGGTGTCCCAGGTATGGGCGGGGTAGTCGACGTTCACGTAGTCGAGTATCCGCTTGAGGATCTCGAGGGCCTCGGTGACGCAGCCGTCGGTCCAAGGGACCTCGCCGGTCCACAGGCCACGATATTTCTCGGCCTTGCAGGTCCCGGCCAGGATGTCCTCGAAGAGGTGAGCGGCCTCCCACCCTCCGGCGTTGCTCAGCACCAGCGGGACGATCCCCTTCTCCTTCAGGAAGTCAGCCAGCTCGAAGAACTCCTCCCAAGTGGCTGGCGGGGTGAGCCCATACTCCTCGAAGATGGCCTTGCTATACCAGAGGACGTTGGAGCGGTGGATGTTGACCGGGACGCCCCAGTAGTGGCCCTTATACCTCATGAGGTCGAGCAGCGCCTTGGGGAAGACCTCCTCCCAGCCCTCCATGGCGTATAGCTCGTCGAGCGGCCTCAGATACTTCTCGGGCTCGTAGCCTGCGACCTCGAGGCCGGCGTGGAGCTGGAAGGTATCGGGCGGGTTCCCCGCGATGATCCGCGGCTTGATCACGGCTCGGAAGACGAAGCCGGCGCCGCCGGCGATGGTGGCGTTCACGATCACCACGTCGGGCTGCTCCCTCTTGTAAATGTCGAAGAGAGCTGCCAGCCCCTCTGCCTCGCCGCCTGCGGTCCACCAGCTCCCGACGACGAGCTGGCCGCCGCCGAAGAGGCACGCAGGGAAAGCGGGTGAGTCGAAGTAGCAGACCCACATGAACCTGTCGGCCCAGTCCTTAGGAGGGATCCAGAGCTTCGATGTGGCCTCGATCGGCAGGTCGGGGTTCTCGATGAGGAGGAAGGAGGGATCGAGGAGGTGCATCCTGTTCGTGGCGCCCATCACGGCCGGCCAGTAATCGGGCGTCTCGAAGAACTTCTCGGCTACGGCCTTGAGCGAGGTCGTCTCGGGGACGACATACTCATGGCCACCTACATAGCCTTGGCCGAGGGCCATCACCGCCCCCATCAACACCACGAGCCCAAGCCACACAGCTAAACACCTGAACCTCTTCATCTTCCGCTACCTCCCCTCCTCCTTGCTTGTTGTTTGATTGTTGTTTTCCACCTCTAACTCAGTATTGAATCTACCACCCCCCTCCCTTAGGAGGCTCCAGTTCCGACTCAGTTAAAGTTGTAGCCCAAACGGCCCAGACCCGTCAAGTTGGACCGGCCGGCCCTGTTCAATTAAGGGCCCAGCTCGATTTGGTTCGGTTCGGTAGGTAGGATGGAAACCAAGGGGTGATCCCTTCCCTATGCCCATTCCGGATCCGCATCACGGGCCTCCTCTTCAAAGTCTATCCTCGAGCGGGAGAGGACACCGGCCTGGGCGATCGCCTCGGCCTTGCTCCTCTATCTTGCAGGGGTGAGCCTGAGGGGGATCACAGCTTACCTCGTCTTGCACGGACTGGCTGAGGGTCTACTGCTGGTGGTATAACTGGAATCTGTAATAGAAGGCCACCTTCAATTGAACAGGGCCAACTGTGAAAGCTTGACAATGAGAAAAACTTTGTGTTATAATCTCGAACCGGTTCGAGCCGGAGGAGGTCGGACACCTTGAGAGCTACGATTAGGGATGTAGCCAGGAGAGCCGGGGTCGCCGTCTCCACTGCCTCGCTAGCCCTGAACGGCAAGGCCAATGTGAGCGAGGCGACCCGACTCAAGGTGCTCCGGGCCGCAGAGGAGCTCGATTATCACCCCCACTCGATAGCGAGGAATCTGGCTAACGGCCAGACCAGGAACCTGAGCCTGATCAACCCCATCCCTATCGATGCCCTCTTTGTGGGAGGGTTCTTCTCCCAACTGGTCAAAGGGATGTATAAGGCCGCAGCTGAGGCCGGGTATAACCTCTCCTTGCACATCGCAGATGACGAAGGGGAAGCCACCGAGCAGATAAGCTCGATCGTGAAGGCCCGCTCAGCGGATGGCCTCCTGATCACCCACCCCACCGTGGACGCCCCCTACCTGGACGAGCTTGAGGCGAGGGATTTCCCGTTCGTGGTCATCGGCCGGCCGCCGAGGGAGGGGGTGAGCTACGTCGACAACGACAACGTGAAGGTCGGCTACATGGCGGTGAAACACCTCATAGACTTGGGGCATGAGCGGATCGCCTTCATCACCGGCTCCCCCAGGTTCACCTTCTGCATAGACAGGCTCGAGGGGTATAAGCTGGCCCTCAAGGAAGCGGGGATCGACTACGACCCTGGACTAG
>Ga0190286_1000577_pt1 | contig 14913 bp, 8 predicted proteins | sample 48691834_MG_FD_183241 | JGI IMG/M metagenome (GOLD analysis project Ga0190286, IMG submission 183241) | Hydrothermal vent microbial mat bacterial communities from Southern Trench, Guaymas Basin, Mexico - 4869-18-3-4_MG | ecosystem: Environmental > Aquatic > Marine > Hydrothermal vents > Microbial... | reverse complement strand
AACCGACCTATTCCCAAACCTATCCAAAAACCTATTAATAAGGAACCTCAGCTATATGGACCTATCCTCGAAAAAGCTCACAATAGATGACATCTCAAAACCCGGAGACTGCCAAACATTTAGAGTACAGTTCAACTCGGCTCTTAGAGACGCTGTTAAGTGGGCTCAGGGAGACCCGGATAAGGTGTATGTCTGCGTGGCAGGCGGCAGAAAAACCATGCCCATAGACGCCGTTTTAACATCAATAGCTGAAGGCATAAGAAATATTCACCATGTCATAGCCCCAAAGATTCCAGGAATAACTACAGATTTCGCCAATCTTGTCATAGGAAAAATCGATGAGGTGAATGTTAATAATAGGAGGCTTTCAAGAGATGAGCTGCTCAAGAAGCTTTCAAAGTATGCCAAGGAGCCAGAAAAGGCTGAGACGGATATAATTAAGTACTCCATTGAACTCTGCTTTCCACCCAGAAATCTAGAATTCTATCTCGTTAAGATCCCCATCCCGCAACTAACATCAGAAGAGAGAAAGAGATTCCGAATGGAGATTCTATCGTGACCAGCTAGGCCCACACAATCCTATTCGGAGACTCGATCGCAATGAACGCATATAAATCGAAGTCGATTAAAGGTTTCCCTTAAAAAGTGCGACTTTACCTATCCTATTTTATCATGTTATTTAGATTCTTTCTGATTAACCCCCTCTTAACCATCTTATAAATTCTCCTATTCTTCTGGCTGTACGTTTCTTAGGGGATTTGCCAGCTTCACCCCATCCTTATCCTAGATGAGGCAACATCGAGCATCGACCCATACACAGAGATCCTGATAAAGGATGCCGACAGGATCCTCGTGATAGATGACGGGCGAATAGTCGAGGAGGGATTCCACGAAGAACTCATAAGTAGGCCTGGAGGCCTATATAGACGCCTATACGAGATGCAGTTCATGGAGCCCCAAACCCAAGAGAAGATCAGTGTATCTCAAAAGTAGCCTCATCCACCGAAATTAGAATCTTCAGCTCACCCTTGGCATCCTATTTTAAGGTTTAGTGGGTGTTTATCCTGGTTTCCGCCCTACATCACTGGAGGGCTGGGGCTCGCCAACCTACATGGCTCAACATCCAAAAATAATATAAGACCATGGCCTCATATGGAAGTTTTGAGGCTATCTGGTGGATCAGATGCCCTTTGCTGACAGGCCTCTAGAGGTTAAGATGCTTGAGGAGTATATATCCGACTGGAGGAATCTGGACGGTGGGATACTCCTGATACCGAAGAGGGGCCTCCACTTTAATCAGCTCTTCCTCAGGAGTAGATGGTTCTTCATGGATAGGGTCTTCGACTTCTCAGCGATCATAAGAGTAATATCGAAGAGGAGGATGAATGAGGGTTATAGGCCCCTCCACAACTCACTCGCAGAGCTGAGCTGTGAGCTCCATTGGAGCGGACTGATCAGGAAGAGGCCGCACTTCAGGAGTTATGCCCTCCTAGATATAATTCAGGATAGGGTTCCAGCAATAAGCCCAAACAGTGAGTTAATCGACGCCCTGAGCAGCTCGGACACAGTTATGGAGATGCTGAGGAGGGTCTCCCCAGACCGCCTCTACATAACGCTCTCGTCCTTCACCACACCCCAGCTGAGCCCAACCAGGCACAGAGATGTACTAATCAAGATGCTTATCGACCGCTACCAGAACCCCGAGGAGATCACATGGGTAATCAGTATGAGCAAGCTGATATCTAGAACTCTGAGCTATAAGAGGAAATTCATCGAGGCAGTAGGGCTTATAGAGTCCATCTCAAAGGTCGTTATGGGAGTAACCTATAGGATCAAGAATAGGCTTAAGAGGAGATCCAAAAAATAAGTGGAGGGAATTAGGAAGCTAAAAACCTACATCATGGCTGGTATGGCCCTAGTGAACAGAGCGATCAGGGATGTTACGAAGTATAGGACCCCAGTGCCCATGGCGAACCCTATAGCTGCTGGTGCATAGTATTCCTCGAAGGCCCTGACCCCGCCTATCTTCAGGACTATGAATTTGATCAGCAAGGCCCATGTCCAGAACATCCCATGTGCCATCCCCCAGACCGCTGGTAGGGCTATACCGATTGGGTTTATTATGAACCATGGGTACATGGCCCTGAGCTTATAGCAGACGAATGTGAAGATTATACCGCCGATCGTGTATCCAGCAGTCTCGGCGGGTGTAACCTTCCAGGGCGGGGTTCCACCTGAGAGGTTCCATATCCAAGACCAATTCCATGTGTGGTACTCAACCATGCCAAGCGCTAGGCGTCCGCCATTGGTTGCATACCACCATGGGGTCAGGAATGAGACGGTGATCGACGCCGAGATCGTGGTTACCACAGATATTATTAAGATATCCTTGAACCTAGTCTTGTTCTCATATGCTACCTTATATAGGAGGAATTGATTCATAGGCCCAACAGCCGATTGCCTGGAGAAGCCTGGCGCTCCAGTCGCCATGAAGGCAGCCACGGAGTTTATTGATGCCGGGTCTGGTCGTCCTCCCCACTGGCCTAGGAATGTGCCGAAGTCGTAGAATGGCAGTAGATGGTAGTATGTGGCTGCTGTGTGCATGGCTTCAGCCTGGTATCTCGTCCACCCATACATGAATATTATGAAGTATACTGGCCCAACTATCGACATGAGCGGTGTCGCCCCTATAGCCATCCAGAGCAGCACAAGGAGCACGAAGCATACTATTATGCCGAATGCCAGGAACCTATAGGATAGACCCTCCTCCTCCTTTGGGAGGTCTGGATACTTCTCTGGGTTGAAGGCCACCTTGAATATCCCGAGTATATGATCCCTATACTGATACATCATCCAGAGGCCCACACCCACAACAACGCCCCAGTAGGCAAACCAGTCAGCCTTGAATGGGCCCTCCTGCTGATAGTAGGTTGCCGTCCCCTCTATACCAACATAGTATGGCAGGATTCCCAGCTTCACACCCACAACTGGGTATATAATGGCTGTTATCAGATAATATAGGAACGCAGTTATAAGGGTGTCCATCGATGCGAATGCCGCCAGAACTATCTCGGCTGGTGCAAACCATCCTGAGAACCTGGCTCCTGGGAGTATCGGTGTCATGATCTCCTGTATCCACGCATTCACTGGGGGCGAGATCAGGTATATCGGGAATGTTATCGGTAGGAGGGCGCTTATCATGCTTGGTATGTATGTGAGGAGTCCTATGACGAAGCCAGCCCAGAAGAATTTCGTCAGTCTAAGCCTGAAGTTTAGTAGCCTCGGCTTCCCCTCAACCAGCCCAGTGGACCAGTCTATCGTTCGGGTTATGGCCACCGCGTATGGGAATACATGCCTCTCAATCCTTACCAACGGTTTATGTAGCGGTGCCATGAAGAAGTATCCGCCGCAGAAGACGACTATCATCCAGATGGACCAGAATGTCATAGATGGGAGCCATGGACCCCAATCGAAGACCCCGCCCTCATAGTATGTTGTAAGCGCATCCATGTCGTGTGGGGCCGTAAACCATGGGAAAGCGTCCCATGCGAGCTCCCTATACGTCTCATCCCATAGGCCCCGAACGAAGTAGCCGTAGCTACCAGTAAACATGGGGAACATAGTCCAGTAATGGATCCCATATAGCATGTAGCTCCATCCAGAGACTAGGTAGCATATGGCGAAGAGTATGACTAGGTACTGTGGGCGGGGTAGGGGCCTACCCGTTATTCTACACCATGCCCATACGAAGAGGATGACAACGAAGAAGTGGGGTGGGAACCACGCTGGCCAGACCCACCACTGCACCATAGCATGCAGCCCGATGTTGAGGAAGAAGAATACTGGAGGCATAAGGATCGCAGCGATGAAAACCCATGGTTTGAGCGTTGATATCCACTCCTCAGTTACCTCTTCCGCTTCTCCCTTTTCCATAAATATCACTCCTTTTACATAGTGGTATGTTATATGCTTTTTTGACATATATAATTTTTACTGATGTTCTGGTTATTTTTTGGTTGTGGATCTGGCTGTTTAGGGGTCTTCTGATGGATTGGAGCGTTTATAATGGTTCTCTGGTTCGGGGAGGCGAGGTTCTTCTGGATTTCTCTGTCCTCAAGGGTTGGGACCGCGAGGTCAAGCTTATGAGTGCTGGTAGGAGGGATAGGCCATTCACCTACCCATACTCTTTAATAAGGCTTCTAGCCTCGATTAGGCTTCTATTCCACTTGCCTTACAGGCAGCTTGAAGGATTCACTAAGGGCTTATCTAAGTATGTTTACGGGCCAGCTGTTCCGGACTACACAACCCTAGATAGGAGGGTAACAGGCTTAATCTTAACTTGGACGATTCCTTAGTCACGTTGGATGAGCCCGTCTACGTAGCCCTAGACTCTACTGGAGTCAAGGTTCGAAAAATTAAATAAAAATTTATATTTTGAGATTTTAATCGGTATATGAATAGAATGGTAGGGTTAGGATAATTATTGGATATATTTGTAGCCCAAAAGTTTTATAAGAAACCTTCCATCCTTCTTTTAGGAGGAGACAAAATGAGCTTTAAAATGCTTCACCTAATCCCTCTCTTAATATTAATGATAGTTCTTGTCCAGCTTACCTTCCCATTGCAGGCTGTAGGCCCAGATGAGGTCGTTAAGCTTGGGGGGATCCTTAATGGTATAGACCGTGAGGCCATAAGGGGTCATGTTGAAGCCCTCTCCTCATATGGGTCTAGGGTTACAGGCTATAATGGATCAAAAATGGCAGCCGACTACATATATGAGGCCTTCCTTAATTATGGACTGACACCTATCAGGCAGAAGTACCCCGTTGTTGTCCCAATAGATCACGGCGCAAGCATCGAGGTTCTGGATGGGAGGGGCGTAGTAGAGAGGACAATCAACGCGTATACTGTCTGGCCGAACCTAATCCAGACATGTATAATCCCAGATAACATCAACTTTGAGGGAAGCCTAGTATACGTTGAGGATGGAGACCTAAGTGACTTCAATGGGATGAATGTAACCGATAAGATCGTCTTGATGGAGTTCAATAGTGGAGATAACTGGATCAATGCCGCCAAGCTGGGGGCAAAGGCTGTCATATTCATAGCACCCGTCGAGACAACGTATGTTGAGGCTAGGAAGAAGTTCCTGAAGACGCCAATATACTTCCCTAGGCTATACGTCTCAGCTGGCGATGGGGAGTTCCTTAAGGAACTTGCCTCATCTGGGGATGTGAGGGTCAGGCTCAGGTCTAACATGCGTTATGAGAGGAGATGGGCTGAGAACATAATTGGCATAATAAAAGGCAGTAATGAGGCCCACCGTGAGGATATAATAGTTGTGGCTGCCCACTATGATACATGGTCTGTTATACCACGCCTCGCCCCAGGTAAGGATGAGGCAACAGCCATAGCCACACTCCTGGAGATGGCCCGCTACTTCTCAGTTAATAGGCCGAGGAAGACAATGTGGTTCGTAGCCCTATCAGGCCACTATCAGGGCCTGGCTGGGGCCAGATGGTTCACGGAGGAGTACTGGTTTGGGGGCAACAAGATATGGTTCTTCATAGGTCTAGACTTCTCAACCGATAGCGCTGATGTGGCCACACTCTACCGTGGACACATGTATGACTTTGGCGGTGGAGGTGTAATCCTAAGATGGAAGTGGATCAAGAACCGCATATTTAATATCTATATACCATCCCTAGAGCAGGAGAGGATGAGAGAGTACAAAGTTCAAGATGGATTCACAGGGTTCACATATGGATGGTGGGCCTCGATCCCAGTCCCATACATGCTGGACAGCGAGCCCTTCACAATAGCCCATGGGATTGGCCTAACGATCAGAACGAATGGCGTGTGGAGGCTCCACTGGGGGCACCCACTAAGCTTCGATGTTAACTTCGAGAACCTATGGCCCCAGGTGGAGGTTGCCTCAGCGATAATCTATGGACTCGCCAACGAGGAGCTACCATTCTCAGAGCTTACAAAGTTCTCCCATCCAGAGAGGTACCTATTCACAGCCGCCGGCGGAGACCTGGCAGGGTTCCTAACAGTTGAGGGTAGGGTACGCCACTTCAACCTCAGTGTGGGATGGTACACATCCTTCCCAAACGCCTTAGTCGTAGCCCAGAGGATCGATAAGAGCTTCTCCTCATACCCATTCTCCACGATCATAGAGATATCAAATGAGAGCGGGAGGTTTACTTTGATCGGCATCAGCGGTTATGGATATGGGCACGGATACGGGATCGTAGACCAGTGGAACTTCGAGGCCTTCCACATAAATGAGGAGACAGGGCTGATAGACTATGCCCCAGACTATGGGCAGTACGGCAGGATGGTTGTCCAGTTCTCCTATACCGTCAACGCCCAACCTTACCGTGTTACAACGGTGGTCTTCAAATGCTCGAGTATAGTGCTCTTTGATGTGATAGATCCGATTGGGCTACAGCCGAAGCTCTTCTTCGACCCAAGGTTCAAGGACGCCATGCACTCATGGTCTCCCTCAGCTGTAATCGGCACAGCTGGGTGGGCGACGATAGGTGGCACTGGCCAAGCCATAACCCTCAGGGGTAGGTGGTCATTCACGGTCTATGACTTCGATACAATAAGTGAGTATGTTACTTGGGGCGAGTACTCAGTCGGCTATGAGGATGTGGCCATGATCTTCGTCCCACCAAACACTAGATTCATGGTCCTCTACAGAACAACCCAGATAACGGGCATCCTACTGAATGCGGATGAGAGGAGGCCTGAGGGTAGGGGATTCCTAGCGAAGCCCGGTGAGGAGCTCCGCATAGCATATACAGCCTACAGATTCGTGAAGGACCTGAGCTATATCGTCCAGGATAGATACTCCAGACTCAGGGGCTCATTCCTCCAGAACCCTGTTGCTGAGAGGAATATCAGGGAGATGACCAAGTACCTAAGGAGGGCTGAAGCTGCGCTCAGCAGCCTCAAGTATGACGAGGCATATGCTGAGCTAATACTCGCGTGGGGGTGGGCTGTCCAGAGCTACAACGAGACCATGAGGGTTATATTCGACGCGGTTAATATAAACATCATATTCTTCTCCTTCTTCCTTATCTTCATCTTCTTCTTTGAGAAGGTTATATTCGAGAGTTCAGGTGCCAAGAGATGGATAATAATCGCATCCCTCTTCACAATACTCCTAGCAGCATACTGGTATCTACATCCAGCCCCAAAGATAGCTGTAAACCCAACTATGGGGCCATTAAGCGTCATGATGCTCATGCTCTTCATATTCGTCTCAGCCCTCCTCCTAGACAGGATGAAGAGGATAATAAGGGAGGAGAAGCTGAGGATAATGGGTAAACACTACGTGGAGCGTGCAACGATCCCCCTTGCCATTATGAGCTTCTCCTATGCAACTGGGAACATGAGGAGGAGGAAGCTCCGTACAGCCCTCGTCTTGAGCACGGTCCTGGTGGTAACATTCGCATTAATAGCCTTCACGTCGATATCCCCAACCTCCGAGGTCAAGTTCGCCCCTCTACCCGAGCTTCCAGCCACATATGAGGGCATACTCTTCAAGAGGGAGATGCAGCTGGCGCCAGATAACATCTTTAACCCAGTAATTGTGGATGCGATTAGGGCTATAGACCCTGACGCCATAATAGCCCAGAGGGTCTGGTATTACCCGCAGCTTGTTGGAACCGAGAGCGTATACCAGGTAATCTCGAGCGACACAGGCTCTACGAGGATAACGGCCATACTTGGGCTGTCACCTAATGAGTTAGATATATATAGGCTTGCCGTGAAGGGCAACTGGTTCATAGACTCTAGTAGCATGGCATGTATACTGCCGAGCACAATAGCTGAGGAGCTGGATGTCGATGTGGGGGACTACGTACAGGTTGGCCCACTCAAACTCTATGTTACAGGTATATTCAACCCAGACTTCTTCAATGATATAAGGGACTTAGACAATTACCCAATAACCCCCGTGAACCCAAACATGGTTCAGACCCTAGCCGCTGGGAGGCCTGTTCAGGGTGAGCAGGTTAGGGTTCCCCTCTCATGGGGGGAGGTAATCATAATCCCAGATAAGTTGGCTTATGATATAGGCGGCTACCTGGCGAGCGTGAGCGTGATCTCCAGTAATAGAACAACCCTCAAGGAGATTGGGAGCACATTCTCCCTGATACTCCAGGGTGTTCGTATATACATGAGTCTTGACGGTAAGGTCTCGGTTCCCTCACCAGTGGGATGGTTTGGGGTTCAGGGGCTGACCTACGTAATGGCTCCCCTCATAATAGGGGCATTCACCCTATTCAACACAATCCTAACAGGGGTTAAGGAGCGGACAAGGGAGATATTCGTCTATGGGTCTGTTGGGCTCTCACCTAGGGGCGTAACCCTCATATTCTTCGCCGAGTCCCTCATATACGCCCTAACAGCTGGAACCCTAGGATACCTCCTAGGCATAGCCATAAACATGATCCTGGTGGGCGGCGGACACTTACCACCAAGCTTCATATCGAACACATCATCGCTGGCAACAATGATAGCCCTCATGATCTCCATTTCAAGCATAATATTGGCAACTGTCTACCCAGCATACGTCGCGTCAAGGATGATAACGCCATCACTGGAGCGTAAATGGAGGATCCCAACAAAGCCTATGGGGGACGAGTGGTCAATTCCACTCCCATTCTCAACGGAGAGCGACGCTGAGGTGAATGGTCTGATGAGGTACCTCCAGGAGTACTTCTCAGCGTACACCACAGAGTCCGACCAGCCCTTCATAGTTAGGGATGTGAAGATCTCCGAGAAGGAGAAGATGATCAAGGTAATTATGAGGCTCCTCCCATTAGAGTCGGGTGTAAACCAGGAGCTGACCATAAGTGGACACCTACCCGAGAAGGAGAGGAGGTGGTTCTTCACAATCCACCTAAAGAAGCTATCAGGTGTAAGGGAGATATGGGAGTCAGTCAACTACATAATAGTTGACACTGTTAGGAAGCAGATGCTCCTATGGAGGGGTCTGAGGGAGGAGGAGAGGCTCAGATACATTAAAGGGCTCCCAAGGGAGGGAACTTATGGAGAGGACTGAGGGGGACTTGGGGGTAGAGGTCACCTTAAAGAGCGGGTTCACATCAAGGTCGATCCTGGCCCTACTCATAGCCTCAGCAATCTTCCTGCCAGTAAATACATTCTTATACATGATATCTGGGGCATCGGTCGCAGCGGCCTCAGTCTACATACTGGCAATCCTCTTCGTAGAGTTATCAAACCTACTAGGCTCACCGATGACGAAGCAGGAGATATTCATTGTCTACCTGATGGCTGGGCTGGCTGCTGGTGGGGGGGCTGCCCCAGGAACCATAGCTGGGACATCAGTCTTCCTAAACTATGTTTATAGGAGGTACTATACGGTCTCCTTCCTAACCGAGTCCTTCATAGACCCATACACGGGTAAGCCGCTAACATACATGGTTCCGAGGTGGTGGGCTCCACCAGCGGACTCAGGCGCATACCTCGTCAGGTCATTCTTCCACTGGGACTGGGCTCTCCCAATGCTCGTAGCCACAATCCAGTATGGTGTGATCTGGATAACGGCGGAGATAGCCTTAGCCATGTTCTGCTCGAGGCTCTTCATAGAGACCGAGGAACTACCCTTCCCTCTAGCCGATGTGAGCGCACAGCTGGTTATAACATTAACAGGGAGGGAGGCCGCCAGGATGAGATACTTCACAATCTCAACATTCGCTGGGGTAGCCTATGGAGCCCTAATCTTCGGGGTGCCGATAATGTCGATGGGCATGTTCAATATACCATTCCAGCTTATACCAATCCCATGGATCGACTTGACACCTGGATACTGGGGGATCGAACAGTTCATGCCTGGGGCAGCATTCGGCATAGCAACCGACCCAATAACGTGGATCACAGGCTTCCTACTGCCATTCCCAGTGCTTGTATACATGATGATCGGGTCTGTAGCATGCTGGACATTCGGGAACTGGCTTGCATTGACCGCATTTAAGGATTACTTCCCGTCCTGGTCTGTGGAGTGGGATAGAGGTATGAGCCTATCCCTTGTCTGGCAGCGCTCATACCTTAGGGTATGGGCATATCCCCAGGTTGGCTTCATCTTAGCCCTGGCTGCCTTAACATTCGCGGTTGGATATAAGACCTTCATATCGGCCTTCAGGCCATCTAGGGGTCTCCCACCAGGCAGGCGGAGGGGGAGGTTCAGGACAGGGTTCCCACCAAACCATGTGCTACTGGCGATCTACATAGCCGCCTCAGCCTCCTCAGTGATCTTCTTCCAGAGTCTTATCCCAGACTTCCCAGCGTGGGTGTCAGCCTTAACGATCCCCGTAGGACTGGTTATGGCTATAGCTGGAACCAGGGCTAGGGGAGAGACGGGTCAGATCATGACGATCCCATATGTCTGGCAGGGCATGATCCTTATGTCTGGATACCCTAAAGCCGACGCCTTCTTCTTCTCCCCAACAATGGGGGGAACAATGGCCCCCATATGGGTTGAGGGAATAAAGACGGGCTTCCTAACGGAAACTAAGCCCATGGACCTCTTTAAGGCATATATACTGACAGTCATACTATACCACGTCTTCAGCTTCATATACGTCTCATTCTTCTGGGCCATAGCCCCAATACCATCATCCCAATACCCATACACGCTTATCTATTGGCCGATACAGGTCATATCACAGAACGTTTGGACCTCAAGGCAGATAGTCGCAAACCCGCTTCTCCTAGCTTACTCATTCTTTGGGATGGCCTCAATAGGGGCGGTAGGCCACATCATCAACAGGTTCACAGGGATACCGTTCAGCTTCGTCGGCTTGGTTACAGGGACAACCCTCCCACCCCCATACCCAGTATCCATGTTCCTAGGAGGGCTCCTAGGACGCTACGCCCTAACTAGGCTCATAGGAAAGGAGAAGTTCGAGGCCTACAGGTCGGTGATAGTAGCTGGGATCGCAACAGGCTCAGGCATAGTGGCAGGGATAGCTGGGGCGCTCGTCGTACTATATAAGTCGATCTGGATCCTCCCATTCTAATCCAGACTCAATTTGGTTGTAGGGTCAAGCTGTCAGAGCACACCCTCCTCACAAAGCTTCTTATGGAGGGCATCGGAGATCAACCCTAAATCCTCTGGCGGGATCTCCCTAGGCCTCTTCTCGTGGAGGGTATCGACTCGGCCACCCTCACGACATCAGCCTTCCCTAGTCCGAGCTCCCTCAGGAACGGGGTTAGGGCGTTCCTAACCTTCTTGTTCCTCTGGGTGAAGAGGGCCCTGACAACATCTATGATGAACTTCTCATCCCTAACCCTGAACGGCGCTCCTCAACTCAGCGTTCTCAAGTATATCCCCAGCCTCAGGCTTGCGGTCAAGAACCTTCTAACGAACTCCTCGAAGGTCATGCCAGCGAACTTGCTGAGGTCCCCAAACCCCTTATCATAGCGCTCTTGAGGAGTCTATCCTCCCCTCCAGCCTCATATAGCCCTCCTGAAGCCTCCTAATAACCCTGAGCATATCATTAAAGTCCTCCCTTAGCTTAGTAAGCTCGATATCGTGCCTCTCGAACCCTTTAGTCATGTCTCCTTAAGCCTAATGAGTTCAGCGTCATGCCTCTCAAAGCCCTTAACCATGTCCTCCCTGACGGTCTTCAGCCCCTCGATATCTTCACCTGCTCCTTAATGAGGGAGTCGAGCCTCCTTAAGACCTCTGAGAGCCCCAAGTAGCCTGCCACAGCGTAGCGGAACTCCTCATCCTCCTTTAAGAGCCTCAGTATCTCAGATTTAAGCTCTGTAGACATTCCTCGTCTAGGGTTATTATACCGAGATTTAGATATACCCTTCCCCCTCCATCTTGACGTTTAGGTTGATTCTCAGAATCTTTTATGGGTTAGTGCTTGCTGGCTTATCCATGTTTATGATGGTCTTGTGAAGAGCCTATGCTTGCCCCTCCCCATGAGCTCGCTCAGTATCCTCCTCGTTATCAGCTTGGCTGGGTTTGGTATGTTCACCCTCCTCTGGAGGTCCTCGAAGCTCTTGAAGGGCCTCTTCTCCTTCGTATCTATTATCTGCCACATATACTTCTTCCCTATACTTGGTATGAGCTCTAGGGCGTGCATCCTGGGGGGTTATGGCCTGGGATTCATTGAAGAAGTTTATGAACCACTCTTCCCTGTCCTTGATTATCCTCTCTATCACGTTTGGGAGCTCCATCTTTGCGTTGGCCGTCAATTCATCATACCCTATTCGGCCGAGTATGTATGTTATCTCCCTGCGGAGGTTCTTGCCGACATATACCCTATCATACATGTTTAGGGTTATCCCGCTCCTGACACTTGCCTTAGGAGTGTGAAGTATGCTTCCCCAACCATCTGGACTATTGGGCCTGTCCTGTATCTAGGCCTGGACCCAGGCTTCCCATATGGGAGGTTCCTACATAACGGCTATGAGAACTGGAGTAGCTGGCTGGATCGCCGCAAAGTATCTAGCGAGAAAGGACTTGAACCCAAAAAGTGGCGGGCCCGCTGGGATTTGAACCCAGGATCTCCGGCTTACTTCGGGTCTCCGAGGGGTAGCCCTTAGAAGGCCGACGCGCTATCCATGCTCCGCCTACCCTTCTGGACGAGTGTTTGGAGAGTAGTCTACGCCACGGGCCCACCAACTAACTTCTCATACAACCAGCGATATATACTTTACACCACGAATTACTCCACGTATATTGCGGGCCTATACGGCTTGGCCAGCTGGGCTCTACCTTTGGGGTCGTAACGTTCAGGGTCTTCCTCCCTGTAAACCCTAACCTCAGCGTTGAACTCTCTACCGAAGAAATCGATGGCTCCCTTAAGTAAGCCATACTCATCCAAGATCCCGGTTCTAAGCAGCCTCTCCTTCTTGTCCTCAGTCATCTGGTTAACCTCCGGGATCACCTGAGCTAGAAACCTTGAGACATCCCTGGCTCTCCTCCTCAGGTCTGCCTCACCCATAAACTCCCTCATCAAGTTACGCATCTCAACCCTACCAACCTTGACGGCCTCCTCAAGGGCCCTAACGTAAATCCTCCACTTCCATTGGGAAGCAACGTAGTAGGTTATACGCTTAGGCTTAATCTTGACGGCTTTCAGTATGTTCAGCGTATCCCCCATTAAACCCCTAACGAGGGCTTCAGCCTCCTCAGCCCCTACATCAACCTTGGAGGGGTCATATGATGGCCAACTGCTGACGGAGACGAATCCATCACCGCCAAGAGCCTCCCACAACTCCTCGCAGAGGTATGGCGTGAACGGAGCCAGGAGGCGAACCCAAACCCCCACAACCCACTTAAGCGTAGAGGGGTTAGGCTTCCCACAACGCCTGAGATACCACCTGATATCATTCCAAACCTCATACAGAGCTACCTCAGCCGCCGTCCTAGTCTTCAAGGCCTCAAGTGCCTCAGTAACTTGGCGGACCCTATTCTGAACCGCGCTCACAAGCCACCTATCTAGGCTGTTCTCCTCCCTACCGCCACTGAGGCTGGCAACCTCCTTAACGAAGTTGTAGAGGGCTCTAAGCCTTGAGTCTACACCCCTAGCATTCTCCTCACGCCAGTCCGGGTCATCCATATCCTCAGCGCCCAAGATGAGGGTCATCCTAGTTACGTCGGCGCCGAACCTATCAACGGCATCCCTCAAAGTTATGAAGTTACCCTTAGACTTGGACATCTTCTCGCCCTCGATGGTCAACATGCCGTTGACGCTGATACCCCTAGGCCAGAACCTCCTCGGGAATATCGCGACGTGCTGGAAGAGGAAGAAGGACAGATGGTTCGGCACCAGCTCTTTAGCAGATATCCTCAAATCGACCGGATACCAGTACCTAAACTCGTCCCTCATCTCTCTTAAGATGGATGGATCAAGCCCTGAACTCTTAACTGCAGCCTCTAAATCCCCATCCTCAAGGAATATGTAATTGAAGACCTCATCCGTCAACTGTTCAGGTTTAACCTTATACTTACGGATATGCTTAACGATCGTGTAGAAAGCCATATAGATTGTTGAATCACTCAGGGTCTCAACTATCCAGTCGGGGCTCCAGGGGAGGGGTGTTCCCAAACCTGTCCTACGGGCGCAGGCCCAATCGTGGAGCCAATCTATCTTGTCGTGGAAGTATTGCCTAGCAGACTCGGGGTAGATGTTCGCGTTATCGGCAGCCTCATGAGCCAGCCTCTTCCATTCAGGATCAGAGTACTTCAAGAACCATTGATCCGAGAGTATCTTAACTATGCATTTAGTTGTACATCTACACACAACCCTCCTCGGGAGGTCGTACATCGAGTCGGCGATACCCTCCCTCTTGAAGTCCTCGATCAACTCAGCCTTAACATCCCTAACCAGCTTACCAGCGTACTTACCACATATGGGCTTCAAAACCCCGGTGTGGAACTCCTTCTTGTAGATTATCGATGTGGCCTCATCAACCTTGGGATCAAACTGATCCCTAACACCCATCTCCTCAATTATCTCAACAGCTGGATAGTCACCATAACCCTCAACGCTGATCAACGAGATGGGCTTAATAGACTTGACGACCTCAACATCTATCCCAAACTTCCCTAAGACCTCCGGCTTCTCAACTAGATCCCTAATTGCTATCCAATCGGCGGGGGCGTGGGCTGGAACGCTGTAGACAACCCCGGTAGCGGAGTCTGGGTCAACAAACCACCCGGGGAGTATCGGCAACATCCTGCCAGTAATCGGATCCTTAAAGTATTTACCTATCAACTCAGAACCCTTAAACTCCCTCAGAACATCAACCTTCCTCAACTGTTGGGAGAGCTTGTAAGCGGCCTCCCTACTGATTATCCACCTCTCACCATCAACCCTAGCCTCAACATAGGTAGCATCAGGGTTTATGAACATA
>Ga0190286_1000576_pt1 | contig 14922 bp, 11 predicted proteins | sample 48691834_MG_FD_183241 | JGI IMG/M metagenome (GOLD analysis project Ga0190286, IMG submission 183241) | Hydrothermal vent microbial mat bacterial communities from Southern Trench, Guaymas Basin, Mexico - 4869-18-3-4_MG | ecosystem: Environmental > Aquatic > Marine > Hydrothermal vents >... | reverse complement strand
GCAATCTGTAATAGGTGATGTGTTCACGATTGATTCAATTATCCTTTTCTTATCCGTTCCTACAACCACATTCCATCCAGCCTCCAGTGTCTCCACCCATTCAGTCTGCTCCCGCAGAGTTATACAGGGAACTTTTAACCAGTAAGCCTCTTTTTGAACACCTCCGGAATCGGTAAGAATTTTGATGGCATGTTTTTCAAGAATTAGCATGTCAAAGTAGCTTGTAGAGTCAATAATATTTAACCTTGAAGGCAAAGGTTGAGGTAAAGCTAAAGATGATAATGCTTTTTTGGTGCGGGGGTGAATAGGGAATATGACAGGGTTTTGTTTACTTATCTCTATAAGGGCCTCAAGGATGTTTATTAATTTATCAGGATTATCTGTATTTTCTGCCCTGTGAACTGTTATTAGGTAATAGGATTTAGGCTCAATATCTAAGGTTGAAAGGATAGTTGATTTCTTTTCAGCTATTTCTAAACTCATTAAAAACGCATCATACATTATATCACCTACATTGATAACGAGTGGTAAGTTGTATGTCAGAAGTCGTAAGTCAGAATAAAAATTATTACCAATCAGTTTTCCCTCATTAACGATATTTATGAAACCTTGCTTCTCTAAATTCTTTACAGCAGTTTTTGTTGGGCAGAATAGAATATCCGAGCAATGGTCAGTCAAGACCCTATTTATTTCTTCTGGCATATTTTTGTTATAGCTTCTTAACCCTGCTTCTATATGAGTCACAGGAATATAAAGTTTAGCGGCGGCCAATGCCCCGGCAAGGGTAGAATTGGTATCCCCGTAAACTAGAACCCAGTCTGGTTTCCCTTTCAATAGGACTTCCTCGGTTCTCTTTAATATCTCACCTGTCTGATAGCCATGACTTGCAGAGCCCACACCAAGATGATAATTAGGTTCAGGAATTCTAAGCTCATCAAAGAATACCTTTGACATCTCATAGTCATAATGCTGACCTGTATGAATAATCAAATGGCTGAGTTGAGTACCTGGGGAGTTATAAGATTTAATAGCTTGGACCAAGGGAGCAAGCTTTATAAACTGAGGTCTTGCTCCAACTATACTAGCTACACGTAAAACGTCACCTTTCACTTATTACTTCTTCACCTTTTACTTTTGACTTACCAATTCCATGTTTCCATCCTTAAGCTTATACTCATTTCCACAATAATTGCACTTGGCATAATCATTATCGTCAAACTCTAATGTTGTTCCACATCTGCATGCCCAGCCAATCAGTCTTGCAGGGACACCTACTACAATGGCATGGTCAGGCACATCTTTCTTTACCACCGCCCCTGCACCAACCATGGCATACTTTCCTATGGTTATTCCACAAACAATGGTAGCGTTTGCCCCAATGGTTGCCCCTCTTTTAACCAAGGTATCTTTAAACTCGTGCTTTCTTTCTATAAATGCCCTGGGATTATAAACATTGGTAAAAACTGCCGCAGGCCCAACAAAAATTTCATCTTCTAAAGTCACACCTTTATAAATAGAGACATTGTTTTGAATCTTACATCTATCACCAATCGTAACATCAGGGCCGATCATCACATTCTGACCAATAATGCATTTTTCACCAATTTTTGAACTCCTCAAAACATGGGAAAAGTGCCAAATTTTTGTCCCTTCTCCTATCTCCACATCTTCATCTACAATACTTGTGGAATGAACAAAGTATTTTTTCTCTTTTATATAACTAACGCTTACTTTATTCTTTAAGGATTCTTCTGCCATGTTTAAAATTTTTAGTACCTTTAATCCTTCTTCTCCGTTTGTTTTTGGTTCTTTCCTCTTTTCTATACATTCTAAGAAGTGTTGACATTCCAGTTTTAATGGCTCTCCATCCTCAATTTGAATTACCTCTTTTTCTGCCTTCTGGGCTATAGGAATCTTTCCCTCTTTCCATTCTACTTTGTGTGGATAGACAACCAGCTTTTCTTTGGGGTTTGTATCATCAAATACAACCATTCTTTTATTCCCTACTACAATAAGCCTTTGCTCTTTAAATGGATGAAGCCATGAAACAAATATATGGGCCTTCATTTGTGAAGGAAAATCTAAAATCGTTAATGTGACATCGTATACACCTTTCTGTAAGTACGCTTCACCAAATGCAGAGACTTTTTCTGGTTCTTCACCAACAAGGGATAGGGATAGAGAAATATCATGAGGGGCAAAACTCCATAGTATATTCTCCTCTGTCCTCAATTTCCCAATGTTTAGCCTGTTAGAATAAATATATTGAAGTTTACCTAAGTATCCAAAATTTATAAGTTCTTTTAATTTATTGACAACTGGATGGTATTGAAGGATATGACCTACCATAAGGATTTTGTTTTTTTCTTTAGCAAGTTTTACTAATTCTTCTCCTTCTTCCACTCTTAAGGACAAGGGTTTTTCCACAAATACATCTTTATCAGAAAGGAGGGCCTCTTTTGCCATCTCATAATGTTTATATGCAGGTGTTGCAATAGCCACAGCCTTTATGTTCCTATCGTTTAAGGCCTCAGAAAAAGAATTTGCCATTTTTATTCCTTTGTATTTTTCCTTTAAAACATTTAAAATCTCTTTATCAATATCACACACTAACTTTAGTGCACCAAGCTCATAAAATACCCTGACTAAATTCTTTCCCCAATATCCTGAACCTATGACTGCTATATTTATTTTTAGCTCCTTAAATATTATCTTTCAGTCCTAAAGTTAGTCCAAAATGGTGTAAGCCTGCAATAGGCCTTAACTGGGCATAGCTCCGCCACTATAAACTGATAAAATTTATATAAATGCCTACTACCACTGGTTTTTTACGCCATTTCCACAACCGATGCAGGCAGTGCAACCCTTATCTGGGCATTTATTAAGTTAAGCAGCAAGCACACCCTCTCTTTATCAGAGGCCCAGTAGTCAAATACAGCAAGTATGTCTTTAAATGGACCTGATCTTATCCTTACTAAATCATTCTTTTTAAACTTTTCCTTCCTTATTAGTCCATCTTTAGTTTCTAGGTGTTTAATAGAATAAATTAGTTCATCAGAAATAGGTTCAGGCTTAGTATTTTCCCATAGTACCTTTTTTACCCCCCTTATCCAGCAGATATAATATATCTCTTTTCTTTCACAGCGTGCAAATATATAGCTGGGGAAAAGGGGCTTTATCTTTTTATATCCTTTAAGGCCTTTATAAATACATATCTCTGTTTTTGGGAAATAAGTAGTAATGCCTTTCTGGCTTAGGTAAAAAATGACCTTTTCCTCTTGATTTGGCTTTGTTTGAACTACATACCAACTTTCATATCCCATGTTTAGTCCTGCTCCTTTAATAGTTCCTCGTATTCCGCTATCTTGCTTTTTACAAATTCTCTGGTGATTTTTACCTTTTCCTTTATACCCTTTGGTGTAAGGATGTATTTATATCCCCACTTGTTTTTGCTGTTTATAAAATTTTCTGTCTTTATAAAACCCTTTACAATTAAGGAATTTACCACATAGTTTACCTTGCCCACACTTATTCCAATAGATTTTGCAATGTCCCTTTGAGAGCTCTCAGGCATTTTCCTTAAGATATTTAGTATCTTTATTATGGTTTCTTTATCTTTCATTATGCGTTTAGATTATGAACGCTACTTTATATACTTTGTAAAGAGAAATGTCAAGATGCCGATATGGTTGATCTGGCTAAATTAGCCCAAAAGTAGTCCCCAGAGAGGAAAACCTAGAAAAGTTGGTGTGCTTAAGCACATTATTGAATAGGGCCAACGATACTTAGTACATATCCATTTGTTGTTAAATACCTTTTGGCAGCCTTTATTACCTCTTCTTTAGTTATTTTCTCAATATTTTTTATATATTTCTCATCATAATCGTATCCCAGGCCATATCTTTCATTTAATGCCATAGATAGGCATTGCTGACTATTTGTCTGTAAACTAATAGAAAAATTGCCTGTAATATAGCGTTTGGTTCTTTCTAGCTCGTCATCTGTAATTTCCTGTTCTCTTAATCTATTTAGTGCCTTAATTGCACCATCTATGGCCTTATTTAGATTTTCTGGACTAGTGGCCATATATACGCACCATGCCCCTGGTTCTATACCCTCTCTATGTAAAAAGCTTACAGCATAGGCCAATCCTTGTACATCCCGCAAAGGGATAAACAGTTTCCCGCCTTGTCCAGAAAGTAAGGCGTCTATTATTGCCAGGGAGAATCGGTCTTTTTCATAAATGGTAGTGCCAAGGTTGCCCAAAGCAAAGTGTATCTGTGTCTTTTCCATTTTTTGTTTTATAACCTTGGTTTTATTCACAACTCTTGGCTTTAGAGGTCTTGGGAGTGACAACTTTTTTTTGGGCCAATCAGAAAACAATTTTTTTACCATTTTAATTACAGTTTCTTCATATACATCTCCTACTATGGCCAAAACCATATTTCCTGGCGTAGCATAATGGCTATAATAATCTAATAAATTCTTTCTCTTTATTTTTTTTATGCTCTTTTCTGTTCCCAGGGAATTCATACCATAGGGATGCCCCCCATATAAACCCTCATAAAACAACTTTAAGGCCACCACAGGTAAATAATCTTTTTGTTTTTCTATATCTGATAAGATTAACACCCTGACCTTTTCTATTTCCTCTTTAGGAAAGGTAGGTTCTCTTATAACCTCAGAGGTCAAATAAAGCGCTTTTTCAAAGAACTGACTCAAAAAATGTCCTGTAACTCCAAATGTATTCCAACCAGAAAAACCTTCTAGATCCCCAGCTATATTATCGATGTTCTTAGCGATCTCTATAGCAGAATGTTGTTTTGTCCCCATAGTAAACATCTTTGCAATAAAGTTTGAAATGCCACTAGTATCTTCTGTTTCAGCCCTTAATCCCCCTAAAAATACGGCTGCTACTGAAAATGTAGGCAAACGGTGGTTTTCTTTTAAAAGGAGAGTCAGGCCATTGTCTAATACAAATTTTTTTATCTGCTCATCTTTTGGCCAAAGTGCCCTTATTTCTGATTTTTTTAAGGTAAGATTTGCCTCTTCTGGCATAAGCAATACAAGCGAAAGCTTCTCTAAAGAAAGGTATTTTTGTGTTACATGCCTTATATCTTCTGCAGTCACTGCCTGGATATGCCTTAAATATTCTTCATTTTTCCTTGCATTCCCCATTATTACTTGAAAATATCCTAATGTCCTTGCCCAACCTTGAACCGTTTCTTGATCATAGACAAAATCTGCAGAAATTGAACGTTTTGCCCCTTGAAGCTCATTCTGAGTTATGTCTTTCTCCTTCAATTTGTCTATTTGATTAAATATCTCTTTTAACACCTCATTTATCTTTTGATAATCAAGGGTTGCCTGAATAATAAATAGTCCTGGACCTTTTGGGGTAAATGAATGAGTAACGATAGAATGCACCAGTGCCTTTTTTAATTTTAATACCTCATTTAAACGAGAGCTTTCCTTTGCCCCTAAGATTTCTGATAAAACATCCATTGCATAGGTATCGTCATGCCCCATGCCTGGAATATGAAAGGCCATTCCTAGATAGGTTTCATGCACATCCTTTTTAATTTGTTTTAATCTTAATTCATTTTGTGCTGGCTCCTTTATATGTAAAGGCTCGGGCAATTGTTTACCTGCCCGCTCGTGCCTCGCAGTGGCAGGCGGACCTGTTTTGCTAAAGCAATGATTTACTGCCTCTTTAAATAATTCTTCTTCAAAATTTCCTACAGCCACTACTACCATGTTTTTTTGCTGATACCACTTTTTAAAATAATTAATTAGGTCTTTCTGGTTTAGTCTTTTCACTACATCTTCATAGCCAATGATAGGGCGTCTATAGGGATAAGCCTTATAGGCTGTAGAAAAAATGGCGTCTGAGAGCACCTGTGTAGGTAAGTCCATACCCCTCCTAATCTCTTCTAAGACCACATTTTTCTCGCGCATTAATTCAACCTTATCAAATAGACTATGCTGAACAGCATCTGCTAGTACCTCCAGCCCAGTCTGCCATTCTCTACTAGGCACTACTACATGGTAAACTGTATAATCAAAACTGGTATAAGCATTAATAGACCCACCGCAGCCTTCTATGGTTTTGGCAATCACACCAGGCCCCTTTGTAGATGTGCCCTTAAAAAGCATATGCTCTATTAAATGGCTAATGCCTGCTTGTTTATCTGTTTCATAGGCACTTCCTGTTTTTACCCAAATCTGAATAGCCACCACAGGTAAGGCATGGTTTACCTGGTAAACTACCTGTAATCCATTATTTAATGTGTATATCTGGATATTATTTTCTGCCCGCAGACTTACATTCATAAACATCCCCCATATAAACATTAAAAGACATAAATACCATTTCAGCATTATCTAATCCTTATGGTTTTTACAGAATACACGATACAATAATGGATACTAGTACAGCGTTTCATTAAAATATCTACGATTATTTAATGTCATTCTGAGCCGAAGCCCTGAGCCAAGCGAAGGGACAGCGAAGAATCTATATAGCCAGCAAATACGAGATTCTTCACTACGCTACGCTCCGTTCAGAATGACAAAAAAAAGATGTCCATGTTTTATTGAAACATTATACTAGATGCTCGCCAAAACGAGAATCGAGAAACGAGTATCAGGCATCGAGCTAAAAGAGAACTATCTCTATCTTTTTACTTGCATTACTATAGGGGGAATAATCAAAATGGCTATTGCAATTTCCCCAATAATGACCCCCGTCCATGATGCGGTAAAATGCCAGCAGATACCGCCCATTACCATAAATACAATACAAGAAACAATAAGGATACCCAAAATACGTGGTATAGGCATGTTCACCCCCACAAAGTTTTATTTTATAGATAATGTAATTTTAAAAAATAAGCAAGTACTATTTTAATCCTAATTCTACCCAGGTGCGCGGATCACGACGCCAATAAGACTTAACCCGAACAAATAAGTCCAAATAGACCTTGCGACCTAAAAGGCCTTCTATCTCTTTTCTTGACAATTGCCCAATATCTTTTATCATTTTCCCTTTTTTACCAATGATAATGCCCTTTTGAGAGGCCTTCTCTATATAAATTGTGGCAGCAATATAGAACATATTTTTATCTGGTATATCCCGAAACTCCTCTACCTCAGTGGCAATGCTATGAGGAACCTCTTCCCTTGTAGAATTGATAGCCTTTTCCCTTATAATCTCTGCAACTAATTGCCTTTCTGTAATATCTGTAAAAAGACCTTCTGGATAATATCTTGGTCCTTCTGGCAAATAGGCAGTAGTTTCCTTTAAGATATCCTCTAAGCCTGCTTGTTTTTTTGCAGAAATAGGAAGGATGGCCTTAAACGGGTAAAGCTTATCAAATTCTTCAATAATGGGTAAAAGTTGTGGTTTGGCAATCTTATCTACCTTGTTAATTAAGAGAATACAAGGCACTTCTATCTGATTAAGGTAAGTAGAAATAATTTTCTTTCCGTCTTTTAAACCCCAAGGAAATGGCTCAATCATAAACAAAATTACATCCACTTCCTGTAAGGTCTCTACAGCAAGTTTTACTAAATATTTATTATATTCTATGGTGGCATCATGAATACCTGGTGTGTCAATAAAAATAAGCTGTATATCTGGTAGATTAACGATACCTTTGATCTTGTGCCTGGTAGTTTGTGGTTTTGATGAAGTAATGGCTATCTTTTGCCTTAGCAATGCATTAAGCAATGTAGACTTTCCCACATTTGATGCCCCAATAATAGATACAAAACCTGATTTAAATGCCATCGTCTTTAGTTAATCAGTTTTTCAGTTGATTTTAAGTAAGTTATGAGGCCAATATTATGTATCTGGTTCGTTCCCTCACTGACCCACTGACTAACTGAATTACTGACTAACTGAAACTCTTTTTAACTTTTCTTTAACTTCAACCATTTTTTCTTTATTGTTAATGCCTTTATAAATTTCTAATGCCCTACTTAAATAAAAATTTGCAAGCTTTAGATTACCTTCTTCTATAGCTACTTGTGCAAGCATCTCTAAATCAGTAGCAATACTTTGGGGACAAAGAGCCCTTTGATCGTATTCTAGTGCCCCCTTTAAAAATAGTTTTGCCTGCCCTAAATCCTTTTTCTTAAAATAAATCAGGCCTAGGTTATAATAATTAACAGCCAAATTTGACCAATGTTTTTGTCTTTTATTTATAGATGAAGCCTTTCTAAAAAGTTTCTCTGCCTCAACCATCCTAGCTTCCTTTAAGTAAATCTCCCCTAAGTTATTATAGGCCGCTGCCAGGGGCTCCTTTAGATTATACTTGTGAGATACCTTTATAGCCTCTAACTCAAAACTTATTGCCCTATCTAAACTGCCCTGTTCTGAAAAGTAATTAGCCCAAAGGCCCAGTGTAATGGCCTTACCTTCGGGGTAATGATAATTTTCCTCTATTTCCTGTGCTTGATGAAGGTATTCTTTTGCTTTAACACAATCAGCCTTGCTTAAGGCCACAGCAGCCAAATTGTTATAACTGCGGATAACACCCTCTAAACAGTCAATAGAGGTATATAAATCTAAGGCAATATTAAAAGAATAATTAGCAACTGAAATATCTCCAGCCTCAAAGGCCTCTTGCCCTTTAATCTCATATGCCTTAATGGAAGCAAGTTTAATCTCTGTTTTATGTAAGGGATGCCCACAACCCAATATAAAAGTAAGGAGTAAGGAGTAAGGAGTAAGGAGTAATAAAAAAAGAATCCTATGTTTTTGCCTTTTCACCCTTTCACCATTTATTATTAATTATTCACTGCTTATAGTGGCCCTTTTTTCCAAATAAATTACGCCCCTTTTTTCAGAAATGGGCAGATTATGCCTTATAATAGGAATGGCCTTTATAGAGCAAATAATATCTTTAGCCTCTTCTAATTGTCTTTGTATCTTCTCTACCATTTCAGGTATCTGCTTTGCACCTACTTGGGTATTTTTCATTATGTCTGGAAGTTCATTTGAGCTCTTCTCTATATTATTTAAAATGGCCTCCAAATGTGTAAGATTGGCTGAAAAGCGTTGAGTAATAGTAGGTAAATCCCTACTGGCTTCTCTGAGTTTTGATGTGGCCTCTTTTATGTCATTCAGGGTTTGCCAGAGTGGTCCTTTTGGGTCTTGTAGCCTGTCAATAAGATTTGCCAATTGAGTCAAGGTCAGACTGAGGGTATCAAACTTTTCCATCAGTTTAAACTGTTCTACATAATCTGAAAGCGTCTTTTTTGGGACAGATTGAATAGTGCCCTCATCAGGAATGGGTAGCTTTTCTGGAGAACCTGCAGTAACAGCAATATATTCACCACCAATAATGGTAGGACTTGCCACTGTAGCTATAGAATCGGCCCTAATACGGTCTGCATATTCTTTTAATACCATGACTACCACCTTTACCTTATTTTTAGAGGTAATCTTGATGGCCTTTACCTTTCCTACACGGGTATTTAACATTTTTACCTCTGCATTGAGCGTCAGATTATAACCTTGGTCAAAAAATATGTAATAGGTGTTATACTCTTTAAACCACTCCTTCCCTTTGCCTACATAAATAATGCCCATTACTAGGATGAATAGTGCCCCAATAATAAAAAATCCTACTAAATAGTCAATTTTTTTAAACTTAATTTCCATAGTCTTGTATTCATAATCCAATTTGCTATAATTGGCAACTAAAGTTTTTACCCCGTTAGAAAAAGCCCAGTTCTGTTAGATATGAGATATTATCTAAGAGGGCCACCCTATTAGGTTGTAATTTATTTAACGGGGTCCGTCCAAAGTTTCTAACGGGGTTGACTTGGCTTTTAAATCGTGGAATAGTTAAATGGTCAAACCATTAACTGGTTTTAACGAATTAACGATTTGACTAATCAACGAATTAACGTTTAGTATTTCATATGAAAGGAAAATATATAGCCATCTTTTTAATATTAGTTTTTTGGGGCTCGTATATGATAATTTTTGGAAAAAATGGTTATTTAGATTTGTGTCGACTTCAAAAGGAAAAAAACCTAATTTGTCAGAAAAACCAATTATTTGAGCAAGAAAATAGTATATTAAGGCATCAAATTGAACGTATTAAATCAGACTCTGACTATTTAGAGTTCTTTATCCGCCAAAAAATGGGTCTTGTTAAAGAGGGTGAAAGAGTCTTTTTACTGCCTGAAAAGAATTGTAATCGTTCACCGCAGAGTGCGCAGAGATGAAAGTTTCTCAGCCCTTTTTCAATTCGATTGATAATGGACATTAATAAGTTAAGCAGCAAGGCTTAATTTGGGGGTTAATCTTAAATTTTAATACCACGATTATGCGGGATCGCATAGTCCGAATTGTAAACTAATTAAAAGAGTGAGCTTATAGATGGGTTTCTTTTTGCTTTCCGCCTTCTCAGCGGAAAGCAAAAAATAAGTTAACTCAGCGCTCTTTGCGTCTTTGTGGTGAACAATTAACTGACTAACTGAACTTCTCCCCAATTTGGCCCTGTTTTTATATCCACCACTAAAGGCACAGCCAATGTAACTATATTTTCCATAATATCTTTTACCAAGGCCTTTACCTTTTCTAACTCTTCTATTGGTACCTCAAACACTAGTTCATCATGGACTTGAATAATCATCTTTGATTTCAGGAAGGATAATGCATCTGTAATACGAATCATTGCCAGTTTAATGACCTCTGCCCCTGTACCCTGAATAGGGGTATTGATGGCCATTCTTTCAGAAAGCTTGCGCAGTGTAAAATTACTACTATTTATATTAGGGATTTTCCGGATGTGTTTAAAAAGGGTCTCTACTTGTTTCCTCTCATGCACCTGCCTTAAGGTATTTTCAATATACGCCTTTACTCCTTTATATTGTTCAAAATATTGCTCAATATAGGCCTTTGCCATAGAGGTATCTATATTCAATTCCCTTGCCAATCCATAAGGGCTCATACCATAAATAATGCCAAAATTAATAGTCTTGGCTTGCCTCCTCATCTGTTCACTGATTAGGTCTAAAGGGACTTGAAATATCTGAGAAGCTGTACGTCTATGGATGTCTTCACCCTTTATGAAGGCCTTGATTAAACTTTCGTCCTTTGAAAAATGGGCAAGAAGCCTCAGTTCAATCTGAGAATAATCTGCGGATAGATACACACATCCAGGTTCTGGGATAAATGCCCTCCGAATACCTTTTCCATCTTTTCCCTTTACAGGGATGTTTTGAAGATTTGGTTCACTGCTGCTCAACCTCCCAGTAGAGGTTATGGCCTGGTTATATACGGTATGTATACGCCCTGTCTCTGGATGAATCAATTTGGGTAAGGCGTCTATATATGTGTTCTTTAACTTGGATAATATCCGATAACCCAAGACTTCCCCTGCCAAGGGATGTATGGCTGCCAATTCCTGCAATACCTCTGCATCTGTAGAGTAACCTGTCTTTGTCTTCTTTCCATAAGGCAATTTTAATTTTTCAAATAAGATATAGCGCAACTGGGCAGGAGAATTTATGTTAAATGCCTCACCTGCAAGGGAGAAGATCTTTTTTTCTAAAGACCTTAATCTTAATGAAAATTCTTCTGCTAGCTTTCTTAAATAGGGTACATCTACCTTTACCCCCCACATTTCCATAATTGCCAACACATTTATCAGGGGCATTTCTATTTTATAAAATAAAAATTCTTGGTCCAATTGTTTGATTTTTTCTGAAAGGATATCTTTCAGGCGAAAGACGATTTCTGCATTTTCACAGGTATAATCTTTAACTACATCTACCTTCAGGTGCGAAAGGGGTATCTTCTTTTTTCCTGCTATATCTTTATATTTCTTCTTTTTAATCCTTAGATACTCTTGGGCAAGCTCTTCTAAGCTATGGTCTGTCTTTTCAGGATTTATCACATAAGAGGCAATCATTGTATCAAATTTAATCCCCTTTAATTTAATGCCATGCTGTGCCAAGACAACATAATCCTGCTTAATATTATGCCCAAGTTTATCAATACCTTCATCTTCTAAGACAGGGGCCAGGATATTAAGCACTTGAGAAAGGGGGATTTGTGAAGGTGCCCCAAGATAATCATGTGCTATAGGAATATAAAATCCCTGCCCTACCCTATGACAAATGGAAATTCCTACTATCTTTGCCCTCATAGGGAGTTCGTCTGTAGTCATTATATTTAAAGAAAAGACCCTGACCTTTTTTAATGAATAAGAGAGCCTGTTTAGCTCATCTTCACTCAATATTAAGCAATAATCTAATTTATCAGCATTTTGATAAGGCAAAACATCCCTCAAGAGCCTACGAAACTCTAGTTCCTCAAACAGGTTGCGTAAATCTTCTACATTTTGAGGCCTTCTCTCAAGTTCTTCCAGATTTATAGCAATGGGTACATCTTTTTTTAGTTTAATGAGTTTTAAATTCAGTATTACCTGATCTCTATTTTTGATAAGGCTTTCCCTAATGTGTTTTGGTTCCACTTTATCTATATTGTTGTTGTTAAATATTCCTTCTAAAGAGCCAAATTGGTTAATCAGCCTAACAGCGGTCTTTTCCCCTACCCCTGGCACACCAGGAATATTATCAATCTTATCCCCTATAAGGGCCATCACTTCATATAGCCTTTCTGGGTTTAATCCATATCTTTTCTTAATCTCCTCTTTGGTTATGGTATGGTCTAGCATGGAATCCCATACTGTTATCCTTTCTGAGACCAGTTGGCGCAGGTCTTTATCTCCAGAAACTATTGTAACCTCTATATCCTTACCCTTTAGCCCCTGACAAATGGTGGCTATGATATCATCTGCCTCATAACCCTCTACTTCTAATATAGGGATGCCCAAGGCATCCACAACCCTCTTTATATAAGGGATTTGTTTTACTAAATCTTCAGGCATTAATGGGCGATTTGCCTTATAGGTAGGGCTCTCTTTGTGCCTAAATGTAGGTCCTTTTGAATCAAAGGCAACAATCATAAAATCTGGTTTCTTTTCACGCATCATCTTAAGGAGCATGTTTGTTACACCCAATATGGCATGCGTAGGAAGGCCCTTGGAATTAGAAAGGGGGACCAATGCATGATAGGCACGATAGATATAAGAACTTACGTCTACAACAAACAGTCTTTTTGCCATTTAAATCCGAGCTTCGCCATACAATTATAATCTAATGAAAGTCTTGAGAAAAGACTTTAATGAGTTCTCCACATTAAAAGACGGGATTGTTTACGCTTATCCAATCTTTTAAGACCTGCATCCAAGGCAGCTTGAATAGCCGATTGGTATTCTTCTGATGTAATGCCCCGATTAAGATAATCATCTTTATAGGCCTCACCACAAGGCCGATATTGAGCCATAATGTTTATATAGGTATGAAGGGAGACCTCACTAGCAATAAATTCTACAACCTGCTTAGTCCCTGCCAGCCCAGAAGGAAGTACTAGATGCCTTACTAATAACCCACTCTCGGCAACACCTTTCTCATTTATTTTCAAGTCCCCTACCTGTCTGTGCATCTCCTTAAAGGCCTCTCTAGCTACATCTGGATAATCTGGTGCCTTGGAATAGCGTTTGGCCACCTCTTTATCCCAATATTTAAAATCTGGCATATAGATATCTACTACCCCTTCTAAAATTTTTAAGGTTTCTATCTTTTCATAGCCGCTAGTATTATAAACCAGTGGAATCCTTAGTCCCTTTTCAATGGCAATATTTAATGCCGCAAGCAGATAGGGCACAATGTGTGTAGGGGTGACAATATTTATATTATGACAACCTATAATCTGTAAAGAGAGCATCATTTTTGCAAACTCTTCTATAGATGTCTCCCTACCTTCTCCTAAATGACTTACTTCATAATTCTGACAATACATACATAGGAGGTTACAATAGGAGATAAAAATGGTGCCTGAGCCATTTGTCCCAACTAAAGGGTCTTCTTCACCAAAGTGTGGAAAATAACTGGAAATAATAGGTAGTTTACCTGTCTTACAAATGCCTTTTTCGTCCTCTAATCGATTTACCTTACACTCTCTGGGACATAGTGTACAATTTTCTAATATTTTATAAGCTTGCTCTATCTTTTTTTTCAAAAGTCCACTTTTGTAAGTTTCCAAGTATAATGGTTGGTACATTCTTATTTACTATACGGTTTTCAACAGTTATTGCAATTAAAAAGGACCAACATGAATCTCTATTTCTCTCTTTTTTCGTTTTATCTTAAGGTTGCATTTATCACCCTTTTTCTTAAAAAGGAGAATAAATTTAAGGTCAGCTACTTTTTTAAGGGTTTGCCCATCGGCCAAAATCATAATATCACCCTTTTTTAAACCTGCCTTTTTTGCAGGAGTTCCTTTAAGCACAGCCGAGACTAAAAGCCCCTCCTTTTTCTCACTTAAAATAACCCCTAGTTTTGCACTAAATGGTGGCTCTTTCTGCTCAGGGAAAATAACATAATCTGCCATCTCTGGGCTTAAATGCCCTTCTCCAGAAATAATGACAGCCCCTGAAATATTGGCTCTCCTCATCACCCTTTTGGGTATACCATAGCCATATACAAAATGACCATTTCCTGCCAATACCACCATTTGATAATCAGGGTATGCCTTAAGGAAATTCACAATTGATTCAGCCATAGTCTCATCCCAGATAATCTGTGCCTGGCAAAAGCTCTCAAAATCTTTTATTTCGGTGTTTTTATGTATTTCATAAGCCTTTTTTAACCACTTTTTGTACCTTTCATCAGAAAAATTAAGCTCCTTGGCGATAGCGTTCTTTTCTTTATCATCAAGTGATGCCGAACCCTTACGGGCAACTTTTTTTGCAATCTCAGAATCAGCATTTAGGGCAACAACCTTTAATCGATTTTTATAGGCATAATCAATTATGGGTTTATATAAATGATAAT
>Ga0190286_1000575_pt1 | contig 14990 bp, 3 predicted proteins | sample 48691834_MG_FD_183241 | JGI IMG/M metagenome (GOLD analysis project Ga0190286, IMG submission 183241) | Hydrothermal vent microbial mat bacterial communities from Southern Trench, Guaymas Basin, Mexico - 4869-18-3-4_MG | ecosystem: Environmental > Aquatic > Marine > Hydrothermal vents > Microbial... | reverse complement strand
CGGTTATCTTTAGGAACTTACCGGGATAGATTATATCGGTGTTGATGTTGGTACCAAATTTACAAACTTTGCCGGTTAACACCATTATTTTAAGATAAGGAAGTAAGGTATAAGTCAACTGAGGAGAGGTTAACAATGTGGGTTGCCAGAACAGCTCCCTTTATTATATATTATTTTAAGGTATAAGATGGCGAGAAAAGATCGGCTGCTCTTAGTGTTGACAGGTACTTTGGTGATACTGGTGGTGACGTTCTTGCTGGTGAAACGCTACGTACAGCCGGTACGTGAGCAGCTTGCATACTATCCGATGGAAGGGGTTGAAGTTGAAAGGGTTGAGCTCACAAGGGATGATACGTGTTTTGTGTTCGAGAAGCGTGATGATGGGTGGTGGATGGTATCACCTGTGGAGTATCCAGCACTTGAATGGGTCATGAAGCAGCTCACAGAGAAGGCACCTGATATAGCTATAGGGCGTGAGGTGATAACCTGTAATCCTGACGAGTACGAGAAATACGGTATCACGGAGGATAGTAGGGTGGTTAAGTTCGTCGGTGGTAGGAGGGTGGTGGAGTTGAAGATAGGTAAGGAAGCGCCACAGGGGTTGGGGTATTATGTGATATGGGGTAACCGACCATGTGTGAGGATAGCTAAGTTGATGCCAAAGTATCTGTTAGAGAGGGGGATGACAAGGTGGTGGAACAGAAAGGTGTTCAAATTTGAGCCAGAAGATATCGTACGTGTGGCGATAGAATATGATGATACAACATATGTGCTGGAACGTGACACGGTATGGTACCTTAATGGTGAGGTGGTCGATTCGAACAAGGTGAAAAGCTATCTAAGGTATTTGGCGAACCTAAATGCGATTGATTTCATAAAAGAGGGTATGATCGAACGTAGTGATACGATGGTGAAGCTGACGGTGAGCGTGCCAGGGGATATAAATGTGTTTATTGGTAAGTACGATAAGAATAATTATTGGTTGGCGGGTGAGATCAATACGCCGGTAGGATATGATTTCAAGATATCGAAGTGGCAGGTGAAGCAGATTAAAGATATCGAAAAGAGGGTGAAGGGTTGATAGTTTATAGCTGGAGGTGATGGGATGAAAGTCAAATTGATATGGTTAGGGACGATCGTCCCTTTAGTATTATGTGGTAACAACATCAGGGTGAGTCAGGTTGAACTTGAATCCGGTGGCCCATCGTATGTGTATGTGAAGTTTGATTTAGCGTGGGAGAATTCTTGGCGTGATGCAATAAATTGGGATGCAGCATGGGTGTTTGTAAAATACAGGATGAAGGATTCGACGAGCTGGCATCATGCGTATTTGGCGGTAAATGATGGAGAGCATGTCATACCACAGGGGTTTACGTGTGATGTTGGTACAACTATGGTGGATGGTGTAGCGAGAGGCATAGGTATGTTCATTTACAGAGAGGAACAGGGTGTGGGAGATGTTGAGCTACAAGATGTGAAGTTGAGGTGGAACTATGGTGAGAATGGGTTGACTGCAGACGATAAGGTATGGGTGAAAGTATTTGCGATAGAGATGGTTTACATACCTGAGGGAGGGTTCTGGATAGGTGACGATGCGATAGACCCACAGTATGGGACGTTCAGACGTCGTAGTGAGGGTGGCCCTGTATTTATCGATACGAGTATGTCAGATACCGTAGTGGTGGGGACAACACAATACGATGATGAGCTGCTAAAGACCTATGGTATAAGGATAGATGGTGATGACGGTATCGATACGACACTCGATGGTATAGTCGATAACGATGCATTCCCTACGGGATATAAGGCATTTTACTGTATGAAATATGAGATATCGCAGGCTGCGTACAGGGATTTCCTCAATACGCTTACGGAGGTACAGGCAAGTAATAGGTTCATGAATAGCTTCAATACCACTGTTAGGCATTACATAACCATAGATACGGTGGAAACCGGTTACGTGTATGGATGTAACAGGGATCAGGATGATACGCTTGATGAGGTGAATGATGGTGAATGGGTTGCATGTAACTGTATGTCATGGGCTGACCTGTGTGCGTTTGCGGATTGGGCGGGATTGCGACCGATGAGTGAACTTGAGTTCGAAAAGATATGTAGGGGGGAGGATGCGGTTGTTGATGATGAATTTAGCTGGGGTGATACAGTGATAACAAGGTTTACATGTTTATACAATCCTGGTGAGACGGATGAGGTACCAGATATGGGGAATGCTAATTACAAAGATTGTAACAGCACACCGGAGCCACGTGGCCCGATAAGGTGTGGTGCGTTTGCAGCTATTGCAAGTAATAGACGTGAGGCGGGTGCATCATACTATGGGGTGATGGAGATGAGCGGTAACTTATGGGAGAGGTGTGTCACGTTGGGTAAAAGCAAGGGTAGGCAGTTTCGTGGTACACATGGGGATGGTGAGCTCGACGAACAGGGGTATGCGACAAATGGGGATTGGCCAGATACAACTGCGGTAGGGGCGGGTTTCAGAGGTGGAAGCTACTATGCATATGATGAGGTGGATTGGATGAGGGTAGCCAATCGTAGGTTGGCAGCTGCAGCAGATTCTACCCGCGATCCGAGATGGGGTGGACGTTGCGTTAGGACAGCACCATGATATGGGTGGTGGTTGCGATATATTTTGGTGGCTGGGGTGACGGTAACGCTATGGGTAGAAGCCTTAACCTATATGAGTTGAGTGCGGTTATAGCGATGGGGTGGACGAAGTACGTGGGTGGTGAAGGTGTAGGTAACTTCATGTGTAGGATGTGTGATCTATACCGGGTTGATGGTACATTGTATCTCACGGTGAACAAATATTCCGGTGGTGAGGGTGATGGTATGATGTATGAGTACAATCCTAACCTTTACGATATGGGGGGTGAGCTGGCAGTTGCATACGTGAAGTATTTTGGTGGTAAAGGTAAAGGTGAAACCGACACTGTGAGTATCATATGCTATAAAGTGGGTGAGATCACAACAGGTGATGAGGAGCGACATATGGCTACGAGGGAACCGCTCATATGTGAAGGTATATATCCTAACCCCACAATGGGGGTGGTGAATCTCAAGATAACAGTGGGTGAGATGCTTAAGGATAAGCTGAGCATAGACATATACGATGTATTGGGTAGGAGGATAAAACATAGAGAGATTACGGGGTTGATGCCGGGTAGGTATGAGGTGAGGATGATGGTCAACCATACCGGTGTGTATTTCATAGTGCTAAAATATGGTGGAATGAGGAAAATTTACAAGCTGGTGAAGATAGATTGAATGTTTGGGGTTGACAGGTGAAAATTAAGCTTATTTTGTATTAATGTTCTATAAACTGGAAATATATCAAAAGGGAGGTAAAATGTGTAGTAGGTTCTTTGTTAGATATAGGAAGATTATAAATTCCTTGAAAGGAGGGATGATGAAAAATTGGTGGTTCCCGGTGTTGATTATTGGTGCGATTGTGGCCACCACCGCAGTATGGGGAGATTATAACCCACCAGATATCAATAACAATGGGTTGCCCGATCATCTTGATGTCTCATTAGGGATATGGTTCAACCATCCACCTGGTGATGATTACGATCAAGATGGAGTACCTGATACATTAGAGGATCTCAATCGTAACGGTATTGTAGATTCGTTTGAGTGCGATCCAAGGTTATGGGATACCGATGGTGATAGTATACCAGACAATGCGGAATGGATGGGAGATGCATCAATACCTCGAGGTACACGGGTGACAACAAGTACACCTGATACTGCAGATAATGATGGACGACCTAACATTGTGGATATAGATTCAGACAATGATGGGTTACTGGATGGTAAGCGGTTTAGGGCTTGTGATAGTATACATTATTGTACGTTTGAGACCAACAACTATAAGTACGAGAAGCAATATGGTACGGATCCGTACGATCCAGATACGGATAAGGATGGTATAAAAGATGGTGACGAGGTGTATGTGTATGGGACGGTTCCTACCTCACCCGACACTGATGGTGACCTGCTGTCCGATTCGGTTGAGATAGCGTTGGGGTTGGATCCAAACTCACCCGATACTGATCATGATGGGATTCCGGATTCGGTTGAGGTTGCGGATAATGCTGCGATTATCAATGGTACAATAGGGGCAGGTGGTATAGCACATCTAATCTGGGAGACACGTGGCAGTTATACATTATATTTCAAGGCAAATATAACCGATTATAGGCAGATAGATGTGGATGGTGATTCACTGATTGATGCAATAGATTATGATTCCGACAATGACGGTATACCTGATGGCAATAGTGTAGGTAGTGGTGCAGAAAATACTGATGATGTAGATGGCGATGGTGTACCTAACTTCCGTGACATGGATTCAGACGGTTGTGGGTTAGCTGATGGTAGTGAAGCATATTTCTTCAGCACCGATCCATACAGTGCGACAGCTGATAATGATAACGATGGTGTACCTGATGAAACAGAATATGCGTATAGGTCAAACCCCAATGAGGTAGATACCGATAATGACGGTATACCAGATAGTGTTGAATGGGTAGGTGATACATCAAGTGCATCGTTCCCGATAGCATGTGGTACAATACCTGCGGATTATGATCAAGATGGTATACCGAATGTAAGGGATTACGATTCAGACAACGATGGTATACCGGATGCTACCGAGTTGACGGTTACGGGTGATCCCATGGCAGCGTACAATCCAGATTATGATGGTGATGGCATAGGTGATGGTTACGAATACGGTAATGACTTCAACTTGATGGTGAGTGGTACACAAAATACGAGCATGGATAACCCCGATACTGACGGTGATGGTATAAATGATTCGCTTGAGTTGGTTGTGTATCACACGGATCCAAACAGCAAAGATACTGATGGTGATGGTATATCAGATGGTTGGGAGATCGACAGTGTGTATACGAAACTTGGTACAATAGATGTTGATGGCGATCATGTAAATAATGCAATCGATCGTGACTCGGATAACGATGGTGTACCTGATACGCAGGAAGATTCACTCATTACAGGGTATGTGAAGACATGTGCATACAAGCGTGACAGTGATGGTGATGGTCTATTGGATGGATTTGAACGTAACGTTGATCTGAACCTATGGACTGCGGCAAAGGATACTATCAATCCATTAAGTGAAGACACGGATCATGATGGGTTGGATGATTCGTTAGAGGTGGCGGTGGGACTCAACCCATTATCACCGAACACTGATGGTGACTCGATATTTGTACCATATGCGATGATAGGTGGTGTACCTACGAGGGTATGTAGATGGTACAAGATATACGAAGGAAGTGTGGAAAATTATCCTGAGGTGATCGATCACATATGTGTAGATCCGGTAACTGGTGCACGTGGGGTGGTGGTGTTTAATGAACCATCGGTGTATGATTGGGATGGCAGCGGTGTAGCAGGTGATAGCCCAGACGATACCGGATACGTTGAGGTGCTGGCCAACGACCGCGATACGGTGGGGATGCCGGATCCGCTCGATCCTATATGGACGGATTTCAGCTATGAGTTGGTGATCGACCCCGATGGTGATGGGTTACCGAATGGGCTTGAGATGCAGATAGGTACAAACCCATATGCACGTGATACAGACGGCGATGGCTTATGGGATGGGGATGAGGTCTTCCCGAATATGTTCGACCTCGATCCCGTACCGAATGCTATAAACCCAGCTGCGGGATGGTTCGATGCTGCTGGTGTGTGGGTAGGTGCATACTATACATCGGATCCGACGAACAATGATACCGATAGCGATGGATTGGTGGATGGGTTCGTGGATACGAACGACGATTGTGTGTTCGATGTAGCGGATGGTGACCTGCCGGGTGAGCTGACGATGGGATGGGTGCGATGTAAGTTCGATCCGTTAGGTGCAAAAGATACCCTACCAAGGATGAGCACGGGGGCGTCACCTACGCAGGCGCTACATCCATGGTACAGGGCGACTAACCCAAGAAGTACCGATACAGATGGTGATGGGTTAGCCGATGGCACAGTGTTTGTAGATTCCGCATATAGTGAAAGATACCATACGGATGTGGATTCGTTCTTTGTGATCAAATGGTCCTACAAGGAGGGATGGAAAGATCCAGATGCCGACCTTATAATGAATGCGCTTGACCTCGATTCAGATGGTGACCTGCTAACAGATTATCAGGAGAGACTCGCCGCTAATTATGGGTCGATCAACGACCTGGGTGGTACGAATCCAGGTGCTGTGGATACGTTTGATATAACGATATATCGATACGCGGATGGTGTACATATAAGGAATACGGGGTTCGCATACATATGGGATGACTTGCCAAGCTATTATACACCTGGTAATTCAGATCATCTGGGTGGTTTCCCCATGTATGACCCGTCACCAGATAATGTGTCGGATCAGGAAGAGGCGAATGCATACTGGGAGAATGGTGGTCAGGATGCATATAACCCATGTAAGGGGTATCAGTGGACGAGCTACATAGGGACGGACGGCGATCCCGGTGGTGGCGATGGTATACCAAAAGGTATAGAGCAGATGGAAGGTAGCTCGGATGGGTCAAGAGATACAGATGGTGATGGGTTAGAGGATCCGTTTGAGGTGTTACCACAGCATACGGGAGCAATAAGAGAGTGGGCACCGAGGAGGACAGATCCAAATAATCTCGATACAGATGGTGATGGGTTAACTGATTCACTTGAGCGATATGTGGTTAGTATAACGCCATTGCAGGTGCGACCGTGGACGGATCCGTTGATGCGTGATACGGATGGTGATTCAACTGCAACGTGTGGGTTGGATGGTAACGAAGATGCAGATGCTGACGGTAAAGTTGATAGCACATTGGCGGGCGATCCCGCTGATGAGACAGATCCGAGGTTACCTGATAGTGATGACGATCTGCTTAAAGATTGTGTAGATCCATCACCATATGCGGGTGATGGGTTTGTTGATGATGTCGATTTTGATGGGTTGCTCGACCATTACGAGGTATTCTTCACAAGGACTGATACAAGTGATCAGGATACTGATGAAGATGGTATAGCAGATGGGTTCTATGATATGGGTACAGGACTACCGGCATATCCTGATACTTCATACGATCCAGGAGCGGGTGATCTATCCGGTGAACTCGGTAAAATACGTATCGTTTGGACAGGTACAGCATGGAACGTTATCTTTGATAGGACAGCATCGTATCCGTATAATGATTTAGGATACAACAAGTTCAGTGAACCCGGTATCGATACGGTGTTCATCTACTACGATTATGTGAATAACAAACCCGATACGTTGTATCTGGCAAGGACGAGCTTACCGGGTACAGATACGGACATGGATGGCATACAGGATGGTACCGAGATGGGGCTTGGCCCTGGAAACAATAACGTACTTACAGATCCTGGTACAGGGCCAACAGGTGCGGATCAGACACGTGATGATATATTTGTGCCAGATGCTGATCAGGCCGGTGTTGCAACTATGACAGATCCGTTCAATCGTGACACGGATGGTGATTGGTTGGTCGACGGTATACAGGAGGATTATACAGGTGCGACAGGTACAGATCCTGATGGTGTAGATACGTGGCAGGGTGGCAACCGCGGCAATGGTGCAATCGCTGGTGATGCCAATGTTGACAATGTATGGGATCCAGTAGAGACGTGGACAGAAACTGATCCTAACAGCGTGAATACAGATGGCGATAATCTGCCGGATGAGGTTGATTGGGCGTTTACTGGTAGGCAGGGTGGTGCGTTGGATGCAGACTTTGACGACGATGCGATGTGGGATGGTATGTCAGGGCCTATGAATCCATGGGATAGGTACGGTGAGTACGATGATGTACCTGCAATCGGTGATACAACCACATCGCCGGTATTCTGGGATACGGATCTGGATTCGTTGAATGATGGGCTTGAGGTTGGTAATACCGATCCAGGTGCTGCAAGTACACCAAGGGTGGTGATAAACTTTGGTGGTGGTAACGTTGACTTTACGGGTCTATCAGGTACTGGTAGCAAACGTTACGATGATGCGAATAGTGGTTCGGTAACTTGTCCTGTGGATCGTGACACAGATGGGGATGGGTTGGTTGATGGCTTTGGTGAAGATAGTGATCAAAATGGTGCGATTGCGGGTGATGATGGTACAGGTGGTGGTACTGCAGATAACTGTGTGATAGATGGTACAGAAGTATGGACGGAGACTAACCCATGTGCAGCAACCGCTATGTATAATGGGGTGGATTCAGATCAAGACGGTGTGGTCGATGGCTACGGTGGATGGGAGACGATCACAACGAATACTGATGGTACAGGTGGTGCAAACGCAGTCGATATGACATCTGACGATGATACAGACCCTGGTGCTGGTGGTACAGACCTGCAGGATGGTTGGGAGACGTTTGCGGGATGGAACCTACTACAGGACTATGCAGGTGGCGATCCAGCAAGTTACTTTAAGCACTTTGTTACATCACCATATAACCCGGCAACACCTGCGACATGGGTGGGTGATAACCCAACACTCGCGTACTATAACGATACGGATGGTGATGGACGTGAGGATGGTGCAAACGACAACGGTGATAACACAGTGGATCCGGGTGAAGAGTCACCATTTATAGATGCGGAGCCAACACCTGATGGTATATCGGATGCGTTGGATGTGGATTCAGACGATGACTGGTATCTTGATGGTGATGGTAACCTGTGGGGTAATGCATATCCCGGTACACCAGGTACGGGTGAAGATAATGGTACAGGTGGTGGTACAGCAAATAATGGTGTAGTTGATGGTACCGAGACGGATCCAAACGCTGCAAACGATACCGATGGTGATGGGTTACCAGATTGGGTGGAGATATCGTTCGGTACAGGGACAAATGATGTGGATAGTGACGATGATGGTATGCCTGAGGGTTACACGGGTAAGGCAGCACCTGCAGGCTATGATATGTATGGTGGCAATATAATAGGTGAGCAATCAGATCATGGTCCAACCTGGTATACGACTGATCCGAGGTTGTTATCGTCGGATGGTTGGTGGACAGGTGGTGAAAGTCTACAGGATGGTACCGAGACAGGTGATAACACAGCTACTGCAGGGACTGCATCGCCACCGTATCAACCAGATGCTGACAATGGAGTTACGGTCACAAATCCGTACGATTTTGATACCGATAATGATGGGTTACGTGATGATGAAGAAGATGCGAACCCAACAGATGGTGCGATAGCGGGTGATGTTGCGCCGACACAAAACGGTGTATGGGATGCTGGTGAGACATGGACAGAGACTGATCCACGTGATATAGATACGGATGAGGATGGATTGATAGATGGTTACGAGGATCAGACACCTACGGATATATTTGCGACAGATGCGTTGGATTGGAATACGGACGGTGAAGCACCCGCTATATATGATGGTACTGAATGGGGTGTAGGGAGTAGGCCAACACAACCGCCAGCAGGTAGTGGTGACAACATAAATGCTGGTAATCCAGTGACTTTTGTGCCGGATGATGATGTATCTACATATTATGATCCTAATTCGGCTGATACCGATCAGGATGGGATATCCGATGGTGCTGAAGATAGTGATCAAGATGGTAAATGGGATCTCACCACCGGACCTATACATTACGATTTCAGTGGTACAGCGTTCAGGAAACGTGCCACATGGAACGCTATGACGGGTGAGAGCAACCCATTGGCATGGGATACGGATCGCGATGGGCTACCGGATAATGATGCAAATGAAGCAGGTGCAAATGTGCTCGATCCGACGAATGCAGATGCCGATAATAATCCAAGTGATGCAAGGTTAGATACGACCAAACTATACATAGCACCGTATCCGACAGGAGTGGATACGTCGTTTACGTCACCAGCACGTGATACGATATTTATCGATCCGCTACCGGGTGATTCAGGTACGGCATTCTTCGGTATCGTTAACCCCGGTGCGGTGGATATCGATACGGTATTTGTGACAGTTACAGTGCTTGATTGGGTAAGCGATACAGACTTTGTGAAAGTGTATCCGGAATACGATACGTTGATACTGGATACGACAAATATCGTGGTGTGGGGGCAGGATGAAGGTACGTTATTGTATGACCATAATGCGCCGGTGATCGCTGACGATGGTGTAACACTGAATAGGGGGTTACCACCAGGTGATGAGGATACGATATTTATACGTGTACATATACCAATAGGGCAGGTACCGGGTGTATACGAGGGTAGGATAATACTTTGGAATAACCAGGTGTTCTATCATAATCCGATAGATACGATAGTGTTTAGGGTGATGGTTGAGCCCGCACGTGACCTGGATATATGTAATAATGATAGCTTGCCGAATGGTGTTGGGCTTTCGAACCCTGACTCAACATATGCAAGAGATAACTGGATGAGGTTGATAGCTCCATATTGTGGGCAACGTGATACAACTGTAGGGGTGTTCTGGTTGGCGAATCCAAACACTGAACCAGATGCGGATCATGATTATGTGAATGATGTGAACCTCTTCCCTGCATTGCCAAGATATGCACGTGCACCATGGCCGGCAGGTGGTACACCGAGTACATTCTATCAGGACGAGTGGGATACCCTGGATCTGTTCGGTAATCCCGATCCCCAGGGTAATGACTATCTGGCGAGGGGGCCGAATAAGGTGCAGTTTGCGTTTGTATGTGATTCGTTTAAGCTTGTGGGATCGACACCACCGTGGTTGACAAAGGCTGAGGTTGAGAACAGGGTTAAGTTCTTCTATGCAGGTAGTGAGATAACCTACCTGGATTCGTTGCCGCTCGGATGGGCGGATTCAATAAATGTGAAGTTCATAATAGGCCCATATATGGGTAGGGATGCGTTACCGATAGGTAAATACTACGGTAGGGTAATCGTATGGGAGGATCTAAACAACAACGGAGTGTACGATGGTACAGTATGGGAGGGCTTTGGTACAGGTACGCTTGCGGGTGAGGCGCTTGCGATGGATGGCTTCTACGTGGAGTTACAGGTGACAAGCCCCGACATCGATGTTGTGCAGGCTGAGGAGAATGTTGATGCAAACAACACGATGACACTATATGTGGAGCCAGGGCAAACACGTTACGGAATATTTGTGGTAGCCAACCCCGGTACGTACATATCGAATAATGAAGCAGATGCATGGGATGGCCCAGGTAACGAAGCGGTGGATAGCCTCGGTACGTACGATCCGGATACAAAGCTGAAAGGGTACCTACCCGATACGGTATGGGTGTATCTCAACGGTGAGCATGGTAATGACTCGTTCAAGATAGTGGTGGATGGTCCACATACGTTGGATTGGGATCAGTCATCGAATGCATTTACGGTTGAGGTATATGCGCCAACAGATGTGGCGAATGGTATGTACACAACACCTTACAAGGCGGTTAACCCGATAACTACATCACCGGTGGATACGACATTCTGGGGTAAGATACTCATCACGGGAGTGGGTAGATACAGTGGCTGCAGGTACGATTCGGCTAAGGTTAGAAGCTACCAGATGCTGGATTGGTTCAACCTACGTGTATACGTGGGTGTGGTGAAGGACATAGATATAGTCGAGTCGTCAATAGGTACGACAGCTGACCATGGTAAACCAGGTGAAACCTACAGCTACACAACCGCATATACGGTATATAATACAGGGCCAACACACAACCCAGATACGTATGATGGGCCATCGAATACTGTGCTGTATGATGTACATGGGGTGACGAATGGGCTTGTACATACTGTGACGGGTGAGCTGCTTGCGGTTGAAAATGTGGAGTTCAACCCCGCTACGGTGACACAGTTGGAGGTCGATTCCGGAGTGAGCATCTATCCAATAATCCATGTACCTTATGGGCAGACGCCGGGTGAGTATCGTGGTGATATATACGTGCTGGATGGTGATGCTGATGTTGCAGATACGGCAGAACTTGTCTTCTACGTTGATACAGTGGCTGATGTCGATATTGCAGATAACACAGGTAACTTGATCGGTAACGTTATGAGCCTATCCGGTATGCCGGGTGCTACGGTTACAGGTAAATTCGATCTGTATAATACTCATACACCAGATGATAACGTTGATCCAGGTGATGGCCCAGGTAATGTTGAAGTTACGGTGACGTTTGGATGTAGTCAGCTTGAACATGTTACGATACCTGGTGCGGTGATACCAACAACGGCGATCGTACTACCTACGACGATGGTGATGCCTATGGGTGAATATCAGCGGTTACCTGTAGAGGTGGCTATACCTGCGACACAGCAGGAAGGTATATACCGTGGCAAGGTATGGGTGGTGGCGACTGCTGGCTCGTACACGGCGACGGATACGTTTGAGTTGGTGGTTGAGGTTGGGGTTGAGGAAGATATAGATGGTCAAAATATAGCACTTACGGGTACGATTGACCACGGTACGACTGGGTATGTAGGTGTATGGAGGTTGGTCAACCCCGATCCTAATGTACCTGCACAGAACTGGGATGTAGACGATCCTGGTAATGTTGACCTTGAGGCGATTGAGTTCAGTGTCACAGATATGGTTGATCTCACTGCAACGTATGTGATGAACGCGGATAATGTTGGGATCGTGCCGGATCATCTGCCAAATCTTGAGCTCGGTGAGATAGATAGTGTCGCTGTATATGTGACAGTGCCTGCGGGTCAGCATGCAGGTACATATGTGGGTATGATAACAGCATACGAGTGGGATGGTGCGCCATGGGATACGGTGAGGATGACGATAACCATACCGTCGATGTACGATCTGGATATAGCGGATGATGAAGGTAACCTCGTCGGTAACGTCATGACGTTGAGCGGTAGTGAGGGTGCAACAGTTGTGGGTGCTGCACAGATAGTCAACCCGAACAGCGATGCCAATAACTACGATAGCGATCAGTTCGGTAACGATGACTTGACAGGTATCACATACAGTGTGACAGATCTCGAACATGTGACGGTGGCAACTGCTGTGATACCAGCTACACAGATAGCGGTGGCAGGACCTTCGGTGCTTGAGTCCGGTGAGGGTGGTATGATAACCGTTACGGTTGATATACCTGATCCACAGGAGGCTGGTACATACGAGGGTTGGGTCTATGCCGAGGATGTGTCAGGTGTTGAGGATAGCTTCAAGCTTACGGTGGTTGTTGGTGTTGATGAGGATATCGATATAGTTGAGGCATCGATATCGGGTACGGGTGCGGCTGATGGTATGTTCCATACCGTGGGTACGTTTACGGTGGTGAACCCAACCGCTGCGTATAACCCTGACCCTGATGGGCCATCAAATGTGGATCTGGATAATTTGAAGTTTGAAGTTACAGCACTTGAGCATGCAACTGGTTATGTAATACCTGGTGGTAATGTATACCTCAGTGCGACAGGGTTCTTCGAGCAAACGCCGGCTGAGTTGGCGGTTATCGATCAGCTTGCACTCGGTGCATCCGCTAACGTGCAGGTTGATGTACTTGTGCCGGTAGGTCAGCATGCGGGTATATACACAGGAGGTATACGTGTGATAGATGATGACGGATATCCAAGCGATCAGCTTGGTGTGACGATAACCATACCGTCGGTGTACGATCTGGATATAGCAGATAACGAGGGTAACCTCGTCGGTAACGTTATGACGTTGAGTGGTAGTGAAGGTGCAACAGTTGTGGGTGCTGCACAGATAGTTAACCCGAACAGCGATGCTAACAATTACGATAGCGATCAGTTCGGTAACGATGACCTCGTAGGTATCACGTACAGTGTGACAGATCTTGAACATGTTGAGCTTGCACTGCCGGAGATACCGAGCACAAATGTGACAGTTGATGGTCCCAATACGTTGGAGTCCGGGTATGGTGGAATGATAACAGTCACCGTGAATATACCCGATCCACAGGAGGCTGGTACATATGAGGGTTGGGTCTATGCCGAGGATGTGTCAGGTGTTGAGGATAGCTTCAAGCTTACGGTGGTTGTTGGGGTTGATGAGGATATCGATATCGTTGAGGATAACATCAGTGGTAGCGGTGGTGCAGGTGATACACTCATAACCATCGGTATGTTCACGGTGTACAATGATACCACAACGGGTGGGTTCGAAGGTGATGGACCATCGAATACAGACCTCTATAACTTAGAGTTCGTATGTATGGGGCTGGAGTACGCTGGGCATATTATATCACCTGATAATATCTACGTGAGCGCTACTGGGTTCTTTGGACCTACACCGGTGAATGATGCTGTGATTAACGAGCTGGCGTTGGGTGAGGTAGCCAATGTTGAAGTAGAGGTGGCGGTTGAACCCGGTCAATACGCAGGTACCTATGTAGGTGCTATAATGGTGCGTGATGATGATGGATATCCAAGTGCACAGGTGGGTGTTACGCTTGATATTGAGCCATCCTATGATATCGATATAGCGGATAACGAAGCTGATGTCAGTAGTAACGTGATGTGGCTCGATGTACGTGGACCTGGTGAATCAGCAACCGGTCAGTTCGTGCTGTATAACCCGAACAGCGAGCCGACAAACGTTGATGGCGATCCGTTTGGTAACGCTGATCTCACAGGTATAGCGGGTGTAGCTACCGACCTTGTAAGAGAAGAAGGTGGCGGGTTCGTCATACCAGCAGATTCGGTACATGTGACAGCACCAGCTACACTTGAGTCGGGTCAATCCTCCATCGGTGAAGTTACGGTCAATGTTGGTGATGATGAGCTCGAAGGTACATACAAAGGATGGGTGAAGGTGAGCACAGCTGAAGGTGTGATGGATAGCTTACATCTCACAGTAGTTGTTGGTGTGAAACGTGACATAGATATTGAGGAGGATCAGATTGTGGCGGTGGATAGCCTCATCTCAGTGTATACGATAGAGATGCCACCATTCACAGTGGTTAACCCGAGATTACCAGATAACG
>Ga0190286_1000574_pt1 | contig 15024 bp, 14 predicted proteins | sample 48691834_MG_FD_183241 | JGI IMG/M metagenome (GOLD analysis project Ga0190286, IMG submission 183241) | Hydrothermal vent microbial mat bacterial communities from Southern Trench, Guaymas Basin, Mexico - 4869-18-3-4_MG | ecosystem: Environmental > Aquatic > Marine > Hydrothermal vents >... | reverse complement strand
TATAATAGCCATGACTACAACCTCTATATCTACTCTGCACCTACATATAAGGGTGAGCATGGCAGGCTTATTGGCTCTGACTACTGGTCAGCTGATGGGGAGACTGTAGCAGTAACTGCCATTGATGGAATCCCTTAGTTATTAAATAGTTATTTGCCTTATGGCGTAATTTATTGTAAACTAAATCTGTGCAAATAGAGGTAAAGAAAAAATTGACAGTAGAGGTAGCCAACCTATATCCTCCACAAGGGGAGTGGACCGAGGAGGATTATTTTTCCTTGCCCGACACAAATCGCTATGTTGAGCTTTCTGAGGGGATGCTTATTATGCCACCGCATCCTACCCGCATACATCAGGTAGCATTGGAGGGGCTCTATGTCCGTATGCGGGCCTTTGTGAAAGAGAGAAATTTAGGAGAAGTCCACATAGCCCCCTTGCCAGTGAGGCTTTGGCCAGGAAAGATTCGGGAACCCGATATCTTCTTTGTAGCCAAAGAACATTTTGATCGTATTAACGAAAAAGTCTTTGGTATACCAGACCTCGTTGGGGAGGTGATTTCTCCTAGCACGGAAAGGACCGATAGAGTTGAGAAATTTGTGGAATATGCCAGGGCAGGGGTAAGGGAATATTGGATGGTAGACCCTGAAAAAAGGTCTGTTGAAGTCTATGGTCTAAAGCGTGGTGCTTATATACTTCTTGGCAGTTACGATACTTCCAAAATTGCTAGATCAGAGATTTTACCAGGTTTTAAGGTTAATGTGGATGAATTGTTTTTGCCTTAGCTAAACGTCTTAACGTTCCAACGTGAAAAGGTTCCAACTTGCCAACCTGCAAATTTGTAACTTGCTACTTACAACTTGTAAACTTGTAACTGAAACGTGTTAACGTTTCCTTGACCAATGAGTCCCTATATGCTATCAAATTAGTATGGCAAAGTGATAGAAAGGAGGACTAGTTTTAGTATAAAGCTATGCCAGTAAGTATTGCCTTAATTAGAAAATTAGAAGAGGTAGAGCCTCGGTTAAGAGGAGTCCTATTTGCCATTTTAGAAGAGATAGAACGGCAAAGAGAAGAGACTGTCACAAAAAAGGAATTTAATGAGCTAAAAGAAATTGTAAGAGAACTGGCTGAGGCACAAAAGCGTACTGAACAGCGGGTTGAAGAATTGGCTCAGGCACAAAAACAGACTGAAGTAAGGCTAACAAGGCTTGAAAAGGTAGTTGAAGAGCTAGCTCAGGCTCAAAAACAAACTGAAATAAGATTAACAAGGCTTGAAAAGGTAGTTGAAGAGCTAGCTCAGGCTCAAAAACAGACAGAAGTAAGATTAACAAGGGTTGAAAAGGCAGTTGAAGAACTGGCTCAGGCACAAAGACAGACTGAAAAAGAATTACAAAAATTAATCAAAGAACATACCAAAACCAGGGAGCAGGTTGGGGGATTATCTATTACGGTTGGCTATATTTTAGAAAATGAGGCAATGAAAGCATTGCCCACCCTTTTGCTAAAGGAATTTGGTTTAAAGGTTGAAGATAGGCTTGTAAGAAAATTTGTAAAAGACAAAAAAGGAAGACCTATTGAGATAAACATAATTGGCAAGGCTATAAGAGATGGGAAAGAGGTAGTCATTATTGGTGAAGCAAAAACACAGCTTTCAAAGAATAAGGTTTTAGAATTTTTAAGAAAAAAGATAAGACCCCTTGAAGGTGTGTTTAAAGAAGAGTTTTTTCCTATTCTAGTGACCCACATGATTACCCAGCCTGATGTAGAAGAATATGCTTACAAAAATGGAATAAAAAGAGTCTATTATTCATATGAATTTTGATATAACATTTTCTAACATCTAACAAATAACAGCGTAATTACTATAAATAACGCCGTAGGTAAATAACAATAAATAACTTTATAACTTGCAAACTTGCCAACTTGCAACTCACTTTAATCAACTGTTACTTGTATGAAAAATCCTACATAATTAACAATTTATAGATTTAACTGGATATGTTAAAATTAACTCGCCATGTTAAAAATTTATAAAAGGAGACATGAATGAAAGTAAGTTACGACCCACAAGCAGATGCTGCATATTTAAAACTTTCTAATAAAAAACCTTATGGTGCTATAGAAATAGAAGAAGGTATAATTATTCATGTTACAAAAAAAATGAAATAATTGCAATAGAAATCTTAGATGTAAGCAAAAAATTTAAAATTAATGAATTATTTAAATTTGAAATAGAAAAACACTCACTAGCTTTAGCTTAATTTTGTGTACAAACGTTTTAACATCCTAACGTGTTTACGTTCAAACGTGCTAACGTTTCTAACGACATTGCTATTTAGCTCAATCTGTTCTATAAAGGTTACAAGTATAAGTTAAAGGAGGCATTTAATGGCAATCAATGCTGAATTAAAGAAATAACGCCGCAGACAAATTAACGTTCCAACGTGTAAACGTGCCAACATGTTAACTTGTAACTTGCATACTTGTAACTGAAATGTGTTAACGTTTCCTTGACCAATCAGTCCCTATATGCTATCAAATTAGTATGGCAATAGCAATCCCAGAAAAGAAAAGATATACCTATGAAGATTATGCAAAGCTTCCTGAAGGTGCCCCTTATCAGCTTATTGGAGGAGAATTAATTATGACACCAGCCCCCACGCCTTATCACCAAAGAATTTCTAGTAAATTAGGCTATTTTCTTTGTGATTTTATTTTTAAAAGAAATTTGGGTGAAGTATTTAATGCCCCTATAGATGTCTATTTTGAGGAAACAGAGACTTACCAACCAGACATTATCTTTATCTCTAAGGAAAGGTTAGATATTATAAAAGAAACAAAGATAGAAGGTGCACCTGATTTGGTCATAGAAATCCTTTCCCCTGCCACTGCCTATTATGATTTGAGAAAAAAATTTAAAATTTATGAAAAACACGGTGTTAAAGAATACTGGATTGTAGATCCAGAAGAAAAAAGTATTGAAATTTATCAAAATCAAGAAGGCAAATTTAAACTCATCCAAATGGCAAAAGAAAAAGATACTGTCAATTCTTCACTTTTTAAAGATTTTGAGCTTAACCTAGAAAAAATATTTTAGCTACTAATTCTAACGTGTTAAAATAAAAATCTTTCTCCTGAGCTTCAACAAGAATTTATTGATATTTTTCCTGCTGATATACTTGAAAAAGGGCAATAGAGGAGGGGCTTAAGGCATTTAAAAAATTCTTTCCAGAATACAGTGATAGAAAGGTAATTGGTGCAGTAGCAGGCATAGTAATAGAAGAGGGGCAGATAGATTTGCCTACCGCCAAGGCTTTTATGATAAAACATTTAAACCTAAGATATGGTAATAATTAACGTGCAAATGTGAAACCTTAAACCTCAACGTGTAAATGTTCAAACGTTTTATTTGCCATAAGCCTAGATTTATGCTAAATATTAATTGAATCTCAAATAACAGGAGCAAGTAGTGAAACGGATAATATTGGTTTTGTTTCTTATATTATGGGTGATGCCAGCCATAGCATCTGGGATAGAGGTAGCTCCTAGAATAACCGATAAAGAGATCATAGAACGATTAACTAGATTGGAAGAAGGACAAAAAAGCATTTTAAGAGAGATGGATAAGAGATTTGAGGCAATTGATAAGAGATTTGAGGCGATTGATAGGAGATTTGAGGCCATTGATAAGAGATTTGAGGCGATTGATAGGAGATTTGAAGCCATTGATAAGAGATTTGAGGCCATAGATAGGAGATTTGAGGCGATGGATAGGAGATTTGAGGCCATAGATAGGAGATTTGAGGCAATTGATAAGAGATTTGATCAACTAAATAATTTAATTATAGGTATAATTGGTGCATTTTCTGCCATTGTGGCTGTAACTATTGGTTTTGCTATCTGGGATAGAAGATCAATGATTAGACCCTTTGAAGATAAGGTAGAGGAGTTGAGAAAAACAGACCAAAAATTTTTAGAAATCTTAAAAACCCTAGCCAGAGAAGACAAAAAACTGGCTGAAGTGTTAAAAAGCTTTGGCATTTTGTAATTATCAATTTCTAGACCACGTTCTAATGTGTTAACTTTTAATGTTTAAAAAATATTGATTTTGGAGAAAAATATGACCCAGCAAGAGTTAGAAAAGGCAATAGAAGAGGTGTGGGCATTGTTTCTGGCAAGACATTTTTTAGGCAAAAGAGGATTTTGAAAAAAATTACCTTATTCAAGTTATGGAACTCACACAGGGCAATGTAAGTCAGGCAGCAAGGATAGCAGGAAAGTATAGGGCTGATTTCTATCAACTCTTAGAGAAATATGGCTTAAACCCAACAGATTTTAGAAAAAGGTAATTAATCTAGCTCTATGTATAAGGATTTTTATCACTTTCAACAAGAACCATTCAATATTACACCAGATCCAGAATTCTTTTATATGAGCAAGACCCATCGTGAGGCATTGGCTCAGCTAATTTATGGAATAAATGCCAAGAAGGGGATTATAGCCATTATTGGAGAGGTAGGGGTAGGAAAGACCACTGTTATCAATGCCTTCTTTAAAGAACTAGAAAAGAGAAATGCCATCACAGCATTTGTTTTTAACCCCAGATTGGAACCTATAGATTTTTTTCATTTAATCTCTGATGAGTTGGGACTTCCCAAACCAAGTAGCAAGGCAGAATTCCTTCTTAATTTAAATACATTCCTAATTGATTGTCATGCCAAAGGCAAAGGCCCAGTAGTTATTGTTATTGATGAGGCACAAAATCTAAGCGACCAACTTTTAGAAGAGATAAGGCTTTTACTAAATCTTGAAACAACCAAAGAAAAGTTACTTCAGATAGTGTTATCAGGCCAGCCAGAACTTTGGGAAAGGCTTAAGGCACCGCACTTAAGGCAATTAAGGCAACGGATCAGTTTTAGACATACTATTGAGCCATTAGATAAAAAGGAGACAGAGGGATACATAAAGGAGAGATTAAAAAGGGCCGGTGGGGATGAAGATACATTTACAGCAAGGGCAATAAGCGAAATTTACAAATATTCAAAGGGGATTCCTAGGCTGATTAATATTATTTGTTCTAATGCCTTGATCACAGGTTATGCCTTGGACAAAAGGGTCATTGACCCAAAGGTCATTAAAGAGGTAATACGTAGTTCTGCCATTGGCTATGAGGCCCATAGATCAAAGGGCCTTTTAAGATGGATAGCTGCATCGGTTGTAGCTTTATTTATAATCCTTATCCCCTTACAGCTTAAGGATAATTTTTCAAGGTGGTTAAAAAAAGACGATAACCATCTCTTATCAACGCAAAATCAAGCCCCAAAAGAAGCGGTAGAAAAAAATAGACCTACATTGAAAATAGCTAAGGAGGGGTTACTTTATAGCCTATTAAAAAAATATGGGTTTATAAACAATGAGCTCTTTGGGCTGATTAAAAAACTTAACCCTTCTTTAAAAGACTTATACAACCTCCCCCCTGGTACAGTTATAACCCTCCCCCCCTCATTTAATTTTAAAGATGAGGGTCTATATGCTATTCATATAATTACCACAAGCGATTTTTTAGAGGCCAAACAATTTTTTATAAGGATGATGGAAAGGGGGGATAAGGCCCTGCTTTATACTGAAGAACAAGGAAAATATCGGGTAGTGACTGGCGCCTATATGACATTTGATGAGGCAAAGGCAGTAGCAGATACCCTAGTTAATCAGGGCCTTCTTTCTAAGAGTATAGTAATAAGAATACCGCAGATATGATATGGAAAATTTTTCACTTTTTGGGAAATCTATTTCATATTTTTTCCTCCTTTTTATCATAAAAAGTCCCTAATTATTGGGGTTTTCTCAATTTATTCTTTGGCCTAGTTTTTGCTAAGCAAATTTTAAAGGGGGGTCTATGTGTGGCATTGTTGGTTATATTGGAGAGAGGGAGTGTTCTTTTCTTTTATTAGATGGTTTAAAACGTCTAGAATATCGAGGATATGACTCAGCCGGTATGGCAGTAATTAGTAATGGGAAGATAGATTTTCATCGCTCTCAGGGAAAATTATATAACCTAGAGGGTTTATTACGTAGTAAGCCCATCAAGGGCAAAGTAGGTATTGGCCATACCCGTTGGGCTACGCATGGGGCACCCTCAGAAAAAAATGCCCATCCCCATGTTGTAGGGTCAGTAGCTATAGTCCACAATGGAATTATTGAGAATTATCTATTACTTAAAAGAGAATTGATAAAAAGAGGGGCCTGTTTTCTTTCTGAGACAGATACTGAGGTCATTGCCCAGCTTGTTTATTTCTACCACCAAGAAGGTTTGAATTTGGAGGAGGCGGTAAGAAAGGCCATTAGCAGGCTTAAAGGATCTTTTGCCTTTTTGGCCTTGAGTAGCAAGGAGCCAGAGAGGCTGATAGCCATACGCAAAGAAAGCCCCCTAATTATAGGGCTAGGTAAAGGGGAGTACTTTGTGGCATCAGATGCCCCGGCCTTATTGCCTTACACAAAGAGGGTAATATTTATGAAGGATGGGCAGATGGCCATTTTGAGTAGAGGGGGATTGGAACTGAAGGATTTTTCAGGCACTCCTGTGCCCTTTCAGGCAGTTGAGTTGCCATGGAGTCCACTTATGGCAGAGAAGGCAGGTTATAAACACTTTATGCAAAAGGAGATATTTGAACAACCAAGGGCCATTTCAGATACTGTACGCCCACATATAGATTTAGACAAGGTGGAGATCTTTTTTGAGGAGTTTCAAATTACACCCGATGAACTCAGAGAAATAGAAAAGATTTGGTTTATTGCCTGCGGTACCTCCTGGCATGCAGGTTTAGTAGGAAAGTATATGTTTGAAAAACTTTGCAGGATCCCTGTTGAGGTAGATTTGGCCTCAGAGTTTAGGTATCGAGACCCAATTATTAATAAAAATATGCTCCTTATCCCTATCTCCCAATCCGGGGAAACAGCCGATACACTAGGCGGATTAAGAAAGGGAAAGGCAAGTGGTGCAAAAAGCTTAGGTATTTGCAATGTATTAGGAAGCACCTTATCAAGAGAGTGTGACTGTGTAATTTATACCCATGCCGGCCCTGAAATTGGTGTAGCCTCTACAAAGGCCTTTACTACACAGATTGCCCTATTATATTTACTTGCTATATATCTTGCGTCTATCTTAAATAAAATAGATTTGGAGAGAAAAAGGGCCTATCTCTTGGATTTATTAAAATTGAGTGGGCAAATAAATACTATATTAGAACATGCCCAAGACATAGAGAGACTTGCATCTAAATACAAATGGGCCAGAAACTTTTTGTATTTGGGAAGGGGGATATATTACCCCATTGCCCTAGAGGGGGCCTTAAAACTAAAGGAAATCTCCTATATCCATGCCGAGGCCTATGCCGCAGGGGAGATGAAACATGGCCCAATTGCCTTAATAGATGAAGATATGCCTGTAATGATCTTGGCCCCAAAAGGTGAGACATACACAAAGGTCTTAGGTAATATGGAGGAGGTAATCTCTCGTCGCGGAAAGATCATTGCCGTAACAGAAAAAGATTGTAGGGAGGTGAAAGAAAAGGCAAAAGATACAATCTTTATCCCCTCCACAAATCCCTTTTTAAAAACAATCCTGCTTACTATCCCCTTACAGCTATTTGCTTATTATACCGCTGTGTTTAGAGGTACAGATGTTGATCAACCTCGCAATCTGGCAAAGAGTGTTACAGTTGAGTAATCGTTGACAAATTCTCCTTTTGAAATCAAAATATTTGTATGTACAGACTAGAGGACTATGATTACTACCTGCCCAAGCACCTTATTGCCCAATATCCCTCCCCAAAACGTGAGGATTGTAGATTAATGATAGTAAATCGATGTAGCAGAGAAATTATCCATACCAATTTTTCAAATATTACAAATTATCTAAATGAAAATAATATCTTGGTCATAAATGACACAAAGGTAATACCTGCCCGCCTGTTTGGCAGAAAGGAGACAGGGGGGAAGGTAGAGGTATTGCTCTTAGAATTTGATCCAGAAAAGGCAAGGTCCTCTATATTTGAGGCAAGGTGCCTAATAAAGGCATCAAGGAGGCCAAAAGAAGGAAGTTATATATTTTTTCAAAAAGGGATAAAGGCAAGGGTAAATGGCTATAGGGATGGAAAGGCACAAATAGCCTTTGAATCGGAAATGCCATTTATTGAGGCACTAAAAGAGATCGGAAGAATGCCACTGCCACCCTATATAAAGAGGGATATAACCCCTGAGGACTCATTTAATTATCAAACTATATATGCAAAGAGGCCAGGGGCCATTGCCGCCCCTACAGCAGGTTTACACTTTAGTACCAGGGTGCTTGATGCATTAAAGAAGAAGGGCATTGGCATTGTCCATATCACCCTCCATGTAGGTTATGGTACATTTATACCGGTAAAGGTATCAGATATCCGTAAGCACAAGCTGGAGGGTGAGCCATTTGAGGTATCAGAAGAGGCAGAGAGGGCCATCAACAATGGTATAAAGGAGGGAAAGGAGATAATAGCCGTTGGGACTACTACAACAAGGGTCCTAGAATACCTGGCTACCAAATATGGAAGGGTGATAGCAAAAAAGGGAATCTGTGACCTTTTTATCTATCCAGGCTATAAATTTAAGGTCATAAGAGGACTTATTACAAATTTTCACCTGCCCAAATCAACTTTAATTATGTTGGTCTGCGCATTTGCAGATAGGGATCTGATCCTAAAGGCCTATAAGGAGGCCATTGATAAAAAATACCGCTTTTATAGTTATGGAGATGCTATGCTAATCATTTGATCTACCCACACTCACTTTCATCTCCCTTGATCTTTTCCAGTGCATGTTTAAGGGCAGGGATTATAACTTCCAAGCCCTCTTTTACTGCCTTAGGGCCCCCAGGCAAATTTATAATCAGTGTCTGTTTCCTAATGCCAGCTATCCCCCGAGAGAGCATAGCATAGGGTGTCTTCTTTAACCCATCATGTCTTAGTGCCTCTTCTATCCCTGGTACCTCCCTCTCAATTACCCTCCTTGTTGCCTCAGGTGTCAAATCCCTAGGGGATACCCCAGTGCCCCCTGTAGTAAGTATCAAATCTAGGCCTTTACCTACCCAATTTATCAGCGTCTTACTGATTAAATCCTCATCATCTGGGACAATAGTATAGACAGCTATATCAAAGCCGGCCTCTTTAAGCAGATCAATCATAATTTTTCCACTCTTGTCCTCCCTCTCACCCCTTGCACCTCTATCACTTACAGTCAATACCCCTACTTGATACATCTCTATTCTATAGGGATCTCTTCTCCCTTTTTCTTTCGTGGCCATTCAATCTCTAGGACTCCACCCTCCAAAAGGCGTACCTTTATATCTTTCTTTTCAATATCCTCTCTCAATTTTAATTTAATAATATGACTCTCTGAAGTCCTGGAGTAGGATACCTTGAATGGGCGAGGGAAGATACCCATATGAAAAGGGCCAAATCTAAAATCAAATATCTCATCAAATTCATCAAACATACTTATCTCCTTATCCTGATCCTAAGGTAGAGGTCTCCACCATTCCTTCCCTTTCCTCTAAGTCTAAGCCTTGTCCCTTCCTCAACACCTGCCGGGATCTTTACAATAAGCCTTTTAGTCTTCCCATCCAGTGGATAGGCTATCTTTGTCTCTACTCCAGACCTTGCCTCTTCAGGGGATATAGTGATAGTATATGTCAAATCGTTACCCTTTTGGGGCAAGACCTTTGTCTTTTTTTGAAAATAGTGGCTGATTTTATCTCCTAATTTGCCCAAAATTCCCTTTGGCCTTTCAACCTTAATAGGAATCTCCCTCTTCTTAAGCCTAAACCTCATAGGAAAGGGACCAAAGAATATACCGCCAAAGAAGAAACCCCTTCCACCAAAAAATACCCTATCAAAAAACCTATCATCAAATCTAAGTCCAAATCTTTGAAATTCCCTTGCAAGATCCAAAAAAATCTCACTAAAATAGGGATCACTAAAGATATCCCTAAAGATCTCCTCTTGCCTAAAATGCCTATATCTTTGATTAAAGCCAAATTGCCTTGCCTCATCATACCTTTTCCTCTTTTCTCTATCTATAAGGACCCCATATGCCTCGGTTATTTCTTTAAATTTTTCTTCTGCCTCCCTGTTCCCTGGATTCCTATCAGGGTGATACTGGAAGGCGAGTCTTCTGTAGGCCCTCTTTATCTCCTCTTCACTCGCATTGGGGTCTACACCCAGTATATGGTAATAATCTTTCATGTTCAAAATTTTAATAATTTTTTCTTAAAAATGCAAATACATATGGTATAATTATTTTAGAGAAAAATGGGGCAGCTTTTAAGGGCTAGTACAATATTTTTACTAACCTTTCTCTTTGCCTGTGCACAAATCCAAGTACCTGTAACTAAAGAGGAAAAAATAGAGGCACAGGTAGAGATTGCTGTTCAAGAATGGAAAAGCTGGTACAATGATTATAGAAGGGTAGCACCAATTGTATACAGGATCCTAAGGGCCTTGGCCTCTACAGACTCAATAAAAGAGGAGATTAAAAGACCCTCAAAAAATATAGGATGGGATGATGGAGTAAGGAGGATTAAATTAAAAGGGCAAAATACCATAGACCATAAGGCATTGGAGATCATTGCCAAGAGAAAGCTACCTGATAATGGCTATCTCCTCATTCCACTGCCAACCATGCCAGCAGAGTCTGCAATAAGACCCTGGACTTGGGTAAAGGAATTTAAGTTTAATGAAAAAGACCACATTTTTACGTATATAACAGAGGATGAGGAGATAAAGGTACCTGCTGAGGGGTTTCCCATCTGGATACGCTTTTTTGTATCGCGCTCAAGAGAGATAAATGCCTATGCCGCTCAAGATAAAAATGGATATTTTATTGTGATCCATCGAGGTATCTGCCAGTTCTTACCAGATGATAATCAGCTTGCCTTTGTCATAGGTCATGAGATGGCGCACATATTAAGGGGACATCTGGGGAAGGTAAAGGGGGTAAACCTCCTTGCTGGGATACTTGGTCTATCGGTTGCCATTTTTGTCTCCCCGGATTTGGGGAATATTATATATGGGGGGATTATGGCAAAGTATAGTAGGGCTCAAGAGAGGGAGGCAGATTTTTTTGGCCTTTGCTTTACACACCTAGCAGGTTATGATATTGAGATAGCAAGCAAGGCCTTTATAACCCTGGGTAGCTCTGCCCCTCCCTCTGAACTTGAGCAGTTTTTCTCTACCCACCCATATGATGCAGAGAGGAGGGCATACCTTAAAAAGGTAGTTAAATGGATAAAAGAAGGAAAGACATGGCATCACATAATCGAAGAGATTAAAGGGGAAAGTTCATAAAAAAAGGCCAGGGATTTTTCCCTGGCCTTTTTAAAAGACCTTAGAACTTTATTGCTATCTGAGAGAAGAAGAGATTCCTGTTTGTTCTATTATCCTTGTACTGTGTGTAATCAGGGTCATAGTCACTATAGGCATATGCCAAGGACCATGTAGCATACTTATAGACACCAACATTTAGACCAATTGCCCAACGATTCCTTGGTATCCCGTAAATAGGTTGAGCCTCAAGGGAACCCTCATATCTAAACATGGCCTCAACAGGGACAGGCAAGGCTAGATAATCCTCAAGCCCAGCACCTATCTCAACCCCCCATACGTGTGGATGGAGACTCTTACCCTCTGCATCAGGAGGTGCTCCTAATAGTGTAGCCTCTTCTCCTTCCTTCCAATAAAAACTCCTAATAGGCTCAGTTACCCCCATGTACTCTGCTGTAAGATAAAAGTTCCTATACTCAGCACTCATGTATGCAGCTATTGCATCTACATCCCTTTCAGTCCTTATCTTTCCATCCCATGCGGGTCCATCAAACCTTTTATACTCAAAACCTCGATGGGTTAGTGAATCTAAGTCCCCTTCCTCAATCTCCTGGTCAGCAAAAAAGTCCTTTATACCCCTTGAATTAAGCACATTATTTATATAAGAACCGCCTATCTCAAGTTTGTATTCATCACCAGAGAGATTGTAGCAGACATTAAATCCAAAGTTATCAAGCTGACGATTACCCAAACTATCAGTAACCTTTGGGTAGACACCAAATGCCTCTATAGTAATCTTGTGACTTAGACCAGCAAATGGAATCTCCCTTGTAATTCCAGCAACAAAGCCAGGGTCCCAAATCTCGCCAAAGTATAAGGTAGCAGGTAGGTTTACAAGGGGTTCATCTGGGAAGTGTGTGTATTCTTCCCTCTTTCCAAATGGAAAATAGAGTAGGCCAGCAGTAAAATAGACAGGGATAGTATCTGTAGGCCCTATGGTAACATGACCCTCGTCTACAAAGAAATCATCAACCTCAAACATAGGGACAACTGTGACATCTATCCAGTCAGTAACCTTTGCGTCCACAGCTAGTGCTGCAGTAGTGAGCTGAAACTCTGAATCCTCGGTTCTTCCCGAGATCCCTCTCCGACCCATACTATCTACCCAAAAACCAGTCTCTAGCTCACCAGTAATCTCTATCCTTTCCGATATAGTGTTAATAACTGCCTTTTCAGCCTCTTGTGCATAAGAAAGACTTGCCAAGAGACCAATTACAACAAATAAAGCCATTATTGTCATAACACCTTTTTTCATTCTCCCTCCTCCTTAGTTTAAAGATTTAACAACTTTAGAAAAAATAAGACTTATTTTTTCCAAACTACACCGCCTCACCTCCTTTCTCCCTTTATTGCCCCTCATCTAGCACAAAATAAAAAACTTGTCAAGAGTTTTTAAAGCAACTTATTAAAAAAATGCCTTGACAAGTTTATTATTTTATGATAGTTAGTTTTTTGCAACAAATATCATGGATCCAAAGAATAGGGAGAAAGGAGGTGAGTGCTAGATGTGATAATTAAATAATTTTTGCTAAAAACTTTATTAAAAGGAGGGAAAAAAATGAAGAGGAAGTGGCTAATATTTTTTGCTTTATTTATAGTAGTTTGCCTTTTATGGAATCTGTCTTATGCACAGGAAAGAGAAAAGGGAATCCTTGATACCATATCTGAGAGGATAGAATTTCAAGGAGAGCTAGAGGCTGGTTTTAAGGTAGATAGTATAGGCTACAGGGGGGCCTCCAGAACAGACAGTAGTGAATTTGACCTTATTACCGCAGCCCTTGCTATAGAGGCCCAGGTTACCGATTGGATAAATGTGACAGTCGTACCACTATTTGAGATTGATGACTTCTTTATTGATGAGGCACATGTTACCATAGGCCCTACAGATAGGATACCTTTTTATATTAGCGGTGGGATTCATTATTATCCATTTGGGAGGAGGGAGGCATACACACACTTTCCAGATGATCCATTTGTAAACCTACCTATCACCCTTTACTTTGGTGAGCTTTTAGACCCAGGTGTTATTTTGGGATTTAGCCAGGAATTAATGCCAGGTCATAGCTTTACTGTAGAAGGATATGTATATAAGCCCTGGCAGTACGACTGCGGCCCTTATGAAGGAGCCATACAATCAACCAATCATGCTGATAGTTTTGGATTTGATGTACATTATAATGTTGAAATGGAAGACTATACCTTTGAGATAGGCGGTTCTTATACCTCTAATATAATGGCTTCTTCAGGCTCGCTAGGTGCTATTGATGGATTAGCTGAGGAATTGGGATTAGATGAGATTCGCGTTGACAGCAAAATTGATGCCATAGCTGCATATATGAGTGGTACATACAAAAACTTCTATTTTACAGCAGAGTATATGCAAAGTGTTGAGCCATTTACACCAGAAAAGTTTGGACCACAAGCAGCAAATGTAGCGGCATTGATGGAAGATCTACAGGACAAAAGCCCTCTTCCACACTTATGGACAGTTGAGGTAGGTGCTAGTATTGAAGATTATTTGGGTTTACCCACACCTGTTGAACTTATGTTTAGATATGCAGGTTCTACTGATGCTACCCATATCTATGAAATACCAAGAAACAGGTGGGCCGTGGGCCTAAATATTGGCATTCATGATTATGCAACCTGGTCTCTGGCATATGCCTACAACGATTATGACGAGGATTATGAGTCTGTAAAATGTGGAGAAGATGCAAAAAACAGGCACCTGTTCTTTAGCCAAATTGCAATAGAGTTTTAGTAAAATATAGGATTAAAGTTTTAAAAGTAGGGGAGGGATACCTCCCCTTTTTTTCTTAAAGATTTTGTTGTAATATTTAGGGGCAAGGGATGAAGATTAATGTAAGGATAGCGGTATTACTTTTTATTTTTATCTTTTTAGCCCATTTGGCCTTAGCTAGACTGTTCAAAGAAGAAAAGAGGCTAATTAATGCAAAGATAGATATTGTTTGGGAAAATGTGCTTAAGCTTTTTCCAAAAAGGGAGATAAAGATAAAAAAGATTGACAGACATAGATACCTAATAATAGCCCAAAAAAGGATTACACATCAAAAGAGATTTAGTAGGGATATTAAGATAAGGCTTATTCCAAGGGGTGAGCAGACACTGGTTACCTTTAATATAGAGACATTCATTGCTTCAATAGGCCTTGGACGTACAAAGAAGATAATTGAAGATTTTTTAAATGAGGTAAAAATAGCCTCTGAGCGATCAAGACCTGCCTTAAGAAAAAGGCCTATAGTTGCAAGAGGGCATTATAAGCCACCCCTTAAAGAAGTAATCAAAAAAGGGGCAGGGGAGATTAGGATCGCCTCATATAATATCTGCCATATGAATGAGATTATCGATAAATCCCTTACTGTAAAAATGAAAGACAGATGCAATGCCATTGCAAGGAATATAAGGGCAATTGACCCAGATATCTTGGCAATTCAAGAGGCGCCAAGCACAAGGGAACAACTAGAGTTTTTTGTCAAAGGTTTTTTGGATGATAAATACAATGTTTATTTTCAAGGATCTGGTGATCGCTCCCTGGCACTTCTTATCAAAAAGGGCCTTAGCCCCCCATGTACAGTAAAGAAGGTTGAAA
>Ga0190286_1000573_pt1 | contig 15029 bp, 11 predicted proteins | sample 48691834_MG_FD_183241 | JGI IMG/M metagenome (GOLD analysis project Ga0190286, IMG submission 183241) | Hydrothermal vent microbial mat bacterial communities from Southern Trench, Guaymas Basin, Mexico - 4869-18-3-4_MG | ecosystem: Environmental > Aquatic > Marine > Hydrothermal vents >... | reverse complement strand
TAGTGATACTTTATTAGGAGTTGCTCTAGCACACACCACTATGGCTCTACCATTCACTATTATAATAACTTCAAGTATCTTCGGAGGCGTGCCAGTAGAATACGAAGAAGCTGCTATGATATTTGGACTCTCTCGATTTGAAGCATTTCTCAAGATTACCCTACCCCTAGCTGCTCCGGGTCTAGCTGCTGCGAGTATCTTCACTTTTGTCATATCGTGGAATGAAGTCTTCGTGGCTAGTATACTCACCCTCACAAACAGGACCCTCCCGGCTGATATCCTCGTAACAGTCCTGAATTCTCCTGATCCGTACAAATTTGCTGCTGGATTTATAATGGCTCTCCCCTCCCTGATCTTCATATTTATAGCGAGAAAATACCTAGTAACCATGTGGGGTATAACTACTAGATAGGTGAGTAGTGTGGTTGAAGTAAGGCTAGTCGATGTCAAGAAGTACTTTGGTAGAGTGAAGGCAGTAGATGGGGTAAATCTTCATATCAGGGATGGGGAATTCCTAGTACTTTTGGGACCCTCAGGATGTGGAAAGACCACTACTCTAAGGTGTATTGCTGGTCTGGAGAGAGTAGATCAGGGTAGAATATATTTTGATGAGGAAGATGTCACAGACCTACCTCCTAGAGCTAGGAATATTTCAATGGTCTTTCAGAGCTATGCCGTATGGCCTCATATGACAGTGTATGAGAACATAGCCTTCCCCCTTAAGATCAAGAAAACTCCGTCCCATGAGATTGAGAGAAGAGTTAAAGCAGCTGCTGAACTACTCGGAATAGAAAACCTTCTAGAGAGATACCCTCATCAACTCTCCGGAGGTCAGAGACAGAGAGTTGCTGTTGCTAGAGCCATAGTAGTCGAGCCTAATGTCCTACTGATGGATGAGCCACTCAGTAACCTAGATGCTCTTCTAAGAGTTAGAATGAGGAGTGAAATTAAGAAACTACAGAAGAGGATAGGAGTGACTACGATCTATGTGACCCATGATCAGGTGGAGGCCATGACAATGGCTGATAGAATTGCTGTCATGAATATGGGAAGGATAGTACAACTAGGAACGCCCTCTGAGATCTACCATAAGCCCCAAAATATGTTCGTAGCTGGCTTTATAGGCTCACCACAGATGAACTTCTTAGACGCTATAATAGAGACTAGTGAAGAGAAAATTCTACTTAAAACAAAGAGCTTTGAAGTACCCCTACTCTCTACTTATATCAAAGTACTGAAAGAGTATATGGGTAAGGAGATAGTACTAGGTATAAGACCAGATGATATTTACATTAAAGGGTATACTAGTATTCCCTCGAGAGGAAGAGCATATGAAGTCCCTGGAACTGTGGACTTTGTAGAGGCCCTAGGTTCAGATACTATAGTCCATGTCGATGTAGGGAGGGATATACTAATAGTCAAAGTACCAGGAGAGATAGCGGTGAGAATAGGGGAGAAAGTAAAGCTCCTCTTAGATCTGAATAAATTACATCTCTTCGATAAGAGAAGCGAGAGGGCTATAATTTAATTTACTCCTCCCTTTAGATCCATAATACTAACCCTGGAATCTGAGTTAGTAGTTATAACAATGTTGTATTTTGAATAAATCTATCCGAAAGTATTCCATAAAAGATTGTTATTTATTTAAACGTTCTAATAATTGAACAGTACGTTAAGTACACTATACTTATATGTTAACACTTACTTTATTCATACATGGCTCCTGTAATAGAGATACGTAACCTATGTAAGTATTATAGAGTCGGAAAAGAAGTGATTAAGGCCGTAGATGGGGTCGATTTACTAGTTCCTAATGGCTGCATCTTCGGTCTCATAGGTCCTAATGGTGCTGGAAAGAGTACGCTAATCCACCTATTAATGGGTATAATATTACCCAATAGTGGTAGTGGTGAAGTACTGGGATACGATATAGTTAAAGAATCTATAGAGATCAGGAAAAGAGTAGGATTCATGCCTGAGGGTATAGGCTTCTACACAGATTTAACTGCTGAGCAGAACTTAAGGGCAGTTGCCGATCTCATAGGGCTAGAGGATAAGGATAAAAGAGTAGAGGAGTGCCTGAGGACTGTTGGACTCTGGAATTTCAAGAAGCTAAAGTATAAGGAGATGTCTACTGGAATGAAGCAGAGACTGGGACTTGCACAAGCACTACTTAAAGATCCACAACTACTGATACTAGACGAGCCTACTGCAGGAATAGATCCTCAAGGAGCTAGGGAGTTCAGAGACCTTGTTAAGGAGCTATATAAAGAGGGGAAGACCATATTCATATCAACTCATCTACTCTACGAGATAGGGCCAATATTAACACATATAGCCATCATGAATAAAGGGAGGATTACAGTACAAGGAGGAATTGATGATATTAAAGAGAAACTACTGAGTACTCAAGGGTACACCTATGAAATAGAGATACGCGAAGTTAAACAAGAGATCAAAGAGAAACTGAGCTCTATCGATACTGTAAAGGAGGTAATTATGGAACCTAGTAAGATCCTAGTGAGATGTAGTGAACCCAGTAGCTCTGAGCTCATGTCAGCTTTAATAGGAGAAGAAATCTACTCCTTTAGACTACTGAGACCGTCACTCGAAGACGTATTCAGAGCTTACACGAGGTGATGTGGATGCAGATGTTAAAAATAGCTAAGATAGAACTTAGGAATAACATAAGAGGGTATAGGTTTATAGGTGTTGTCACAGTACTCACATTGATCCTATTAGCTGGCATGAGCTTTTTCTTAACCCTAACACAGATGTTCATGTCCATGCCCGAAATCGCTCCAAGAAGAGTACCTAAGGTTGCTTTTAGAATTATCAATTCCCTAAATTCCATAATAGGTATGGCCGTTCCCATAATTGCGATAATAATGGGCTTTGATACTATATCCGGTAAGATAGAAAAGGGTATCACCAAAATGATACTGGCTCAACCTGTATACAGAGATCATTTGATATTGGGCTCATTGTTATCGGGAATAATTACACTTCTAATAGGTATAATACCTCCTGTGGCCTTATCACTATCCATAGCTGTATCCACCATAGGAATTACGCCTACGATAGATGATGTACTATTACTGTTAGGGTACCTCATTATAACATGGTTGTTCTCGCTCTCATACTATGCTATCTCAGTACTCATCTCTACAATCTCAAAGAACTCTACTAAGAGCCTCATGATGAGCATGATAGTATGGCTTATATTCATCTTTATACTACCAATGATGGCTACAGCAGTAGCTATGAGCATACTAGGCCCTCCCAAGTTTACAGTGGAGAAAAGAAGACTACCAGACGGTCGTGTGATAACCATCCCCAGAATGGACATAGACTACATGAAAAAGATGTCAGAGATTACGAACTTAATACGTCTCCTTTCACCTAATGCTCACTTTGAACGGTGTACAAGCAATCTGATTGCAAATAGACCTATAGACTACACTAATATAGCAGTACTAGTGCTCCTACCAATAATAGCCCTCCTAATCTCATTCATCATCTTCGTAAAGAGGGAAGTTAGATGAGAAGATCCATAAGAACGGTTTTTAATAAAGACCCTCATACAATAAACACTACAGGGATGTGATGTATGAAAAGGATAAGTAGTATTTTTCAACTATCGCTCACTTTGCTAATTCTCCTATTAATTAGTCTTAACCTTATAACTGCACAACCTAAAGTACCAAGAGGAGAGGAGGAAGAGGAGAAATATGGCTACCTCAGTTTGACCACTATTAATACTAATAATGAATTTATTAAAGGAGCAGTACTGCGACTGTACAAGGGATCAGATCTATATAAAATATACGAAATCGATACCAGTAACATAATCTTAAGATTACCTGAAGGTAGCTATCAGATAAGAGTTGAGAGGAGAGGATATAAAGACTATATTGAAAGAGTGTTCATAGAGGAAGGGAAGACAGTAAAGATCTATGCAGTACTCGTTCCTATCGTGAATATTATTGGTCCTAACATCCAGAACATATTACTACCATTTCATGAGAAGAAGAGCTTATCTATAGAGATAGTGAACGAGGGAAAGCTCTCCCAGGAAGTACTCCTAGTCATGACTACTAATAGCTCTATCGTACTACCCATTCTTAAGCATAGTGGAGTAGAAATATCCAATAATACTTCTATAGTATTAGAGCCCAATAGACCCCTTAAACTGGATCTCGAACTTGTACCTATTAGTGACAGTGGTACGAGCTCCATATCCATACATCTATACTATGAGGATATAGTGATATCAAGAAACCTCATAGTCACATTAACGAAAGAAAGCCTAGACTTACTTAGACTCAATATCCTCTCACTAAGCTCTGAACCTGGAGCGAAGATCGAACTCACAGCCCACCTCAAGAATCCCTTCTGGAGTGATGAGAAGTTCACTATATCCTATAGCGCACCTACCGGATGGAATGTCAGTGTTAAGTATAGAGGTATTCCCATACACACACTCGTACTCGAACCTAACGAGGTTGTAGAGCTTAAAGTGTGTATAGAGATTCCAGAAGACATAAGTGAGGGAGTTTACAATGTACTCCTAAGGACTGAGGTAGCTCACAGAGGATTTTCAGAAGAGAATTCCCTTACAGTGGCTATAGGAAGAGAGGTTAGAAGAGAATTGTGTCTTGAGGTTCAGAGATCACACGTCTATGCTAACATAGGGTCTAGGGCCAAGTATAAATTAAGACTAGTCAGCAGAGGTTACGAGGAACTTCTCGTGAGATTGTCTGTTGAAAACTTACCTGAGGCACTATCCTATTGGTTTGAAGATGAAGTGGGTAACAGAATCTCCTCCATATATCTCCATGATGACAGTGAGTGCACGATTTTTCTATGTGTTCAGGTGTCAGAGGATGCAAGAGTAGGTATCTTTAATTTCACTCTGAAGATAACCGCGGATAATATTACCCTCTATCGTACGCTATACCTGGATGTAACTGGTAGGTACGGCCTTACGGTGGAAACCGAAGAATTCTCGATCGATACCTATGCTGGTGAAGAAGTCACATTTGACTTTACTCTGAAGAATACAGGTACTCTTACTCTTACCGATGTAACTTGTATCCTCGAAAGTATTCCAGAGGGTTTCGAAGTGGAGATCACACCCGAGAAAGTCTCGATATTGAAGCCTGGCGAATCCATCACATTCACTCTTACGATAACAGTAGATCCCACCAAGTCTGTTGGAGATTATTATATACTGTTGAAAGGTAAGGCTAATGAAGTATCAACGATAACCTATGGGTTAAGAGTAATAGTGAGGCAGAGAGAGACAATGCTCATAGTGGCAGCCATAGTAGTAATAGTAGTAGCTCTAGTACTGGTATACGTGTATAAAAGGTATGGGAGAAGATAGGCCTCTATCTCCCCTAGTTGGATTTAGAGTACAGACATAAACGATGAACAGCTATATGTATTTGCTAGAACACTACCAGATAAGTGGAAATATATATCTTCCTTTTTATACTATACTGGGTGAGATGGATTAAAAATGTAAAAAATTATATAATAGCATCTCTCAACCTCCTGATGTCGATGAGAGCTAAAGCTATGAGATCTAAGTGGACTGTCCTACTTATAACGATGTTGATTTTAAATACGATCTATATGAGTAGAGTAGTATTCTCAGAGCCCTCATGGCTTAAACCTGGATTTTATGTGGAGTATAGGTTTCCAATGGGAGAGGCATGTACTCTCTCTATAAGGGTAGCTATAGATGATCTGGTAGACCTGGGAGTACTACATGTCCACAGGTTTGGAAATTATACTATATTCTCCGATCTCTCTAGGAAAGAGGTAGAAGAGAGCTATGCAAAGTCAGGAGAGGAGATACCCAGACACAAAAATCTGAGCGCACTGCTCCTCACCGCTAATGCTATCGACCTGATTAAGAAACTGGTAAAGGAAGGTAAGCTATCCCAATATACAGGAGAAAGAGAGTTAAAGTACAAGTGGAGTTATACAATTGAGCAGGTTTCATTCACTATACTAACTGCTACCTACTCATGGAAGTGCGTAGGCTTTAAAGAGGGACTAGCCGAATTTGAAGTAAGATTTACAGGTAGAGTAAGGTTCAGAGGACATAATGAGACTGAGAAATCACTAGATAAGGTACTTAGAGTACTGGTAGATCCGAAAAACAGGAAGACCTACACCATGGATGGTGAGTACATAGGTATAACGCCCCTCTGGATACCCAAGAGTGAATTAAAGCTGAAGAGAGAGGTACTCATATGTGCTATCCGTAAGGCAGATGCCAGGGGTACTGTGTGGTACCCGGAGAAGAGAAGAACTCCCCTTGGTACTATTGAGGTACTTCCGCTAGTAAAACTCAAGGGTAAAGTTCATCTCATAGGTGGTATCGCCTATGAAAAGGATACGGGTATACTAGCGTCGGCCCTTAGGTACTCTGATCCCGTCCTAGGTCACTTCATGGACATTCAGCTTATATCATTTAGCAATCCTATGGTGATATCACGTGTAGAGGGAGTAAGTATAAATACCTACCATGATGGACTTTATGAACAAATTACCACAATAGGAGTACCGATATCGGCGGTAGTATGTGTACTAGTCCTACTATTGGTTAAGTACGCTAGGAGGCGAAAGGAAAAATAGCCATAAGATGAGAAATACATCCATAGATAGGACTAGACTAGGACATATAACAGCTCTACACGTCAACCTTTTCTAGAACGAGGTCTATAGATAACATATGGAAAAGGGCCTACTGATCATTGGCGTAATCCTCATACTAATAGCGTTCATACTCCATGGGGTAGCTATAGAACTAGACCAGGAGATAAGTTCATCAGTACTTGAGTATAGAAGAACACGAATTATCTTCAGTAATATAACATATATAGTTAGAGCTAAGTACAAATTAATAAATAATTATAAAATCCCCATGAACGATTACGTGTATATAACCCTTCCTCGCAATACGACCTATCAACATACTAGACTTATTAATATCACTCCAGGCTATGTAAAAATACAAAAAGATGAAGATGGAAATGTATTTGCAGTAGTGTTCCTTAGGACAAGGCCTAATGAAGCCGTATGGATAGAGGCAGTTCTTAAGATTACTGTTCACGGTTATAGAGTTATATTCAATGTAAGTGAGAGTATATGGCCTGAATATGAAATTGTCAGAAGACTTACTAAGAGAACTAGTTACTGGAATACTGAGAATCCAGACCTGATAAACCTAGCACGAAGAGTGGGTAGGGGAGGTAGTCCCCTTGAGATAGCTATAAGTATAGCTAAATGGGTTAAACGCCACACTCGCTACAGCCTACAGCTTCATAGATTAGGAGCTGAGAGAGCCCTAGTTAGAGGCGTCCTTGGGGATTATACTATTCAAGGAGACTGCACCGAGGTGGCTGATGTATACGTCACCTTAGCTAGAATAAGGGGCATACCAGCTAGAACTGTCTTTGGACTTCTCCTGAGTAGGCATAAAGCTAAGATATGGTTCAACTCATCGACAGCATGGGTAGAGGGGGAGAGGCTGTTAGAACATTGGGGTGGTCATATGTGGTCTCAGGTTTACCTACCACCATGGGAATGGATAGATGTGGAATTACTTGAGGCTAGGGAGGCCAAAATAGGAGATTATTCCAATTTCCATATAGTCTTCGGTGTAGAAGAGACTAAGTACTATGGTACGACTCTAAGTAATTTCTGCTCACCTGGGTACCTATACCTCGAATATGTAGAATACGACTTTGAACCAGTGGGGGACTAGGTGGGATGGTGGTTAAGCGATCAATTGTACTAATACTGATCCTACTGATACTCATTTTATCCGTTAGGAAAGTTAGTTCTCAGGAAAGGTACTGGATAGCATTAAACTTCGAAGTAGAAATTGAAAGTAATGGACTAGCTATTGTTAAAGCTAAGTTCCACCCCTTCACATCTGAAGGTAAGAGCTTGTATGGAGATCCACGAATAGGAAGAGAGATCGTTGCTAGAGAGGGTTCTACAGTAGAAGAGATACTGCTAATGTTCACTTCGGATCCCACTAGGCTAAAATATAGAATTCTATCACACACCTACAGAGATGATGATGAGATCATTCTATGTGATATTGGAAATGTGGGTAAGATGAGCACTATGGTTGGTGCATATGTGCTCGAAGTAGCTGTCTACCTCAATACAAGTGAGTTTATCCGCGTAGTGGAGGATGATGTCTATGAAGTAGTTATAAGAGATAGCTACACTCATAGGGATCCTAGGAGCTGGATAGATATACTGCTAGTTAAATTCACTGAGGATGTCACTCTGATGAACTATACTTGGATCCCCGCCTCAGCTCATGGTCCACTTAACAAGTCTCCTACACTCCTTCTATGGGTGAACTATAATGAGCTACAGGCTCCAGACTACTACGTATTCTTCGTTAAAATACCACACATACAGTTATTCAAGAAGACTGAAGTAAGCGGGAGAATACTGAATGTAACCTTAGAAAACAATGTTCTAAAGATCTTAGTCGAGAATAACTCGACTACTTCTGAATACTTCTACCTCAGAGCTATCTTCAGAGAATACGAACAAACTGTTAAAGTCTATATTAATGCAGGTGATAGAGAATACATCTCCATTCCACTACCTTTTCAAGAGGAGGAAATCTCCATAGAACTACTTTCAGATAGTATGATTTTAGATCAAAGGGAAGTAATGCTAAGCAAATTACCTAAGAGAACTACTGAGATTGTACGAACACCCACTAGTGTGATCTCTGGAATATTAAGATACCTTTCGATTATAATTTGTATAACAGGTATAGTATTAGTACTCTACAGTCTTACGATTAGACTGAGAAAGAGAAGGGTCAGGATAGGTCTATGATTGAACTCGTTTAACAGCTGGACAACAGAGTTGAGACTTTGCGAACTACCTAAAAGAGTTTGCAAAGCTGTTATCAAGGATCAGTAGACTCCTTAACCTCTATCTCTCCTTGCTGATGGAGGTTTTTCTTCTCCTCGCTCCCCCTTCCATAATCTATCTTGGGGAGCTTCATTGTCATAGCCATCATTGATTTGATCAGTGGTCCGGGATTTCTGGCTGCCCCTCATCCACTCTAGTGGACGGGGGCAACTACTGGGAGTCGGGAGTGAGGGGTTTCGCTATTTTAGGCTGTGTATAGGTCTTTCTCTACGTTCTCTCTTATCTTCTCCTTCACTCTTTGTATTAGTTCAGGGGGGTGCTTGCCTACGGTCCGGAGTATTGTATTATAAGAGGCAGCTACGTGCTTGTCTATGATCACTCCACAACTACACTTATATAGTTCTAGCCTCCTAGTCTTCCCATACTTCCTCATTCCCTTTCCACATACCGGGCAGTACCTCCCGGATATCCTCTTCTCGATAAAGATTCCATTGTAGAACTTCACTAGGTTCTTAACATCCCTCTCTACTATTATAGTATTCTGTAGTCTACTCCCTCTTAGCCCTTCTGGATCTATTTCACCCAGTACCATTACTGGTGTGGCATTGGTACTCCTCAGTATCCTTCTCAACCTCTCTTTCAAATCCCTTTTATACCTGATGTTCAGCCCTTAATCCTCTTGTGAAGGCATTTAATCACCCAAGAATGCTCCGCCTTACGGAAGTAACTGAATAGTTTTTGATGCCACTTCAACTGTCTCCATTGAATTTTAGCATTCCTCTTCCTAACCGAAGCCTTAGCAACTATCTTAACCTCATTCTCAGTTATTAGTAGTGCTCCAATCCTGATACCGTACTTACTATTATTATCCATGCCAACCACTAGTAATGTTAGTTCTATTCTAGGCTTTTGGTACTCTCTAAACGCAATTATGTGTGTACTGCATACCTCCGCCTCAATATCATCCTGGTAATTAATGAACAGCCCATGGATAATACCTCCTTAAACTCCTCGACAAGCCTTGAACTGAGTTCTACTTCAACTCTTAGTGGTCTCAGCTTTAGCCTCCTCCTATCAAGGTCAATTCTTATTGGTGATGCTCTACTACCATGAACCCTCCTACCATTCTCGTAGAATACTATTCTAAACAATGGCCATAGCCTCTTACCCCTCCTATGATTCTTAACCACATACTCCAATCCTCCCGCAACCTTGTCGACATAGTACCAAAGGTAGTTATTCTTGGCGTCTTTCCTATGGAGTAATGCATACTCATAAACCCTCCTAGACCACTCTTTACATAGCTCCTCATAGGATTTCCTATAGACATTGGGAAGCTTTTTACTCATTGTGCAAAAAGTACTGAAGAAAACCTTTGATTGCTCGAATATTGGTAAATACACTCTAATACGATTTTTTTCACAATGGGAAGGAAGATATTAAATACAGTTCTAGTTCCCACTCCTATAGTAATCACCATGTTCGTAGTGGAGTTTCAGGACACTTACTAGTCTGTTGTAGTATACTATTAGAGAGCGGGTGATCTCGGGAACTAAGATTCATGTTTAGGAAAAGGTTAAATAATAATACCATTCCATAAGTTTAGTAATACTGGAGAGATCCTATATGGTTAAAATAACTATGATTAGCTACCAGTTCAGACCATCTCTCTTAGAAGCTGTTAAAAAGGTGAATAAAGTCACAAACAATGTTCTTGATTTTAAATTCTATAACACGTATGACGTTGATAAAGAACTAACCGATCTAGATCTCTTCATTAAAGACCTTCATGATTCTGATATAGTTCTTATTGATGTTAGAGGCGGAGATACAGTAAGTAAACTGATAATTGACACCCTTAAAGATCTTCAAAACACAGTAGTTGTGTTTGTTGGTGGATCTTCAGAAATAATTAAACTGACAAGAATGGGAGGTTTCTCCATTCGTAAATTTTCTTCCCTAAAGGACAGGCCTATACTTAGGAGGTTTATTAAGAAAAGCGAAATAGATTACGGTAAGCTGTTAAAAATGAGAGAAAGATTTGAAAAGATAGGATCTAAATTTCCCATAGGTATATTCAAGCATGCTAGGAACTACGCTTTACTTCTTAAATACTATGAAAATCCATGTGTCGAAAATTATTATGGAATGTTCCTTTTACTTTTAAAAGAATATGGAAAAGTTAAAATTGGCATTGAAATTCCGGAACCAAAAGTTTTGCCTAGTATGGGAATTCAAAACTTTAAAACTGGAGAAATCTTTGAAAGTCTTGATGAATATTTACATCGATATAAGTTTAAAGATAGGCCTTTGATTGGAATACTTTTTTACGGCGGATTCCATTATGACCAATCTTACCCTGCTGCAAGACTTCTTACAGAAAAACTTGAAGAGCTGGGATACGGAGTAATTCCTGTATTTTGTTCTGATCTTAGATACTACCTAGCGATCGAAAAATTCTTCTTCAAAAACGGAAAACCGATAATAGAGACTTTGACAGACCTTCTATGGTTCAGATTTGCCGGAGGCCCTATTGGAGGGGACCACAAAATAACCCTCAAACTACTATCCAAACTTAACGTACCTGTACTGCATGGAATTCACCTATCTTCTAGAACTGTCGAGGAGTGGAAGAATTCAAAAGATGGGATATCGCCTATCGAAACAGTTACAACTGTCATTTTACCTGAACTCGACGGTAGAAATGAGCCTATAGTAACCCATGCTCTTAAACGTTATTTTATGGAAAATTTGAAAATCGAAGAATACGTTGCAATCGAAGACCGTGTAGAGAAAATGGCAAAAAGGCTTGCTAAATGGGTAGAGCTCAGGAGGAAGAAGAACAGCGAGAAGAAAATAGCAATAATCTTGTACAATTATCCGCCTGGGGAAGAAAATCTCGGAAAGGTCGCCTACTTAGATGCATTTGAAAGTTTAGCTAAGCTTCTAAAGGCGATGAAAGAAAGAGGGTACAAAATCACGTCTACACCCACAGGAAAAGAACTAAAAGACATGCTCATCTCGAACGGCATTGTTAATTCCGGTGAATGGGTATTAACCACCGAAAACGTAGAAAAAATTCCAAAAATTACGGTAGAGGAGTATATCAAGTGGCTTAAAAATACACCTAACAATGCAGTAAATAAAGTAGTTAAAGAATGGGGTCCTCCACCCGGTCAAATAATGACATATAAGAACTCAATTTTAATCCCTGGAATCTTACTTGGAAATGTTTTCATTGGACTTCAACCTTCTAGAGGTGTACATGAAGATCCCACAAAGATATACCATGATAAAGATTTACCACCACATCATCAATACATTGCTTTTTACAAGTGGATTAAACATGAGTTTAAAGCTGATGCAATTATTCATTTTGGAACACATGGAACATTAGAGTTCTTGCCGGGCAAGGAAATTGGCTTATCAAGTGAATGTTTTTCAGATATTCTTGTAGATGATCTTCCAAACATCTATATCTATCACGCTGTTAACTCTTCTGAATCTTCCATTGCGAAGAGGAGGAGCTATGCAGTAATAGTAAATCATGCAAGTCCTCCCTTTACTATCAGCGACCTACATAGTGACTTTCATGAAATTGAACGTTTAATCATGGAATATTTTGATATTAAACAATATGACAAAGACAAATCTGAAAAAATAGCGAAAAAGATAGTAGAGAAAGCTAAAAAATATAACCTAGGAGAGACTATCGAAGAAATTTATGATAGACTCCAAGAATACAAACGCTCACTTATTCCTAGGGGACTTCACATACTTGGAAACGTGCTATCATCAAATGATACTTTAAATTACTTAGTCTTCCTATCAAGATACGATAGAGGGAGAATTAAAAGTATCTACAGAATCCTTTGTGAAGCTCGGGGATTAAACTATGATGAAATTTTAGTAAATCCACATAAAAGAGATTCGAATGGAAAGTTGTATTCGGAAATTCTACTCGAAATCGAAAAAGAAGTTAAAGAGATTATAAAAAGATATATAATTGAAAATAAGCCAGTAAATATTTTAGGTTTAAAAGTTAATAAACGAGAGCTGGAAGAGGCAATAAGCTTTCTGCGAGGAATTTATGAGAAAATTTTAAAATCTGACGAAGTAAGCTCTGTCTTAAATGCATTAGAAGGGAAATTTATCCAACCGGGCCCAGGTGGAGACTTCATTAGAACTCCTGAAATTTTTCCAACAGGAAGAAATACCTATCAACTCGATCCAACTAATATACCAACTGAAATCGCTATGGAACGAGGAGAAAAGATCGCAGAAGAATACTTAGAGAAGTTTTACAAGAAATATGGTAGATATCCTAAAACAGTAAGCGTTGTTCTCTGGGCTTTTGAAACGATGAAAACAGGAGGAGAGACCGTAGCTGCAATATTCAGACTTCTAGGAGTAAAGCCGGTATGGAAAAGCATCTACATAAGAGATCTTGAGGTAATACCGATTTCTAAGCTAAACAGACCTAGAATAGACGTAGTTGTAACAATTTGCGGGATTTTCAGAGACACATTTTACAACATTGTTGAACTTCTTGATAAAGCTTTTAGAAAAGTGGCCAGCCTTGATGAACCACCAGAATTAAACTACATAAAAGCGAATGTAATGGAAGCATCAAAAGAGTACGGAGAAGAATCCCTGTTCAGAATCTTCGGGCCGCCAGAGGGACAATACGCTACAAGCTTAACATCTCTAATTGAAAGCTCTGAGTGGAAAAGTGAAGCAGATTTAATTCAAGCCTATTTGGAGAGTATGAAATTTGCATACGGAGAGAAAAACAGAAATATTAATGCTAAAGAACTGTTCAATTTTATGCTTTCACATGTAGATATAGTCGCACAGATCAGAGATACAGTGGAATACGAGATTACTGACTTGGATCATTATTATGAATTCCTCGGCGGATTAACTAAAACTGTTGAAAATGCTAGGGGCAGTAAACCTTTAGTCCTCGTTGCAGATACAACGAGAGAAAAAATCAAAGTTGAAAACGCAGAGGATGCAGTGAAAAGAGGAGTAATAACCCGAACTATTAATCCTAAATGGTTAGACTCCATGCTTAACCATGGCTACAGTGGAGCAATGAAGATCGCGGATAGAGTTGAATATATGCTCGGCTTAGCTGCAACACTCGGCGGAATTCAAGACTGGATGTGGAACAAAGTAGCAGAAAACATAGTGTTCAATAAAGAGAGATCAGAAAAAATTAAAAGGGAAAATCCATGGGCTCTTCGAAAAGTTATAAGTAGATTACTTGAGGCTGAGAAAAGAGGTTATTGGAAAGCTGATAAGGAAACTATTAGAAAACTAGAAGAAGAATATCTCCAACTAGAAGATATTCTTGAGGAAAATATATACGTTAAAGGTGGAGGGTAATCAGGTTGCCACACCATATCCGCTTCGTGTTTCCGTTTTCAGCCATAGTCGGCCAGGAAAAAATGAAAAAAGCATTGTTACTCAATGCTATTAATCCTAGGATCGGAGGTGTTCTAATTCGTGGACAAAAGGGCACAGGAAAATCTACAGCAGTCAGAGCCCTAGCAGACCTTCTCCCAGAAATAAAAGTAGTTGATGGCTGTCCTTTCAATTGTAATCCGGATAATCCGCTTGAAATGTGTGACATGTGCTATGAACGATATAAAAGGGGTGAAAAACTACCGTTCATCAAAAGAAAAGTAAGAATTGTAAATCTGCCATTAAATGCTACCATAGATAGAGTTGCTGGGACACTAGATATAAAAAGGGCGATAAAAGAGGGGATAAAAGCTCTTGAACCAGGATTGTTAGCAGAGGCAAATCGTGGCATCCTATATATCGATGAAGTCAATCTTTTAGATGACTATGTAGCAGATATATTGCTTGATGCAGCTGCCAGTGGCGTGAACATTGTTGAACGAGAAGGTATATCTGTGTTGCATCCTGCACGTTTCATATTAATAGGTACCATGAATCCTGAGGAGGGAGAACTAAGACCTCAATTACTTGATAGATTTGGGCTTCAAGTTGAAGTTCAACCAATAACCGATCCAAAGCTACAAGTGGAAATAGTTAAAAGAGTTGAAGAGTTTGAGACAGATCCTCTCAAC
>Ga0190286_1000571_pt1 | contig 15068 bp, 12 predicted proteins | sample 48691834_MG_FD_183241 | JGI IMG/M metagenome (GOLD analysis project Ga0190286, IMG submission 183241) | Hydrothermal vent microbial mat bacterial communities from Southern Trench, Guaymas Basin, Mexico - 4869-18-3-4_MG | ecosystem: Environmental > Aquatic > Marine > Hydrothermal vents >... | reverse complement strand
CTACGATGGCTTGAAGTTTACCATCATAATTAGGTGCATCTAGTACGTCCTTAAACAGCTTGATTTCAAGGCCTGGTTTGATTTTGTCAAAACCTTGTTTTGTTGCTTCTCTTTTCAAGCGTTTTGTTATCTGAAACATTAGCCGGGGTAATAATCACAGCTACAATAATTTTACCACCCCACCCAGAATGCCCCGCTTGCCCCGTTAAATATGCTTGGCTTTTTAATAAAAAATATCACATCTGCTTGGTAAAAGATTTGATATCTTAAAGGGCTGAGACTATTTATTTAACGGGGTAAAGAAGCACGGGGATGAAGGGGTATATAATTGAATCAATACCTTTAACAATGCCCCACCCGGAAGGGTGGGGTGGTTTACTGTTTTTTTAATAAGGGAATTGTGATCGACTTTAAAATCTCAATTTTGAGGAGAATGGTATTTAATGGCAGAAACAAGCACAAATCGCTGGCTCGCAAAAAATATTTCCCCCATGTTGCGTTTTTTTTGGTCGGAATGGCGGTGACGGGGCTGGTTGACATAAATATGGAGATAAATAAAAGGGTCCGGGAACGTCAGATCATGCTGGGCAAGGTTGGAGACGGCTGGACTGCGATTCAGATGAAATTAATGAAAAAGGGGTGCCGAGGCTCAAGTAATATTGCTAATATGCTTCGCCAGTCAACTCGTGGGGAGGAAAAGAAACTCAATAAGATACTAAAGAAAATCAGACCGTGGGAAGTTTATATTCTAGAAGGTTCAAAGATAGGTTTGTTGCAAGATGGGGGTGTTTCTTCTGTCAGAACTTGCAGCAAAGCCCTTTTGTCTCTCGTGGACAACATTCGTCGAAACATGATCGATATTAGCGTGGAAAGAGTAAAACTGTTTGGCGAAAAGGAAAAATTTTGTAAATTTATACTGCTTCATCAAAAAGATAAAGTGCTGATAGCAGCAATAGACACGGAAGAACTCATCAACTTATCGAAGATAAGGGATATCCGTTCAGAATATTTGCTTGGCATATATGATTTTCGTGACGATACTTTTGTGATAGGTGATGAGATTCCAAAAAACGCCAAACCAGTCAGTGTTTTGCTCGGCCTTGCAGGGATGCCCCTTGCTTCTATGAAACTGATACCCCGGCCTGGATTGAAGATAGTAAAGGTTTTAAACAAGAAACGCCTCTTGGTCTGGGGAATTGGTCTGGTATTAACAGCGCAATTAATCGTTTTCTCTGCCGTCTTGCAAAAAAAGAATGTCAACCTTGAGAAATCACGACGGGATTTAGAAGAAGCAAATCGCAAACTCGAAGAACTTGCCATCACAGACGGACTTACTGGCCTTTTCAACCGCCGCCATTTCAACAAGCTTTTTACTTCTGAATTGCGTAGGGCCAGACGTTTTGGGCGATTGCTCAGTTGCGTCTTTGTTGACATAGACCACTTTAAGAAAGTTAATGACACTTATGGACACGATTTTGGCGATGTCGTGCTTAGGGAAACCGCCCAAATCCTGAAGAGTTGCACTCGAGAGGATGTGGACATCATAGCCCGATACGGGGGGGAAGAGTTTATCCTTCTGCTGCCCGAGACCTATGCGGTCGGCGCTGTAAATTTTGCCGAGCGGCTTCGGCATGAAATTGAGAGCAAGGAATACACATATGAGAAAAAGGTTGTCAGAGTTACTGCCAGCTTCGGAGTCTCCACCCTGCAAGCGGACATCAAACAACAAGAAACCCAACAGATGAAAAGACTCATTTTTGAGGCTGATCAAGCTCTTTACAGTGCCAAGGAATCAGGCCGTAATCAGGTCCGTCATTTTGGTGAATTGAAAAGCCTTGCATGAGAAATTAAAAAATAATACTTTTTAATTTTGCATTTTGATATTTGATATTATTTATAAAACTATTCCAGGAGGTGTGTTATGAAAAGGATGATGAGGTTTATTGGTTTTGCGTGTGTAATTCTTTTTGGCTTAACTACAGCCACAGCAGGGGGTGCTATTAGTGAAGAGCAGGTTCGAGAGATTGTTAAACAGGTAATAAAAGAAAATCCAAAATTAATCTTCGACACTGTTAACAACTATGTAAAAGAACAGCAGAAAAAGAAACAAGAACAGGCTTTGGAAGCTAGCTTCAAAAACCGGATAAAGGATGTTATTTCAAAAAATAACCCTACCAAAGGCCCTGAAAAAGCCCCTATCACCATTATTGAATACACCGATTTTCAGTGTCCGTATTGCACTAGGGGGGCGGAAACTATTCATAGAATCATGGAGATGTATCCCAACGAGGTAAGGTTGGTATTTAAGAATAATCCCCTAAAATTTCATCCCCAGGCATTGCCAGCAGCCAAGGCTGCCCTGGCAGCCAATAAACAGGGAAAATTCTGGGAATATCACGACCTTCTTTTTAAAAACTCTGCTAAATTAAATGAAGAGATGTTTTTAAAATTTGCCCGTGATTTGGGTCTTGATATAGAAAAGTTTAATAAAGACAGAAATTCTGAGGAAATAGCAAAACAGATTGAACATGACCAGACCCAAGCCGCTGAGCACAAATTGATGGGAACCCCTACATTCATTCTTAATGGTGTAGTTATAAGAGGGGCTCAGCCCTTGCCATATTTTAGGATGGTTATTGAACGCCTCCTAAGTGAGGGTAAACCTGGCTAGAAAAATGGGCAAATGAATGCAAATTAGTGAAAATTAGTGAAATCTGGTTAATTGACACTAATAGCTAAATGTATCATAATAATTTGGAATGAGAGGGCTATTTTCCAGTGTTTTTGAAGCAAAAAAGAAGATGCCCGCCATTTGGGGTAGGTTTGCTGCTTGGCAACCCATAAAGATTTCCTCTATCCACTCACCAAGGGAGGTTCTATCCATTGACCTGGACAGTAATTCCATAAGGATGGTTACCGTAACAAAGGAAGGTGAAAGGGCTATTGTTTCATCCTGCGCTACCATAGATAGGGCCCATGGGAATATTGCCCTTGATATTAATAGTATTTTTAAAGGGAAAAACAATTACTCAGGGTGGAGTGTCGTTGTTACTGATGAGGTAAGGTTTTTGGCAAGCGAACTTAATATGCCCAATGTAGAAAAACTACCTTATGATAAGGTTATTTCTATGGTCTCATGGGAAATGGAGCCTTATCTTAATTTTGCGGTATCAAAAGGCATTTTTGCTTATAAGTTTCATTACAAATCGAAAGCAGATACCTCACCAGTTCTTATATCTGCTATGAATAAAGAGACTTATTCTACCTTTTCCAAAATATTGAAGAAGTACGGGTTATCCCTTCATCATGCCTATTCACCTGAAGTATCATTTCTATCTGGATTCGATTTGCCCCCTGAGGGCAGAAACAAGGTTATTATTGATTGCCGGGATATTTCTATCAAGGGTGTCACTTTGACTTCAGAAGGTCCATCTGTATTTCAAGATATACCTTTAATTACAGAGGATACTACACTAGAAAAGGCCATAAGGGATCTAATCTATGATTTGACTTCATCTAACACTGGTGCCAAAGATATAATTATTGCAGGGAGCAGAGCATCGAAAGAGCTTGTTGAGGTGCTCAAAATGGAGTTTGAAGATCTCAGGCTTTGGGAAATTCAGGACCTTAAAAACATTGAGGTTAACCCTGATGTCAATTGTGGTCCACAATATGCCGCAGCAATAGGGGCAGCACTTCAAGAGCTTGGGATTTATGATAAAGAGCCATTTGGTGTTACCAGTAGAGTTTCTATTACAAGGTCTCTCACCAAACTGGTGAAAGAAAATGAATATGTTCTTCCGGCCTTTGTGCTTGGTTTGTTTTTTCTGTGTATTGCCTCTCACTATATTACAGTAAAACATACTATGGCAAAGCGCTCATTAGAGATCAGGGCCCTTAAGAAAGAAGAGAGCAGGCTTGTAAAACCCATAGAGGAAAAAGAGGGGTTGAAACAGGAAATCGCAGAGATTCGCAACAAGAGAAGATACCTTGAGGAAAGCTTATTTGCTACCAAACAGCTTCTTGCCTTCTTGGAGAGTATACCGGATGTTATCCCCTCTGATTTGGTACTAAAGAAGATTTCTCAAAATTCTGATGGTAGTTTTATTATAGAAGGCAACGTTTATCGGGAGGAATCAGCCGCTAATTTCTGCAATAAACTTTCCAGGCTTGACTTTTGTAAAGCGGCAAAGATTGAAAGATTTAACCTGGATAGGACTTTACGTAAACAGATTCTCCCACATGGTGTTATTATAACTGTGAAACTTAAATAGTATGCAGATTGCAGGCCGAAAGCTTACAAACTTAGAAAAGATAGGAATTGTAGCCGCAGTTATTGTCATAGGAAGTTTCCTGTATCAGAGGTACCTTTATTCTCCATTACAAAGGAAAATCCAAAGATTAAATACTAATTACCAGGAGCTTTTAAGTAAAGTAAACCATTTGAGAGCACAACAGGCAGGGGGGAGAATCCGCAGGGATATCAGCAAACTGAGAAAAGGCCTGCGCCAGGAAAGAAAACTGCTTGAGCAGGCAGAAACCTGTTTGGCTGACGATTCTGAGATAAGTAAAATTTCAAATCAAATTCTTGCAGCAGCATCAAAGTCTGGTGCGATGGTTAAAATTTATAATCCTATAACCGAGAAGGAATTTAAGAAGGCTTTGAGTAAGGACAAAATAAACACCTATTATGAACGTAAACACTATAAGATGGTATTATCCGGCAAATTTTGGCGTTTGAGACGTTTTTTAAAGGAAATTACTCAGCTTCCCAGTCTGGTAACCATAGAAAGGATTTCTTTTGATAAGACAAAAAAGGAAGTCTTGACTGCAACCCTGTGGCTTAGCATTTAGGCCATAAATGCAAATATCAAAATGAAAAACTCAAAATTAAAATGTTAGTTGTTAGTTACAACGAACAAGGAACAAATGTTTTGACATGCTTGATAGGGAATTATGAATAGGTTTCGCTATCTATTTATTTTGGTATTACTATTTTTCTATCTTACTCCCTACTCCCTACTCCTTACTCCTCACTCCTCACTCCCTACTCCTTACTGTTTCGCTGAGGAGGCTCCTAAACCTGACCAATCCCAGGAGGCTGTGGGGGCTAAAAAAGAGGTTAAAAAAGGGGAAAAAGAAGTCAAGAAAGAAAGAGAGCCTTTTGAAGTCTCACCAGAATTCAGGAAAAGACGGCGAGTTGAAATGCCGGAGATTATAGTCCGTGGTGTTATGGAAGGTAAAGACAAAATGGTAGCCATTGCTGAAATAGACCTTGAATATGAAGAGGGTGTCTCCTTATTAGAGGTAGGGGATAGAGTTTCTATAGAAAGAAGGGGTGGGTCCGATTCTGAGAAAGGGTCAACCTATTTCACTGTAAAGTCAATTTCCAGAGCTGGCATTTGTATTGAATTAGAAAGTGGTGAGAAGGTATGGTATTCGGTGATGGGGGAGACTCGTTAGGATAAAAATATCAAAATAAAAAATTAAAAACTTAAAATTAAAATGACAAGAACATTTATCATTGGTGCGTGACCTGAAGATGCAATAAAAAATCTTTTCACAATTGGTGGCAATGGAAGAAGTAGGGTGCAAGCGATGAAAAAATTTAAAATTGAAATTAGAAAATGAACTCAGTTAAATAAAAACCATCTTGAGAGTGCTAGGATGTCTATTTTGAGATTATTTAACGGGGTGAACACAGATCAGAAATAAGATGAACACAGATAAAACAGGCAAACTTTTTTTAATTGTTATTTTACTAATAGGTGGCTTCCTAATAACTAGCTGTGCCACTTCTAAACCTCAATTAACCAAATCAAATAGAGTCATCAAGCCTGTCCGCCTTGTCTCTCGGCAGGACGGCGGGAAAAAAGTGATTGTTTCTTATAAAAAACCTGTTCCTGAATTAAAGGCTCAGGTTGAGAAAACAGAGCCCAAGGAGAGCATAGAATCCAAAAAGGCAGAAATTGAGCAGAAAAAACAGATAGAAGTCACCCAAGAGAGAAAACTTGAAGCAGAAAAACCTGAAGTTCTTAAAACAGAAAAAACGAAAATTACTGAAACTAAAAGTTTTCCTGGTTTAAAGGAAAAAGACAACCTTGTTACCCTAGATTTCAAAGATGAGAAGTTTTGTAATGTTCTTAAGGTCTTTTCTTATATTAGCGGTAAAAATGTTGTAGCTCCAGATAAACTCTCTGATAAAGAAATAAGTATCTATCTAAAAGATGTCTCTCCAAAATCGGCTATAGAGGCAATCTGCGCAAAATATAACTTATGGTATGAAGAAAATGAAGATTATATTCGCTTAAGAGACATTGGCGGCTACGGTAAAATTGTGATGTCAAAGGGAAAAATCAAGGAACTCAGATTTGAAGGTCAGGAGCTTGATGATGTGCTAAGTGTTATCTCTGACATTACAGGTCAAAATGTTACATGTAATGAAAATATTGCAAAAAAGAAGGTAACCCTCCATCTGGAAGATATTCCTGTAAAGGTTGCCATAGAGGTAATCTGCAAGAAATATGAGCTATGGTACAGGGATAATGGAGACTATATCCGGCTTGTAAGTGCTGAAGATTATGGGAATGACACACCTGTGGACTATAGAATAAAGACCAGGGTATTTAATCTCAAATATGCCTCTGCACCACAGGTGGCAGACACCATTGGGTGTGTTATGGGTGAGCAAGTTGATTATAATCTGCCAGCAAACCTTGAAAGTTATATCCATATCAAAATGCCTGATGTGATGGAAGAACATATTGAACCTGAGCAGGCTGAAGAAACTACTAAAGTTACAGAAGAGGTTGAGATACCAAAATATGAAGAAGAATTGACATCCAAAAAGATTCAAGACCTCCTTGAAAAAAAATTAAAACTGGAGCTCACTTCAGAAGATATACGCTGGATCATGAAAAAGGTGGGCTTTGCAATTATGTCCATATTTATGCGGAATAACAGTATTCTGGTGTGTTCAGCAGATGATAGAATTTTGGATGAGATAGAAGAAATAATAAAAAAGTTAGATACTCCTACACCCCAGGTGTTGCTGGAATGTAAGATACTTAGATTTAGCCTTACTGATGAGTTTACTTCCTTCTTTGACCTGTTTGATTTCCGGGCGAGGCACGGCAAAGGAATCTATGTAATACCTGAGATGAGAGGGGTTTGGGAATTTTTCTATGCAACTGCCCCAGAGCTATACCCATCAGAAGCTCCCGAAGTGGAAGGAAATGAGGTAGGGTTTGGAGCAAAGATGCAACTTCTCAAAGAGGGAGGGTTGATGGAGACCATTGCTACTCCCACTATTACTGCTGCCCAGAATTGTGAGGCAGAGGTATATTCAGGGATGATAGACATCCCTCTGTTTAAAAATGTAGAGGTTATACCACCAGCGGTAGTTGAAGGGGCAATAGTCGAAGGTTATACTATACCAGTTTTCGAGTCGACCTCGGTAGGTGTTAGGTTCAAAATCACGCCTCAGATAAATGAAGATAAGAGTGTAACACTTAGAATCTATATTGAGGAATCAGATATTAGTAAAGGAGTGGCTGAAATCCTATATACACCTGAACCAGGTGCGGTATGGAAGAAGACAAATGTAGATGTTAAGAGAGAAGAAACTACCAAAACCATTGTAACAGTTCCTGAGGGTCATACCTTGGCAATTGGGGGGCTTACCAGGGAAGAGGATAGAGTAGTAGAAGAAAAGACTCCCATTCTTGGGGATTTACCACTTATAGGTTTTCTATTTAAAGACCACAAGACAGAAAAGGCAAAAAAAGAGCTGGTGTTTCTTATAAGGCCTCATGTAGTAATGACCCCCAAAGAGGCAGAAAAGGTAACTAAAGAGGCGCTAAAGACTATTGAACACCCTTATATCAAGGAAGGAAAAGAAAAGCTTTTTGAAAAAGAGGGAACAAAGTTGAAAAGGGTAACTGCTCCTAAAGATGACAAATAGGAGGATATAATGGATATTTTGGAACTCTTAAAACTCACCGTAGAAAAAGGTGCATCTGATTTGCATCTTACTGTAAATAGCCCACCAATGCTTCGTATACATGGAGAACTATTACCTGCCTGTGAGCAAAGATTGACCAGCGAGGATACCAAGAGCCTAATAATGAGCATACTTTCTCAAAAGCAAAAGGATGCTTTTCAAGAAAGAGGTTCCATTGACTTTGCATATAGCTTGAATGGAAAGGGTTTTCAGAGCCGTTTCCGTGTAAATGCCTATTACCAACAAGGTCGAGTAGCGGGTGCATTCAGAAGGCTTTCTGACAATATACTTACACTTGAGGAGTTAAACCTTCCTAACAGGCTTTATGACCTGTGTAATATCCGGGATGGGCTTGTATTGGTAACAGGTGTTACAGGAAGCGGTAAGTCAACAACCCTTGCAGCTTTAATAGACAGAATAAATGAGACCAGGGCATGCCATATTATAACTATAGAGGACCCAATTGAGTATGTCCATAAGCACAAAAAAGGAATTATTAATCAAAGAGAACTACATTCAGATGTATTTTCCTTTGCAGACGGCCTAAGATTTGCTTTGAGAGAAGACCCTGATGTCATACTTGTTGGTGAGATGCGTGACCTTGAGACCATAAGGATAGCCCTTATGGCTGCCGAGACAGGACATCTGGTATTTTCAACACTCCATACCAGGGATGCAATATCCACTATAGGCAGGATAATAGGGGTTTTTCCAGAACAAGAGCAGGCCCAGATTTCTCATCAACTCTCTCTATCATTGAAAGTAGTGATTTCACAGATACTGTTGCGGCGTGCTGATGGCCCTGGTCGGGTTCCCGCAATTGAGATAATGACGGTTACTTCAGCAATAGGTAATCTGATACGGCTGCGTAAAGATGAACAAATACGTTCTATTATAGAGACCGGGGCAAGGGGTGGTATGCAGACTATGGATAGCTCTCTTATGGAGTTATATAAGAAAGGTTATATTACAAAAGAGACCCTTATTAGAAATGCAAGCTCCCAAAAAGGGTTCGAGCGTATGCTTAAACAGGAGGGATAAAGCCACCATATGCAAATTAACCCGTTGTTAGGTTAGGGTTACGAAGCCGGTATCGAAGCCCATGATAGAGGACAGACGACAAAAAACAGATGACAGAAGATAGTAAACAGTCTGTGTTCTGACTTCTGTCTATGATACGGGCATCGCAAACGCAACCGATTGACGATTATCATGGTTAGGGGGTAAATAAATGATTCCAGGGAAGGACGTATATAGTACACCAAAAAGTAGTGGAAAACTTCTAGGATCACTGCTGATTAAGAACAAATTTATAGATCAATCACAGTTGGATGAGGCCCTAAAAATCCAGGCAAGGACCAAGGAGCCTCTGGGTTCTATATTTGTGGAGCAAGGATATGTGACCGAGGAAGACATTGCATATACCTTTGCCCAGGAATTTGATATGGAATATATTGACGTTCAAATTACAGATATACAAAAGGAGGCAACAAAATATATCTCTCATACCCTTGCACGCCGCTACAATACAATCCCTATGAAGGTAGACGGAAGTGGTGTACTGCACATTGTTTCAGACAGACCACTTTCTACTCAAATAAAAGGAAACCTCACCAGGCTTACAGGCAAGCATTTGAATTTATATGTTTCAACTACCTCCGGGATAAAGGGTCTACTGGATGAGATATATGACTCGGAAGGAAAACATAAGGTATCGGGAGAGGCCACTGCCCACGAGGAACCAGATGATACTATGGTCATCAAGCTGGTTGATAGACTTATCGAAAAGGCTATAAGGGAAAGGGCTACCGATATCCACTTTGAGACGTTTAAGGATAGGCTGCAAGTCAGATTTCGTGTAGATGGATTGCTTCGCCAAATAGAAACACATCCCATTGATATTGCTCCATCAGTAACTTCAAGGATTAAGGTTCTTTCACGCATGAATATTGCAGAAAAGAGGTCTCCTCAAGATGGGGGTTTTACTTATGTCCATAATCCTCAACCTGTTGATATAAGGGTCTCAACACTGCCTAATATCTATGGTGAGAAGGCAGTTTTGAGGCTTCTAAATGTAGGTAATGTGGGAACCAGCTTTGATTCTCTTGGTATGGAACAAGACCATATAGAAATCTTTGAATCCTTAATAAAAAGACCCTATGGAATCATTCTTCTTGCAAGTCCTACAGGCTCAGGAAAATCAACTACACTGCATTCTGTGTTGCTTAAACTCAAGTCTGAAGAGACAAATATTGTAACTGTTGAAGATCCGGTAGAGTATAAGATTGATGGTATTACTCAGGTTCAGGTAGATCAGGCCATGAAGGTTACTTTTCCTACTGCACTCCGCTCTATATTGCGTCAGGACCCTGACATTATTATGATAGGTGAGATTAGAGACAAAGAGACCGCAGAGATAGCCTTAAGGGCCTCTCTTACTGGCCATCTTGTTCTGGCCACCATTCACACAAATAATGCCCCAAGCGCCCTCCCACGATTGTTGGATATGGGATGCGAACCTTATCTGATAAGTTCCAGTATATCAGGGGTTATGGCTCAGAGACTGGTGCGGACCCTTTGCCCCTATTGCAAAACTCCTTTTGAGCCCACAGAAAGTGAAGTCAAAAGCCTTGGTTGCTCATCCTTGCCCGAAGGTACTGTATGGTATCGTGCCCCTGGTTGCCGCAGGTGCCACTACACAGGCTACAGGGGTCGTACTGCAATCTTTGAACTTCTCAAGATAAACCCTGATATCCAGCAGGCAATAGTAAATAGGAGCCCTGCTGAAAGGATTATGGAGATAGCTGTTTCAACTGGTATGAGAACACTCTTTGAAGATGGTATGATAAAGGTAAACAAAGGGATTACATCCCCTGAGGAGGTTATACGGGTTACCTTGATTCAGTAGCTGCAGGAAAGTTATATGCCAGTATATAGTTACAAAACCATAGATGCAGCTGGAAATGAGTTAACTGAGAGCATTGAGGCCCATGATAAAAAAGATGCGGCTCAAAAGCTCAGGGCTCAAAGGAAGGTTGTAATTCTCCTAGAAGAACGAGCACGCATACCGGCTGAAGAGACCGAGAAAAGGGAACTCTATAAATTTTCTATTTTTGACCATCTGACCCATATAAGCTCAGGGGCCATTGCTGTGTTTTTTCGCAAGCTCTCTGCCCTTGTTACCTCTGGCGTGACCCTGGTAAACTCCCTTTATGTCCTTGAAGAACAAGAGACTGTTGGTAAGATGCGTAAGATAATAGGACACATTCGTCTGGATGTCGAAGGTGGGTCTGCCTTTGCAGTAGCACTAAAGAGGCATCCTCAAGTATTTGACTCCCTGATTGTGGGTATGGTTGAGGCAGGGGAGGCAAGCGGGATGTTGAGTGATATCCTTGAGAGGGTTGCAAGATCTCTTGAACAGAGGGCAGCCTTTCGGAGTAAGATTATAACAGGTTCCATATATCCCATTATTGTAATTATTGCAGTTGTTGGTGTGGTAACCTTTTTAGTAGGTTTTGTTATACCCAGGATTGCACCGCTTCTCAAGATGAGAGGAACCAGGCTACCCTGGAACACCCAGTTTCTTTTAAATATGAGTAATTGGTTTAAGGTCTATTGGCCTCAATTTTTTGCATCTGTAATGGGAATTCTGGCTCTGACATATATTGTTTACAAGTTGGTCAAACCCCTCCATTACTGGGTAGACCGTTTAAAGTTGAAGCTTCCAGTTATAGGGCCAGTTCTTCTTAATTCCATCATTGTTGAGTTTACAAGAAATCTATCAATTCTCATTAAGAGCGGTATAACTGTATTGGAATCTCTAGGTATAGTCCGGAATATCATAAGGAATAGGGCAGTAAAGGATGTTATAGATACTATAGAGACACATGTGTTAAGAGGTGAGAGCCTTTCTATACCTATTAAAGCTGCCGGTCATATTTTTCCGCCAATGGTTGCCAGTATGGTAGCAGTTGGTGAAGAGACTGGAAGTCTGGATACCAGTTTGGCAGTTGCCGCCGACATCCATGAGAAAATACTTGATACCTATGTCAAGCGGATGACTGCTTTGGTTGAACCTCTCCTTATCGTGGTACTGGGTGGGATAGTGGGATTTGTAGCATGGGCCCTTATCTCTGGTATACTTACCATGTATCATGTGTAACACAATAAGCAAAGGGCATAGAGCAAAGAAAGAAAAAGCACGGAGAACAAGCAATGGAAATATAGTTCATTTTACCACCCCACCCAGAATGCCCCGTGCGGAAGCACGGGGATGAAGGGGTATATAATTGAATCAATACCTTTAACAATGCCCCACCCGGAAGGGTGGGGTGGTTTACTTTTTACTTTTGCATTTTGATATTTGATATGAAAGTTAGTTAAAAAATAATAGGAGGTGCAAGATGTTTAATTCAAAAAATCAAAAGGGTTTTACCCTACTGGAGATTATTATAGTACTTACCATATTGGGTTTCTTGATAGCCATGATAGCCCCCCGTTTGGGTAATATAGGGACTTCTGCAACCAAAACCATAGGTTCGGCCAATATCAAAAATCTGGCAGATTTTCTGGTCATGTATCAACAGCAAAAGAGGCGTCTACCTAATAAGGTTATAACGATTGTGAATGCCGTAGGAAGAGAAGAGTATAAAAAACCTCTGGTTGATGATGGTGACCCGGATAATGGTCCTGAGACCCTTTCCTGGGAGTTTGATGAAAGGTTAAGACTGAAATTGCATGTATTAAACAGAGAAGAGGCAGAAGAACTTAGAAGGATGGGTATACACAGGATGATGGTGCTTAATGACCATGTGGGAAGCACAGATGAGGTAAACCCCAACAAAGGGAGAGACCCGGACAATCCTTTGGAGGTACAAACCATTGCATCTGGTGATTACGGAAAACCCTATTATCCTGCAATGGTTCAGGAAGGTTTGGGGGTGCTTATGGTAGGAGCAGGAGCAGACGATGAAGGCGCTGATATTGAAGAGCATGATAATGTAAGGGTTGACGGAGAAAAAATTGCATATCCTCAATGGCTTTACCGCATTATTGTGGGTGTAGGTCCACATTGCTCCTTGGTTACAGAAGGTATGGTACAGAATGAAGGTATAGCTCCAGAGGCTATGCAACAGGAAGATTACCTTACATACAAGAATTATTGCATAGTTCTGCCAAGACTTAAGGCTACGGTAGATAGGATAGCAAAAGGAGGTGAATTCGATAGATATATTGAGATTGTGGATGCTAAGTTAGGAAGGAGGGGTGAAGAGGATGAGAGGACAGAGATGAGGGTAATTGATATTAAAAAACCGCAAGAGCCCTGGGAGGTTGAGGTTTGCAGTCCTTTGGGCTATAAGTGGCCAGAAGACACTGTAGATGAGTGGATAATAACCGACACAGCCGAGACGGAGGAGAACCTTGGAGTAGAAGAAGTTGCTAGACGTAAGTCATAGAAGTCTCAATGAGCTATAATAATATAGGAGGAATGAAATTTCTAGCGGCCCCCGTTAGAAAGAGATGTTCTAACGGAGCGGGGTTTACCCCGTTAGAGATATTAAAGAGACCGAATTTTTGTACACGATCTCGACGGGGAAAAGTGATGTCGGGTTATAAGAATACACTCTTTTCTCTAACGGGGTTTACCCTTGTGGAGCTTATTGTTTCTTTATTTATAATTGCCATGCTGGCGGCTGCAGTAGCTACTGTGTTTGGAAATCTTGGAAGGGATGCTGATGTAATATGCGCCATAAATGAGATGAAAACCATTAAAAGTGCTATAACTGATTATTTCTATAACGACCTTGGTATTATACCACGGGATTTTGGCGAGGATCCTGGTAATCTTAAAGATGACAAACCCTGGCGTGCTACCAGATATTTATGTCTTATGAAAGACCCTAAGATTGAAAAGGACTTTGCCAACATTACCTATGATTCCCTGGATGATGAATCAAGGGAGATGTGCAATTTTTTGGCCTATCAATTAGGTTATAATAATCCCAGAGAGAGTTTTGGAAATTACAAAAATCAACTCAAATGGGACAAACTATTTCGTAAGGGATGGAATGGCCCTTATGTGGAAGCAGATGCAGCATATAAAAACAAGGAAGGTAACTATCTTCCTGTTATTGCTAATCCATGGGCTACTAAGTTTGAAGACAATTTGAAAAAGGCATATGAAGAAAACAATCAAGAGGAAATAAAAAAATGGGAAGCAGCCAGTTTTTACTGGATATTATGGAGGAATGAAAAAAATGCTCGGATAATATGTTTTGGTGCAAATGGTAAGGATGATGGTTCCTTTTGTGAAGAATATAATGAAGATGGAAGTTGTAAGAAATTCACTACAGCAGACAAATTAAACGACTTAGAATATGATATAGGCGATGATATAGTAATGTTTATCTTTAATGGAAGGACAAGGAGTCCATTGAAGTAGTTTGTTTGCTAGGAGATACAGATATGGTATTAAGGTGCAAGACATTAGTAATTTTGTTTGCAGCATTGTTTTTTGTATTTTCAGTTTATGCCTTGGCAGTGGCTGATGACCAGAGAGATGATACCTTGATCCTGTTTGATATGTTGATAGCCAGACCAGCAAGTTTAGGGGTCACTCTAATGGGAACAGCCTTGTTTGTAGTATGGCTGCCTTTTAGCCTTCCATCAAAAACTGTGAAAGATGCAGGCAAGAAACTTGTGGTAAATCCCGTAAACTTTACATTTAAGAGACCACTTGGGCAGTTTTAGGTACTTATCATCTGTCCTGTGGCCTCTCTCCCTTATAGATTTCTCTAATTGTTGCTTTATCACAGATTGCCCGTGAAGCCTGTATGTTTTCTATAATTTTCTATTGCCCTTTTTGACCTTTGTTGATGCCGTTTTAATTTAAACATATTAGAGATACTTGCGATTCACGTAGACAAGCAAGATAAAATGGCTATTTTGAAAGAAGTGAATGTAACAAATAAGAAATTTGGAAACTGAAATAATCCCTCCCTTACCAAGACTAATTCTTAGCCACATTACAACCTACATCACCCCTCTCCTGATACAACCCTTACCC
>Ga0190286_1000570_pt1 | contig 15071 bp, 15 predicted proteins | sample 48691834_MG_FD_183241 | JGI IMG/M metagenome (GOLD analysis project Ga0190286, IMG submission 183241) | Hydrothermal vent microbial mat bacterial communities from Southern Trench, Guaymas Basin, Mexico - 4869-18-3-4_MG | ecosystem: Environmental > Aquatic > Marine > Hydrothermal vents >... | reverse complement strand
TAAGACCTCTATTGGCCCCTCAAAGCATATCTTTTCTATATTAAGACCACATATATCACTTGCAGTAGCAAAGATGTCCCTCACCTCATGTGATTTCTCCCACAGGTCCATACCCATCCCTACATATTGTGAGGCCTGTCCTGGAAAAACAAAGGCGGTCTGCATTTTAGATGCCTTTATAGATTTTTTTAAAAAAATTGTCAATTTTTAAAGAGAACAATTTATCTATATCAGACGAAGGATAAATTAGATAAGAATATGCTACCTTTCCTCAAATCTTTTATTTGATTATAATGTTTATAAAAGAGTTTTTAAAATGATTTACTTTAGCACATTTATCCTTGCTCTTTTTGTTACCTTAGTTCTGATCCCAATTTTGACCAGACTAGCACTTAGAAAACATGTAGTAGATAAACCAGGGCCAAGAAAGGTTCATACCCTTCCTATGCCTAAGCTAGGAGGCCTGGCCATTGCGATAGGAACCCTATCCCCCATAATTATTTGGGTTGATTTTGCAGCAGAAATAAAGGGATTGGTAGCTGGAATGATCATCATTATTATTTTAGGGCTTCTAGATGATTTTTATGACCTTAACTATAGAGAAAAATTCATTGGGCAATTTATTGCTGTCTCTATCGCTATCTTTTTGAGTAAGATTTATATAAATAAACTGGGCAGCCTGTGGGGAATAGATCTGGTCCTGCCACTTTGGGCATCCATCCCATTAACTATCCTATTTATAGTAGGGGCCACAAATGCCATAAATCTTGCCGATGGGTTGGATGGATTGGCCGCAGGGGTCAGTGTTCTAAGCTTTGGCTGCATTGCTTATCTAGCCTATATAAGTGAAGAAATGCCTATTTTTATATCATGCCTGGCCATTATGGGTGCCATTTTTGGTTTTTTAAGATTTAATACGTATCCAGCCACTATCTTTATGGGTGATACAGGAAGCCAATTTTTGGGCTTTTCTGCTGGCTGGCTCTCTGTAGCATTGACACAAAAGGGTACCAATCCTTTAAATCACATGCTTCCCATTATTATCTTAGGGTTTCCTATCCTAGACACCTTAACCGTGATGTCTGAAAGGATTTTAAGTGGAAGGTCCCCCTTTAAGGCAGATATGAACCATTTTCATCATAAACTATTGAAAATAGGATTCAGCCACAAAGAGGCGGTTGTCATTATATATTTCCTCCAAGGCCTCCTCATCGCTTTTGCCTTGATATTTCGGTATTATCCTGAAGGATTCTTGTTTTGCGGATACTTGCTGTTCTCCTCAACAGTATTATACCTTTTCTACATTACAGAAAAAAAACATTGGATATTCAGGGAATCAGTAAATATGGATAGAAAACCACCTGGTATCAACTTGAACGAAAATACCAAGGATAACACAACTGGTCTAGTCTCTAAAATTATAACTATTATAGTCCCTGCTCTACTTTTGATATTAACATTGGTATCCAAAAAGATACCAAAAGATGTAGGTATTATCTCCCTAGTGCTGCTAGCTATAAATTTGCTGATTTATACAAGTAAAAGAAAGACTTGGATAAGATTTTTTACCCGTTTAAGCCTATATATTATAGGGACATTCCTCATTTATCTTACAAACAAAGAGAGGATAATCTGGCTTCATATAAGTATTAATCAACTACAGATGGGGGCATTTTTATTTTTGGCGGTCTTGGTAGCTATCTATATAAAATTTAGCACTCCAAAATACTTTCAAACAACACCTTTAGACTATCTTATGATATTTATAATATTCATTATCTTGCTCATATCCCATCTTCCTATGGGGCAAACAGCCCTAGATAGCTTAAGTATATTCCTGGCCGAGATTATTGTTTTTTTTCTCAGTATTGAGGTCATCTTTAGCCATGTATTTAAAAGATGGTATGCCTTGAGTATATCTACATTAATCATATTATTTATCACAGGGATTAGGGGTTTTTGTTAGGATTGTTGACAATTATTTAAAAATATAAAAAATTTATATTGGAGATATAATGAAGTTTTACAAATTTGGCATTTTCTTATTAATTATCCCGTTAATTGTTGCCTGTGGCAGTGTAGAGGAGAGAAGGGATAAATTCTTTAGAAAGGGTAAGATCCTTTTTGAAAAGGGGCAATATGTTAAGGCCCGCCTAGAATTTAAAAATGCCATACAAATAGACCCAAAATTTGCTAAAGGATACTATATGGTAGGTTTGTGTGCATATCAATTGAAAAATTGGTCAGAGGCATTTGCCAATTTTCGACGCGCCATAGAATTAGACCCCCATCTATATGATGCCCAGATAAAAATTGGTCAGTTCTATCTTTTAAGTAAAAAACCAGAAAAGGCTTTGGAAAAGGCAGAGTTTGTCCTAAAAAATGCCCCTGAAAATATAGATGCCTTAATGTTAAAGGCTAGGGTATATAAAGCCAAAAAGGAGTTTTCTAAGGCTATCCAAATTTCAAAACAGGTGATCAAACTTGATCCTAAAACTTATACAGCCTACGTTTTTCTGGCACAAATTTATTTCACCAATAAACAGTTCTCTAAAGCAGAAAATATACTTAAGCAAGGTTTAGAAAAAAATCCTAAGGATTTAAACTTTTATATTGCCCTAGCTAGTTTTTATGCTACTCAAGGGAAGTTATCTCAGGCAGAAGAATATTATAAAAAGGCCATAAATTTGTCCCCAGAAAATAAGGCATTACAGGTATTGTTGGCCAATTTTTATGCCCGCTCCGGCCAGTTTGATAAAGGGGAAAAAATCTTAAATTCTCTAATAAAATCTGGGCCTAAAGATTACAGATATCGGCTTGCCCTGGCCAGATTATTTATAGAAAAGAAAGATTTAGAAGGGGCAAAAAATGTTTTAGAACAGGCTATAAGAGATTTACCCAAACAGGCAGAGCTTTATCTCAGATTAGCTAATTTATATACCTTAATGGGACAAGGTCAAAAGGCCATTTCAGTACTTAAAAAATGCATAAAAACACTACCTGATGACCCTCTTATTTATGAGGCCCACAATAAGCTAGCAGAGATCTATTTGAAAAATAAGGAATATGAACAGGCATATAAAGAGATTGAATTGGTCTTAAAGGAAAAACCAAAAAATTTAACTGCTCATTATCTAAAAGGTAAATATTATTTGGCACAAGGGAAGGGATTGGATGCCATCAGTGAATTCAGGGTTGTTTTGGGAGAACAGCCTAATTTTGCAGAAGCACACTATCTACTGGCTCAGGCCCATCTTTTGAACAATGAACCCCTTTTGGCAAAAGAGGCATTGAAAAAGGCCATAAAAATTGCACCTAAAGAGTTGGAAATACGGTATCTTTTGGCCGATATCTATATGAAAGAAAATGATTTGGGACAAGCAGAACAGGAGCTCAACAAGATTTTAGAAATATCTCCTAAGCAACCACTGGCACTTTTAAAACTGGGAGATCTATACCTTCGTAAAGGTAAAATTGATAAGGCAGAGGCAAAATATCTAAAAGTTTTAGAGATGAATCAAAGAGATGTCCTTGCAAATTATAAATTAGGAATTGTTCAGAGACTTAAAGGACAGCCTGATAAGGCCATAGAGTATTTTAATAAGGCACTAAATATCAAAAAGGATTTCATAGATGCCTTTTATCAGCTTGTTAACACCTATGTGGCCAAAAAGGCGTTTTCTAAGGCAATAGCAGCCTGTCAGAAATATTTAGATACCATGCCAAAATATAAACCAAATATCTATGTTTTATTAGCTAAAGTTTTTATAAATCAAAAAAATCTTTCTAAAGCAGAAGAGGCCCTTTTAAAGGCCCTGGAGGCTAATCCCCATTTTTTGCCTGCTTATTTTAATCTGTCCACAGTCTATTATTTAAATTACAAAAAAGAAGCCCCTAAACATTACAGAGAATTTATTGAAAAAAAGTTCAATAGGGCGGCAGAGGCCTGGTTTGTCTTGGCGAATTTTTATGAAAGAGAAAAGGATTACCAACAAGCAGAGTTTTACTATAAGGAGGCCCTAAAGAGAAATCCTGAGTTTGTATTGGCTGCCAACAACCTGGCCTTCCTTTATGCAGATAAAAATGATTCAAAAAATATAAAACAGGCCAAGAAATTAATAGAAAAGGTATTAAAGAAATATCCTAAAGAAGCCACTTTTTGGGATACTGTTGGTTGGGTTTATTATCGTTTGAAACAATATGATAAGGCCATTTCTCATCTAAAAAAGGCTATACAGATAGCCCCTTCTACACCTGTTTATCACTACCATCTGGGGATGGTTTATAAAGCAAAGGGGGAGTTGAATTTGGCCAAAACAGAGCTAAGAAAGGTAATAGAGAGTGAGGGGGAATTTGAGGAGAAAAGCTTGGCAAGGAAGGTTTATAAAGAGATTAAATAAATAAAAAATGACTTTACAAAGAGGAAGCATTTTTGCTATGAAAAAATTTACTATATGTTTTATAATATATTTTTGTGTGATAAGCTTTAGCAAAATTGCAGCCAGTGAAAAGGGAACTTTCATAGAGGAGATTCAAGTTAAATCCCAAGCCAAGATATTGGAAATAGAATTTATAGCTAATGGTCCTATCTCTGACTATCACTCTTTTACTTTAGATAAACCAGCTAGATTAGTAATAGATACCTCTTTATCTGATTGCAAAATCCCAAAAGTTTATCCTTTAAACAACCCTAGCTATTCCCGTGTGCGGTGGGGAATTGATAAGGGGAAGTTGCGTCTGGTCATTGATTCTAACTTAAAGCAAATCCCTCCTTATGAAATTTCTACTCAAAACAATATATTGAAAGTAGTGCTTGATTCAGAAAAAACATTATCTCCTGTTAAAAAGGCTGAAAAGGCTGAAAAATTAGAACAAGGAGGATTTGTTTTGGGCCCAGAAGATGTATTAGAAATCTCTGTTTGGAAGGATGAAACATTGACCAAACAAGTGGTTGTCCGTCCTGATGGAAAGATTTCCTTTCCCTTAATTGGAGAAATCCAAGCTGCAGGACGCACTGTAGAGGATCTAAGAAAGGAAATAATTAAAAAACTCAGTGAATTTATATCTGACCCTGTGGTAACAGTTATGGTAATTGGTATAAACAGCTATAAAATTTATGTCATAGGCAAGGTGAATAAACCTGGGGCATACACAGTAGGTAGGCCAGTAAATGTCATGCAGGCCTTGAGTATGGCAGGTGGTTTCTCACCCTTTGCTCATTTAGATAATATCAGTATCCTTCGGGAACAAAATGGAAAGCAAATCAGAATAAAGTTCAATTATAAAGAAGTGGCCAAGGGGAAACACCTAGAAGAGAATATATTGCTAAAAAGAGGTGATGTGATTGTTGTTCCATAAGTGCTATATTTGGAGATTTTTTCTGTTGTTTCTATTTCTATTCAAATCCAGTTATCTCTGGAGTGAGCAAAGGCTAATAAATGCATCCATAGCCGTGAGAGAAATGTATGATGATAATATATACTTGTATTCCACCATGGAAATAGATGATTTTATCACCCTTATCAGACCCGAAGTGAATATAGATGTTAAAACTGAACGAATGGATATTAAGGGAGGAATTACTTTAAACGTTCAGAGGTATGCTGATGAAAGTCAACTAAATACTACTGATCAAATTTATGCCCTTACTGCCAGTTTTTTGAGTTCAGAGCGGCTAAGCCTTAGGCTAAATGGAAGGTATATAAAGGATACCACCTTGGAAACAGAGTTGATAGAAACAGGGATAGGATTAATTAGAACTATAAGAAAAAATTATTTCTTTAGTCCATCTGCTACTTATATCTTATCAGAAATAGATAGCCTGACTATTACCCCATTTTATGCCCGCACCAATTATCAGTCACCAGATTATAGTGATTACTGGGTAAGTGGAGTTAATTTGGATTATAGACATCTCTTAAAAGGCGAGCGTCTTTCCTTAATAGGCCAAGCAGGATATAATTATGTTAAATTTAAACCCAGTGAGTCTATCTATGAAGGACATTATCATAATTGCCAGTTTTATGGTGGTATAAATTATCTTTTCTCTGAAACTATTACTATGAATTTTCTCATGGGATTGAGGTATACAAGTTCAAAAATGGCATATTGGTGGTATCCTTTTATTATTCTCTATAAAGACAAAACCGTGGGGTGGGTAGCTAATGCAAGCCTGTCTAAGACCTATGAAAGGGGTTCACTTACCTTGGGGGCACGCAGGGAAATCTTACCCAGTGGCTGGGCAGGCCAGCTTGAGACAAATACATTTTACATATATTTTGTAAATAAGTTTACTGAAAGATTACAGGGGAGGATAAATATTTCTTACTATAAAGGGGAATATCCAAGACCAATGGGTATGGAAATCAGTGATTATAGCTACCATACCTGGCATATCATACCAACATTACACTATTATTTAACGAAACATCTAGCCATAGAATTAAATTATTCATATACCTCTTATAAAAGCACTATTCATTCTGATAGAAATACGGTTTTTTTGGGAATTAGGTGGGAAGGGAAATATTTATGGGAGTAACATAAAATGCAGAGTAATACTGAAAGGGCACCAAAAACATTAGCTGATTATATCAGGATCTTTAAAAGGCGAAAAAAAAGCATCCTCATTCCATTTTTCTTAGTGTTTTTTACCACCTGCATCATTGCCTTTTCACTCCCTTCTGTATATCGCTCCAGTGCCACTATCCTTATTGAGGAACAAGAAGTGCCTCCTGAATTTATCAAAAGCACAGTTACTGGCTATTTAGAAGAGCGCCTTCAGACCCTCACCCAGCAGATTATGAGTCGCCCTAGTCTATTGGAAGTAATAAATAGGTTTAATCTCTATGCAGACTTACGGGATAAATATACCATAGATGAAATTGTGGAAAGGATGCGTGATAGCATTAAATTAGAAACAATCAGCACAGAGGCCTCCAATCCTCGTGGAGGAAGGCCTGTCTCTGCCACAGTAGCTTTTACTATCTCTTATGAAGGAAAAAATCCTGATATTGTGCAGCGAGTTGCCAATTATTTAGCCTCTTTATATCTGGAGGAGAATCTAAAGAATAGAGAAGAGAAGGCCAAAGGCACTACCCAGTTTTTAGAAAGTCAACTGGAGATGCTCAGAAAGCAAATTGCAGATTTGGACCATAAAATTGCGGCATTCAAGGAAAAACACTTGGCTGAGCTTCCTGAATTGATGCAATTAAACTTGGAAACCTTACGCAGGGTGCAAAATGAAATAAATAACATAGACCAACAGATAAAAAACTTAGAAGAGAGAAAGGTTTATTTACAGGGGCAATTGGCCACTATAAGTCCGTATTCATCTATAGTTACTGAGACCGGTGAACGTATATTGGGTCCAGAAGATAGGCTTAAGATATTACAGAGCCAATATCTTACTTTGATAGCCACCCTTTCTCCCAAACACCCAGATGTGATAAAGGTCAAACGGGAGATAGAAAAACTAAAAAATGAGGTTAAAAACAAGGAAAGTTTACCAGATAAGGTTAAAAGGTTAAAAAATCTGAAGGCCTGTTTAGTGGAATTAAGGGGACATTTTTCTGAAAAACACCCTGATGTAAAGAAAATTAAACGGGAGATTGCCTCTTTAGAAAAGGAAATAGAGGATGCCTCAAAAAACATAAATACTCCTATAGTAAAGGAACCCGATAATCCTGCCTATATTAACCTCTCTACCCAAATTTCATCTACAGAGATAGAAATCAAAAACTTAAAACAGCAGAGGGAAAAATTGAAAAAAAGGTTAGAAGATTATGAGAGACGTTTAGAAAAAATGCCAGAAGTAGAACGAAAATATCAGGAGATGCTTCGGGATAAGGTCAATGCAGAGGCTAGATACCGGGAGTTAATGAATCAACTTATGGAGGCCAGGTCGGCTGAAAGACTGGAAGAGAGTCAAAAGGGAGAACGTTTGACTATAATTGACCCCCCTCACCGTCCGGAGAAACCATACAAGCCAAATCGTCCTGCTATTATACTTATAGGGTTTATCTTGGCCCTAGGGGGAGGTATTGGAATGGGTTCTATAATGGAATATACAGACCGTTCAGTAAAAGGTGTTACTGACATTGCTAGTATTACCGATGTTCCAGTCCTGGTGGTCTTACCTAAAATTAAAACAGAGGAGGAGGAAAAACAAGAGAGAAGAAGGAAAATTATATATGCGCTCATTATTGCCCTAGCCATAATTGTTTTTATCATCATCGTTCACATTTTCTTCATCAGACTGGATATTTTGTGGACTAAAATTTTTAGGTAAGGAAAATGGGTAAAATTGAAGAGGCCTTAGAAAAGGCAAAAAAGATGCGAGAGAGAAAAGAAGAAATCCCTTCGCCAGAGATCCCTTTATCCCTAACATACACTCAGACAAAAGTTATCCCCAACGACCCTTTAAATTTGGAAAAAAATAAGATTATTGCTGCTACCAAATCTAAAGAAGCTTATGAATATTACCGCTTCTTGAAGACACAAATATTACATCGCATGGAAAAAAATGGATGGAACTGCCTTCTTATTACAAGCGCTCTACCAGGTGAGGGAAAGACATTGACTGCCATTAATTTAGGTATCACCTTGGCCAGGGAGATCACAAAAACTGTCCTCCTAATGGAGGCAGACTTGAGGAATCCCTCTATAGCTGAACTTCTGCAAATCTCTGTTCAAAAAGGATTGGCTAATTACTTGATAGAAGAAGATTGTCCCCTTTCTGAGTGTTTAGTTAATCCTGGTTTTGAACGGTTGGTCATTTTACCTGCAGGTAAGATCGTCCAAGATGCCACAGAAATAATGGGCTCTCCCAAAATGCAAAGCCTGCTTCAGGAGGTAAAAAATCGTTATAAAAACCGTTATATCTTAATTGACTCCCCACCTCTTCTGACATTTGCCGATGCCCTAACCATATCCCCGTATGTAGATGCAGTCTTATTAATAGTAGAGGTCTATAAGACTACCATTGACCAAGTAAAGAGGGCCTTGGAGCTACTAGAAAGACCTTTGCTGGGGATAGTATTGAACAAGGCAGCTATGCCACAAAAACCAGGGTATTATTCCTATTCAGAATAATGTATCTTAAATTTTACGGACTAAAAGAGAAGCCCTTTCAAATCCTTCCTGATCCTCATTATTTTTTCTTGAGCTCAAAGCATAAATCTGCCCTTAGTTACCTTGAATATGGGCTTTTAAACAATGTTGGTTTTATTGTGATTACAGGGGAAATCGGGACAGGAAAGACAACCCTGATAAAAAAGTTTCTAAGCTCTTTGGCCAAGGGGACCATTACGGCCGTTATTTCTAATACAAATCTAGAACCAAAAGAATTCCTACAGATGCTCTTACAGGAGCTCGGTATTGACTATTCTAAAGATGAAACAAAGGCAAATTTATTAAATAAGCTATATTACTTCTTGATTGAAAGATATGCTCAAAGGCAGAGGGTAATCCTTATTGTGGATGAGGCCCAAAATCTGCCCCTCTCTGTCCTTGAAGAAATCAGGATGATCTCAAACTTACAAACAGAAAAGGACTTTCTCATCCAGATTATATTAGTTGGACAACCACCTTTAAAGAATAAACTCTTACAACCTTCACTAGAACAGCTCTTACAAAGGGTTAGTTTAAGTTACCATCTATCCCCTTTAAGTGAGGATGAGACTGAAAAATACATAAAATATAGGCTAAATCTAGCCGGGGCAAGAGACAATATCTTCTCTAAGGAGGCAATACAGGCCATATTTAAGTATAGTCAAGGTGTTCCAAGGGTAATCAATACCCTGTGTGAGGCGGCCCTGGTATATGGATTTGTCAGTGAGACCCCTTCAATTGATGTAAAAATAATAGAGGATGTCGTTGAAGACCTTTATCCATATAGGTTAGGGCAATTAGAAAAAAAAGGATCTTTGTCGCCAACCAAAACTCAACTAATTGAGGAGGAAAAACTCAGTTATTTATTAAATGAAATTAAAAAGCGCTTAGTTAGTCTAGAGAATGCTATTTACAATTTTTGGCAAACAGAGCTTTTTTTATTGTATAAAATTATCTTATTACTAGAGATAATAAAAGGGGGAGAAAATATATCAATTGAGTTACAAAAAATCCACAAGGAGTGTCAAGAGACAATAGACCGTGAGCTCCAAAAACTCTCTCAATGGAAGACAAAAATAGAAAAAAGTTGACATAATACTACTTTTTTGTTTAAAAATAAGAAAATGATTAAAGTTTTAATAGTTAGTAGCCACCAAATTTTTTCTGAATTGTTATACCATTATCTCTCTTCATGTGAAGGAATATCCCCTATAGGAAAAATTTACCCTGATGAAAGACATTCTTCATCGGTTCAGCCAGATATAGTCCTTTTTTTGCAAAGATGTGATTCTCCAGTAAAAAAGAGAGACCTTTTAGATCTAAAAAGCAGTTTTCCTAATGCAAAAATTATCTTTCTTTCCCTAAAAGATGATCGAGAAGAGATGGAATTAGGTATTATAAAAATGGGGGCCAAAGGATTTTTGTGTGCCAGAGATTCTCTAAAGACTTTAGTTCAAGCCATAAGATCATGCTATAATGGGGAGATATGGGCTACAAGAAGGGTAACTAATATTATTATTGATAACCTACAGGGGAAGATAATCACGAGAAAAAGAGACAAAGTAGACATTTTGACCCCTCAAGAAAAAAAGGTCTTAATTCTTTTGGCCTCTGGTTTTAAAAATGCAGAGATTGCACAAAAACTCTTTATAAGCGAGAAAACAGTAAAGACCCATATACATAAGATATTTAAAAAGATTAAGGTATCTAACAGGCTACAGGCGGCACTTTGGGCCTCCAAAAATCTTACTCAAACATAGGACTAAAGTCTTATATCCCTAAAAAATACACCCCTTAAAATACAACCTAAAATACATCCTTTTTGTGATTGAAATTAGGTATAAAAAGTGTAAATAAAAACTAAAGTGAGCGAAAAATTCAAAACAGAAAGAAGGGCATTTGAGAGATATGATTTGCAGCTTCCAGTAAATATAAAATGGAAGGATCAATCTGGCAAAATGCGAGAAAGTAGGAGTATCAGCAAAAATATCAGTGCCGGAGGTATCTATATCATCCTTAATAATCCTATAGAAAAAGACGCTGAGATTGAACTTTGCTTTGACCTTCCTATTACCTCTGAAGAGGCCAAGAAGACCCAAGTGGCTGCTAGGGGAAAGGTGGTTAGAAGGGTAGAAAATAGAGCAGGTTTTGGACACGGCATAAAGTTTATGAATTATAAGTTTTTAAGGGTGGATAGCTAAAAAGGAAAAAAATGGAAAAATTTACCATCATCTTGGTTATGGTGTTTTTCCTTTTAGGGAGCGTGGTGTTGGCACAGTCCGCTACCATAACTGCAAAAGATATTTACAATGGAGGTATTAGTGGCCTGCTCAGTTCTAGTGCTTTAGGAGGAAGTTTTGCCTTAAAGGCAATGCGTGGTAGTGGTGATGCTTATCACAATCAGGACGTTGTTGGCATCAAGGGTGGTAAGGTAAGTGGTGAGATTGATATTGATGGCGAGAGCATCACTATTACATTTACTAAACCCTTTATCTTAAGCGACCTGGAACTTGGTTTGCTATTTAAGTCTGGTAATCGTGGTGACAAAGTTAATGAAAAGGCCAAGATTGTAGTCGATGGAGTTCCCTATTATCTCACAGTCATAGACGGCTATAATGCTGATTGGACTGGCCCTGGTAGTGTAACTTATTTATCCCTGGATTAGATGACTACAATGGTCTCTGGCAGATTTCTAATCCATTTGGCAACACTCCAGTTAGCAAACTTGAATTTTATGCAGTTAAACAAGGTTCGGGTGGTAGCTCTGATTCTGATTTTGGCATCTATAAGATCCAAGGGACAGCGGTTCCTATCTCTGGTACTATTTTGCTCTTTGGTTCAGGATTATTCGGCTTTTTTAGTTTAAGAAAAATAAAAAAGAGAGGAGGTGAAAGGGGATGAGGAGATTTCTTAGTGTATTAGTTGGGGTATTTTTTCTTCTGGGAAGTGTGGTATTGGCAGAGGCATATATCATAACGGCACAGGATATTTTTAATGGAGGTATCTCTGGTGTGTTTAGCTCTAGCGCTGGTGGAGGAAGTTTTGCCTTAAAGCCAATGCCTGGTAAGGGTGATTCTTATTATGGCAAGGACGTTGTTGGTGTCACACATACTCCAGGTCCCGGAGGATATGATGTAGCTGGCGAAATTGACCTTGATGGAGAGAGCATTACTATCACATTTGATAAACCCTTTATCTTGAGCGCCCTAGATATCGGTGTGCTATATGCAAACGGGAATTATGGTGACAAAGTTAATGAAAAGGCCAAGATTGTAGTCGATGGAGTTCCCTATTATCTCACAGGCATAGACGGCTATAATGCTGATTGGACTGGCCCTGGTAGTGTAACTTATTTATCCCCTGGATTAGATGACTACAATGGTCTCTGGCAGATTTCTAATCCATTTGGCAACACTCCAGTTAGCAAACTTGAATTCTATGCAGTTAAACAACCTGGTGCTGGATATGATGATAGCAATTCTGACTTTGGTATCTATCATCAAATCCAAGGCACGCAGGTTTCTATTCCTCCTACCATTCTTCTCCTTGGCTTTGGATTGCTAGGTTTTGGCCTACTTAGCAGAAGAAAAAAGGTAAATACTCAATCAAGCCAAACTATATAAGGCAGGGCTACTAGTAGCCTGCCTTATTATTTGGCATATCCAACTTATATAATTTTATTATAGTCACCAATCATAGCAGCTATGATTATCAATAGATTTTAGAAAATGCTAATCTTGTCATTGATACCAGAAATGCTATTAATAGTCCAAATAAAGGAAAGGTTATTAAGGCCTAGACCAAAAACGCAAAGGGTAAATCAAAAACAATTCGACCTTGAAGTATTGGTAATTATCACACATTTTAGAAGGCTTTTATGGGCTTGAATATAAAATTTATTGAAGAAAATGCAATAGATTTTTTATCAAAAAACCTTGGTATTTCTAAAAATGAAATTCTTAGAGAAGGTTTAGTGGCTTTTTACGCAAGGCAAACTATTATGTACATACAGAGGGATAAAATGGGCACTAAGGCCTAGTGGTGTATTAGAATCACTTGATCTAATTGAAGCTAAGTCCTATAGAAGGAGGCAAAGAGTAAGTGTCCAAGAAAAATAGTAAAGGATTTATTTCTAAAGTGGGTAATTAAAATGGCCCATAGGGTGGGTAATAACCCTGGCCCTTGACATTAAAAACCAAATAAATCTTAATTTTCCTCATTGCAGAGAGGTTTTATCTCTGATAAACTTTATAAAGATAATTAAAGAAATTGGGGGATAAAGTGGCTAAAGATTATCATTTTACTGTCATTATAGAAAGAGAAGAAGAAGGTGGATTTCATGCCTTTTGCCCTTCCCTTCCAGGATGTCACACCCAAGGAGAGACATTTGAAGAAGCAATGAATAACATAAGGGATGCAGTTAAATTATATCTAGAGAGCCTGTTAGCTCATAATGAGCCAATACCTGAAGAGGACATAACTATAAAACCATTAAAGGTAGCTATGTGAGTAAAAGACTGCCTCAGGTAAAAGCTAAAGATGTATTACGAGTTGCTAAGAAACTTGGTTTTGAACCCGATGCCAGTCAGGAAGCCATGCTATATATTATACGAGGAAGCAATAAAGAATTGGGTAGAGAAAATCTCACTCAAACATAGGACTAAAGTCTTATATCCCTAAAAAATACACCCCTTAAAATACAACCTAAAATACATCTTTTTTATGATTGAAATTAGGTGTATAAAAAGTGTGAACTAAGAAATTAAGCTGTGCAGACATTCAAAACAGAAAGAAGGGCATTTGAGAGATATGATTTGCAGCTTCCAGTAAATATAAAATGGAGGGATCAATCTGGCAAAATGCGAGAAACTAGGAGTATCAGTAAAAATATCAGTACCGGGGGTATCTATATCATCCTTAATAATCCTATAGAAAAAGACGCTGAGATTGAACTCTGCTTTGACCTTCCTATTACCTCTGAAGAGGCCAAGAAGACCCAAGTGGCTGCTAAGGGAAAGGTGGTTAGAAGGGTAGAAAATAGAGCAGGTTTTGGACACGGAATAAAGTTTATGAATTATAAATTTATAAGGGTAGGAACTTAAATGGGGTCAAAAAGGAGGTGAGGGGAAATGAAGAGATTGTTAATGTTAATGGCAGTGCTAATGATAGTTGGGACGGCAAGCGCGGAATTGTTGGGGATTAAGGGCAGTTATGAGGGTAATCGTCCTGATATACTTTTTAATAATACAGGTGTTATTACTTATGATGCTGATACAAATTTATTCACCCTTACGGCTACAGACGATAAGATCGTTTTGCCTGATGGAACAGTTTATTGGTTGAGTGGACCAGGTTTTACTACAACACTCACACTGCAAATATACGTGGATGAAAGTGGTAATTTAACAGGCGGTGTTACTGGTTATGATATGGTAGAAAAAGTAACAAACGGTTCTGTTACGATTGCTGGTCATACTTTCAATGCTGGTGATGTCCTTTTACAAGCAGAAGTTAAGGCATTTGGTTGGGGTACTGCAGGGGGAGTGCCTGCTTTTGACTTTCTTTTTGATACTATAAGTGGTGGGCTAGTAGATCAACGTTTGTGGCCATCTACTCCATCAACTGCAGCTTGGGTTGAGACAGAAAATGAAAGCTATAGTTGGACGAGTAATTTCGAACTTGGCAATGCTAAAGGCGATAAGATGGTTACTCCTGTGCCACCTACTCTGCTCCTCCTTGGCTCTGGTTTGTTAGGTTTTATCTTATTTAACAGAAGAAAAAAGGTAAATACTTAATCAAGCCAAACCTATATAAAGGCAGGGCTGCTTAATAACCCCTGTCTTAATAATGAAGGAAGTAAAAGGAAAGGAGGGTGAATGAAAAGGAAATGAGAAAGTTATTTTATGTTGGTTTAGTTATTATGATGGTATTTGGTTTAGCAGGAGTTTCTTCAGCAGCTC
>Ga0190286_1000569_pt1 | contig 15072 bp, 13 predicted proteins | sample 48691834_MG_FD_183241 | JGI IMG/M metagenome (GOLD analysis project Ga0190286, IMG submission 183241) | Hydrothermal vent microbial mat bacterial communities from Southern Trench, Guaymas Basin, Mexico - 4869-18-3-4_MG | ecosystem: Environmental > Aquatic > Marine > Hydrothermal vents >... | reverse complement strand
GAATGGAATATTAATAATAGCGATATTTTGAATAAATTACGTAACTGGGATTTAAGATACCATGATTTGAGTGAAAGGGGTTTCTATAATATATTATTGAAGAATAATAAGATAGATAGGATTATAACCAAGGAAGAGAGGGACTTTGCCGTTAATAATGCCCCAGAAGATAGCAGGGCCTATTTTATAGGCCAATGCCTTAAGCGCTTTCCAGAGCATGTCTTTTCCAGAAATTGGGATTCTATATCGCTTATCAATAAGGGTAAAATTCTTAGAGTCCCATTAAAAAACCTTGATAAGGGGACTAAAAAATTGACTTCTGATGATTTTGAGAATTCTAAAAGTATTGAGGGTCTCTTAAAAAATATTGGTATTCAGGGAGGAATAAATTGAAGAAAGAAAAAGTGAAGGGAAGAACCCCAAAGGAAAAGGCATACCAAGATATAGAAATAGAAGACTTAACCCAAGAAAAGGAGGAAATAAAAGAGGGGTTAGAAGATATAAAAGATGAATTAATGGACCTTGCAGAAGACATGAATATTGCCAAGAAGTATAAGCAGAGATCGGGTGAATAAATGTCACTGAAGGATTTATCATATTTGATGAAATGTGATTTTTATTCCTTCCTAAAGAAGGAACATCCAGAATATATGCCTTTGTATCAATGGGATAACATAAATTTAGCCAAAGAAATCCCCATAGGTACTACTGTAGTGGCCATCAAATACAAACATGGTGTCATTATGGCAGGGGACAGAAGGGCTGTTACCCAGGACCATAAAATAGCCCATGGTAAGATTAAAAAGGTATATAAAGTGGATAGATATTCAGTAGTTGGGATCTCAGGGGTCACAGACCCAGCAATCCAATTAGTAGATATATTTAGAAGAGATCTAAATGTTTATAGAAGGAACGAAGGTAGATCACTTTCTTTAGAAGGGCAGGCAAATAGATTGTCCTTGCTAATAAAAGGAAATCTTTCAGCGGCTGCCCAAGGGTTTGTGGTGTTGCCCATGATAGCGGGCTATGATACCGAGAGTAGACAAGGAAGGATATGGGAAATTGGCATTGGAGGGGTGGCATATGAAAAGGAACTATTCAATGCCATTGGCTCTGGAAAGGACCATGCCGATGGGGTCTTAGAACAATACTTTGATAAATGCTCGGTTGAGGAGGCCACTAAAGAAATTGGGGTCAAATTATTAATAAGATCATTAGAAAAGGCAGCGGGAAAGGATGCTACCACCGGTGTTATAAATCCTGTTAAGGGGATATACCCCAATATTAGCCTGGTTACTAAAATGGGGACTGAAGAAATAAAGGATGAGCAGATTGAAGAAATTTATAAGGAGTATTTAAAGGGCGGTATTTAATGGATTTCATACCATACTCACCAGAAAGATGGAGAAATGAAAAGATAAATATTGGCATAGACTCATTAGAAAAGAGTGGAAGTGGGTTGGCTGTAAAGTATAATAACGGGATTTTACTGATGGGAGAAAATCCTAGTTCCACTATAAGGATTACTTCCGAGGTATTTGATAGAATTGCTATCATAGGGACAGGGCAGACGTATGAAGAGATAGGCACCGGTCAAACTAATCAATATGAAACATTAAAAAAATTGGTAATCCTCAATGCGGAATTTATGGGACTACAGGATGGAGATAGAGATGTTTCTGCATATAAACTTGCAAAGAATGTGTTATCTCCCACAATTGGTACCCAATTTAATGAGGGTCTATATCCATTTGAGGTAGAGTTTATGTTAGCAGAGCTTGGTAAGAATAATGTAAAGAGAATTTATCATGTAATGTTTACAGGTACCATAAGTGAAAGAGAAGGATTTTTTGCTATTGGGTCAAAGGCCTATAAAAGAAAAGAAGAGGAGGATGAACAGAAGATTGTAGATTTTTTGAGGAAAAATTATCAAGACTTCTCAAAGACCAATATTAGAGACTGTTTTCTAATTAGTCTGGATGCATTAAAAACAGTTAAAAAAAGAACCGAATATTATCTCAGTGAACTGGAGGTAAGCATACTTGATACTGAACTCAAAGAGGATAGTAAATTCCGAACTTTAAGTATTGAAGAAATTAAATTTATGACCTCAAATGACAATATAGAAACCATCTATAAATATCTCAATAGTAAAAATTATTGATGTTTTAATTATAGCTTAAAATGGTAGTGGTACTGGGATCAGAAACTGAGTATGGTGCCCTTTATATAAGTGAGGAGGGGATAAGCACTAAGATTTATCATTATCTTTTTGAAGGGATTGATCACTTACATTACAATGTATTTTTGCCAAATGGCTCTAGGTATTATGTAGACACTGGTAATCACCCTGAATGTTCAACACCAGAGTGCAGGACAGCAAGAGACTTAGTAAGGTGGGAGAAGGCCAATGAACTATTTATGCTAAGACAGAAAAGATTGGGTATTAAGAAATTGAGGGAAAAGGGGTACACAGGAGATATTGGGATTATTAAACACAACACGGCAGATGATATAGACGGAGGCCAGGCTACCTTTGGTTATCATGAGAACTATTTAATACATAGAAAAACCAGTATAGATAAAGTCATCACTCAAATAATTCCCTTTCTTGTCACAAGGCAGATTTATACTGGTGCAGGTAACTTTGTTAAAAATAAGTATCATATGTCCCAAAGGGCCAGATTCATGTGTTATGAGATAGGGGATACTACTTACAATAGAGGTATGATCTCTTTCAAGGATGAACCTTTGTCTAATAGGGATAAATACAGGAGGGTCCATATAATAAGTGGTGATACCAATATGTCTGAATATACTACTTATCTAAAATTAGGCACTACTGCCTTGGTTCTTGATATGATTGAAGGTGGGTATTTAAAAGATATACCAAGTATTAAAAACCCAATTGCCGAGTTAAGGGGTATATCTAAAAATTTGGATGTTAACAAACCAATACTACTTGACAATTGCAAAAGAACAACCCCCATAGAAGTACAAAGACTATATTGTGATTTAGCAGAAAAATTCTATTTTAGGGAGATGAGTTCAAAAGACCCTGAAACTCTCGATATATTAGATAAATGGAATTATATCCTTGATAGTCTTGCAAAAGGGGATTTTGATAGTTTAAGTAACAAAATTGATTGGGTAATTAAAAAGAATCTATTAGATTTTTTGATTGAGAAAATGGGTTTGACCCTGGGAAGTTCTGATCCAGAGATTATCAATAAAATAAAGGACTTAGATATGGGTTATCACTATATTGATGATGATGGATTCTATAATATTTTGAAAAAGAGACATAAAGTTATGCGTATTGTATCTGATGAGGAAATTATGTTTGCCAGTGAAAATCCACCACAAAATACCAGGGCTAAATTAAGAGGGGATCTTGTTAGAAGATACCCAGAATTGGGAGGTATCATTGGTTGGAGCCGATTACCATTGCTGACTAAAAAGGAATCAAAAAATCTAAATTTTATATTTGATGAACCCTTAAATACATATCCTGTACTTTTTGACTGTATATCGGAAGAATATGGCAAATTATTAAGCTACTAGGGTTTTTCATAAGGATAAAGCTCAGGTTTGATTTACAATTTAATCAATCTCGATTCAACAATTGTTTAAAATAGTCTTAGTTCTTGGCGTAAGCGCTTAAGGCCCAACAAAACATCTGCTCCAGAGACAGGCACAAAAGGGTCAAATTTAGCTCTATTTTTAGGAACAACAATGCCTTTTATCAAACAGATCATGCAGGCATTATAATAAGGCTCCTTGGCCTTGAGGTCTTTATAATGAGAACGAAGGTTTTCAAACCTGATTTTGGCACCAGTCAGTTTGACCAATATACTTTCAGCAGTTTGGCAAAAACATGCCTTGGTAACCACTATATCTGGATCAAAATAACCATCCACAGTAGCAGATAATTCTTTTATCCTTAAAGGAGCTATAGCTTTAATCTCTTTTTCAAATTGATGATTACCAATGTCTTTTAACACTATATTTGATGCTTGGCTAATCTCTAAAATTTGGGGTAACTTTATCTCATGTGTCAATAAAGCAGCCATTTCGGCCTTAGTAACTTTATCCTTTAAGCCAATCTCTTTACCCAATAGACTTATTGGCTGTGCCCTTTGAATCTTTTCTAACTTATCCAATTCATTATAGGCTCGCAAAGCTAAAGGATTCTCTGATTTCAAAACGCTGTTTAACAATGGCTCAGCATCTTTAAACATAAAGGCATGTTCATATACTTGAGCCATATAAAAACAGGCAGGTGCATACCCTGGTCTAATGACCATAGCCTCATCAAATGCCTCTTTGGCCAGGGACAAAAGCTCAGGAGAATAAAGCAAATCAACAAGGTAAATCTTTCCTGCAAGCACACTTAATCTATCTTCATCCTCTTTAGCAAATGCTTCTGCCCTTTTTAAATATTCCCAGGCCTCTTTCTCATTCCCCTTTTGAGCAGATATTAAGGCCAGTCCAACATAGGCCTTTACTGCTGTGGGAACCATTTCTAGAGCCAGTTGAAATTCACGTTTCGCATCATCCAGCTTACCTTTTTCTAATAAGATCATGCCCACTTCTATATGATGTGTTGGTACAGAGAGTCTTGTCTCTAAAGGATACCTCTTAGAACCACAGTTGTTTATCAATAAAGATACCAATCCTAAAAACACAATAAAGCCTATTAATATTCTACCTTTGACTTTCAAGAGGTTTGAAGTTACATTTTTTCTATGAATCTTTGGGCACGCAAATTCTGGCATCTTCTGGGTACCTTAATCCCTGTTATTTATTATTTTAGTCATCTTTCTCAAAAGTTGGCTGCCTTTATTACATTCTGCTTATTTCTCTGCGCACTAATAATAGATGTCCTCAGACTCCTTCTGCCTCCATTCAAACGGTGGTTTTTGAACCATTTCAGCACACTTTTCAAAGAAGGAGAATACACCGCTCTTACAAGCACTGTTTATTATCTGGCTGCTATTACTTTAACCATCTATATTTTTCCTAAGAAAATAGCTATTTGCGCCTTACTATATCTAACATTAGGAGACCCTGTAGCTGCCATTGCAGGCCACTACATCCCTCTCAAAAGAATCTGGCAAACCAAAACACTAGGGGGCACACTTTCCAATTTTCTTGTCTGTTGCTTGCTTACCCTGTTTTTTTATCATTGGCCCATCGCTATTTTTGGTGCAACTGCAGCCGTTCTCACTGAACTATTCTCTCCAGTAGATGATGCCCTAACTATTCCTCTCATTTCTGGTCTTTTACTTTATCTTTTGGTGTAATATTAATCTCAGTTGGTTCCTTTAAGGCCTTTTTAAAATTCTTAATGCCCATACCAATCCCTTTCCCTAAATCAGGCAAGCGCTTAGCACCAAAGATTACTAAGATGATAACAGAAATTAAAATAAATTCTGTAAAACCAATGTGAAACGCAGCATACCTCCTTACTTATGATAATCTTCTTCTTTACTAATTTCATCTAAATTAAAAAGCTTACGAGCAAGATCTAAATAAAGGTCTACTTTTGGCCGTTCTTCTCTTTTCTTCAAGAATGTGATAGGGTCATGGAGAACCTTCTTTACTATAGCACTGGTCATTACCTCTATTGCCTCCTTATCTTCATTAGATAGGTGATTTAACTGTTTCAAGGTCTTACTCAACTCCTTCTGCCTAATTTCTTCTAACTTCTTTTTAAGCAATACAATGATAGGCACTGCCTCTAAGGTCTCTAACCACCACTTAAACCTGATGACCTCTTCTTCTACAATCCGCTCTGCCTTCTGTGCCTCCTTTTGGCGAACATGCTTATTTATCTCTGTTATATCTTGAAGATCATCAATATTATAGAGATAAACGTTGTCTAACTCATTTAATTTGGGGTCTATATTACGAGGAACAGCAATGTCAATAAAGAAAATAGGACGATTTTTACGTTGCCTCATTGCCCTTTTTACATGGTCATAATAGATAAGGAAATGAGGGGCGCTTGTGGAGCTAATAACAATATCTGTCCAACTGAGATAATCACTTATTTCTGCCAACAAAATAGGCCTTCCATTAAATTCTTTTGAAAGCTCTACTGCCCGTTCTAGTGTACGGTTGGCTATTACAATATCCTTCACACCACTGCCTAAAAGGTGGCGTACTGCCAGTTCGGCCATCTCCCCAGCCCCTATAAGCAAGATTAGTTTCCCACGCAAATCACCAAATATCTTTTTTGCCAGCTCTACTGCTGCATAACTGATAGATACAGCATGATGGGCCAACTCAGTCTCTGTACGCACTCGCTTTGCAACCGAAAAGGTCTTATGCAACAAGCGATTGAGAATAGGGCCTACTACACGTTGTTCAAGAGAACGACGGTATGCCTCTTTGATCTGTCCCAAAATTTGCGGTTCCCCTATTACCATAGAATCTAAACTAGAGGCTACCAAAAACAGGTGTTTTACTGCGTCTGCATCAAGATAAGTATAGATAGAATTTCCAAATTCATTTAAATCTATTTGGTTATACTGGGCCAAGAAGTCTTTTATCGCTTTAATAATAATTTCATGCTTTTCCTCTGTAGTGATTATAATTTCTATTCGATTGCAAGTAGACAAAAATAGGGCCTCTTTAACAGGTGGCAATTGTATCAGTTGGCCTAGGATCTCATTGTTGTTACTTGTTGCTAATCGCTCCCGCAGCTCTACTGGTGCAGTTTTATGATTTAAACCAATCAAAACAATCTTTTTATCTTTCATTTAAATACATGGTAGCCTTTAAGTAAATAATTTACTCCCAAAAAGGTAAATAATAAAAACATAAAGCCAATAATGGAGATTATAGCCGCTCGCCTACCCCTCCATCCCACCGCCAGACGTTCGTGGATAAGGACAGCATAAACAAGCCAAGTGATGCCTGACCATACCTCCTTTGGATCCCATGCCCAATAATGCCCTCTTACCCACTGGGCATAAAGGGCCCCCAGTATAAGACCCAAGGTAAGCATAGAAAAACCCCATATCAATGCCTTATGATTCAAATTGTCCAGTGAAGTAAGTGAAGGAAGACGTTGATAAAGACCTCCTAACTTTTTTCTTTTAATGTGCCTTTCCTGAATAAGGTACATAATGCCTACGCAAAAGGCTAAAGCCAACAAGGCATCTCCAATCAATGAAAAACCAATATGGAGGTTTAACCAAAAGCCCTTAATTAAAGGAGGTGGTTCTGCCATAGCAGGGACTACCTTAGACAAGAGCATAAGCCCTACAATAAGTGGTAAAAGAAAGGTGCCTAATACAGCAAGCCGCCATCCAAAGATTAGATATATGATGACCAGGAGCCAGGCAAAGAAGGATAATGAGCTTTTTATAGTAGTAAAAGGGAAATAGCCAAGACTTACCCAAGAAATTCCTAAACCAATACTATGGAAAGAGAAACTACACAACAATACTAATGTAGCAATTCGAGATACTGAGTGTTGTGGGCGCAAAAGATAGATGAAAAAACCCACCATAGCCACACCATAACCTATCAAGGCCAGTTGATAAAAAAATTTATCCATCTCTTATAGAGAAGTCCAAATTTATTCCCAGTGTTTCTTTAAGATATGCGTCTACTTTTGAAAATTCTTTATTTTTTAACCAAACTAATATATCAGAATCGACGATTTTTTTAAACAGTCGCTTCCGTGCCTGTTGTCCATTTATATCTTTTAATACCTTCTTTCTGATCCTTCCCATAAGTTCTAAAAAAACAGCATATTCCATACCAAAGGACCTTTCTAAATCTAGACGTATCTTTCTGGCCAATATAGGGCTTTTCCCTGAGGTGGAAATAGCAATAACAAGGTCACCTTTTACTATTACTGCTGGCACAATAAAACTACACTTCTCAGGTTGATCAACAATGTTACAAAGAATATGGGCTTTATAAGCATCTTCACTAATACGGGCATTAAGTGTCTGATTATTGGTAGCGCCAATCACCAAAAACGCATTTTTTAAAAATTCTTTTTTATATTCAGTCCCTAAATATTCTATTTTTCTTTGTTTAACGAGTTCCTTTATCTTTTTCGCCAATTTAGAGGCTACTATTTTCACATTGGCATCACATTCCAAAAGTCTTTTAACCTTCCTGAAGGCAACCTCTCCACCCCCTATCACCAAACAGCTTTTTCCTTTTAAATCTAAGTTTACAGGGTAGTATCGCATTATCCTAGGTTATTTTAAAATTTCCTTAATTACATAAATGGGCCTCTTCTGTGCCTCATGATAGATCCTTATTACCAGTTCTGCCAAAAGACCCAAACTAATAAACTGAATTCCTATAAAGATCAATAATACTCCTAGTAAGAGTAAAGGCCTTTGGGAGAGCTGAACATCATAGAAAAATTTAAGCACACTCAGATAGCTACAGATAAAAAAACCCGCTAAAAATGAAATTGTACCTGGAAGACCAAAAAAGTGTAAAGGTTTAGTAGAATAGCTCAGTAAAAATTTAACAGTAATTAGGTCTAAAATCACTTTTAATGTCCGAGAAAGGCCATATTTGGCTTGCCCGAATCTACGTGGGTAATGACGGACCTCGATCTCTGTAATTTGTGCCCCACACCATTTGGCCAAGGCAGGGATAAAGCGATGCATTTCTCCATAGAGATGGATGTTTTTTACTACCCAGTTGCGATAAGCCTTTAGAGAACACCCATAATCATGTAATTTTACACCAGTAATCTTACCTATCAGCCAATTTGCTATCCAGGAAGGAACCTTTCTAGTTATTAAGGCATCTTGCCGATGCCTTCTCCAACCGCTCACTAAATCATAGCCCTCCTCTATCTTGGCCAAAAAGTAAGGAATATCTGCTGGCTCATTTTGCAAATCTGCATCCATCCCAATAATAATCTCACCTTCAGTATGCTCAAACCCCGCAGTTATAGCTGCTGTCTGACCAAAATTGCATGTGAAGCGAATAAGTTTAATATCTTTATCTTGCTCCCTTAAATGTTTTAATATTTCCCAACTGTTATCCTTACTTCCATCATCTATAAAAATAATTTCATAAGGTCTATTAATTTCCTCCAATGTTTTCTTTAATTTTGCATAAAGCGGTTTTAAGGAGGCCTCCTCATTGTATACAGGTATTATTACTGAGATATACATTATAGAAAAAACTAAGCCTTCTTTATCTTTTTGTCAAGTTTGACATAAAGAGCCGATTAAGATACAAACTGTATAAGGGCGATTAGTTCAGAGGAAAGAACGTTGGCCTCCGGAGCCAAAGGTCGAGGGTTCAAATCCCTCATCGCCCTCCATAGTCCTGACAGGGAAGTCTTTCTGGTGTCCATATAGGTGCAAGTATCTATGATTTCCTACAAAAGACCTTTTGCCATCAGTTTTCCAGTAGACATAAATAAATCTTGACTAAAAATAAACTCTATATGCCAGCTTATTTAAGACATTCGGTATAGTCAAGCTTGACTTTTCCCTAATAAGTATCAAAAAATATTGATATTTGAAATAATCTATTGTAATAAAATAATCAATTACTGATACTTTCAGCAAAAAAGGGAGGTGTTGTATGAACAAGGGAGAATTAGTCAATGCTATTGCCAGTGATGTTGGTATTTCCAAGACATCAGCAAGGACAGTATTGGACAGCATCGTTGATACGGTAGCAAAGAGCTTGAAGAAGGGGGATAAGGTTACTTTGGTTGGGTTTGAAAGCTTCCCTGTCATAAAAAGGAAGGCTAGAGAGGGGAGGAATCCTCAGACAGGGAAGGTGATTAAAATTTCTGCCAAGAAAGTGGCTAAGTTCAAGGTTGGAGCCAAATTGGGTAAAGCCTTAAATAATTCTGTATCAAACTTTTATTTCGCCGGCCCTGCTCATAAGCCAGGAAGTGAGAAGGTTCACCGTTCACCGTTCATAGGTTCAAAGGTTGTCAACCTTGAACCCCCGCCCGCCACCTGCCCGCAACGCTCTCGCTTGCGAGGCGGGCGGGTCGCGAGGCTTCAGCCGAGGCGGATGGGCGAGCTCCCGCCTGCTAACGCCTGAGCGCCCGCCTGCCACAGCCAAGCCTGCCCGCTATTGCCTGAGCAAAGCGATGGCAGGCGGGCCCACCGTCGTGCAGGAGAACGAGGCAAACAGGCATTGGCGGGCAGGTAGCGATGGCGGGCAGGTGCTCGCGTTGCGGGCAGGCTGAACCTTTAAACCCGTGAACGGTTACACATTTGTCTAAAGATTTGTCTAAGAAAGGTGTGCTAAACTTTGTAGTAATAATCTTATATCTACTCCTGAATCTAGATTAAACTTGGCCCGGGAAAGACCCAATCCAACCCTAATAGAATATGCTGATTCAGGGAGGACAGAAAAGACGTCCTCATCGGTCCAGTCATCACCTATTGCCAAAATAAAGTCCCATTCCCCTTTTTCAATCCATCTTAAAGCAGCATGGCCTTTGTTTATGCCAGTATTCTTAACTTCAATTACTTTGCTTCCCTCCAAAACCCCAAGGTTAAGATTTACTGTGAGATGTAAAATAGCATCCCTCAATTCCCTTGTCCTCACCAGACCCAACACAGGATCAGCCATCCGGTAGTGCCAAACAAGGGAAAAGTCCTTTTCTTCTATAAAGGCACCAGGGGTTCTATCCACATACAGTTCAAGGATCGGCCTTATTTCTTCTTTCCAATCACTCCTCAAGGGCTCTATCATCTCCCATGTTCCCTTATTTTCTTTGACCCACACACCGTGTTCAGCAACCAATCCTATATTTAAACCACTAAACCACTTATCTAAACTACTTTTATCTCGTCCGCTTATAATTACTACTTTATTTTTTGGCTCATTAGAAAGTGCTTCTAGCAGTCTTAAAAGCTTATCATCTGGTTTTGCCTTTTCAGGTTTTTCGGTAAAGGGAATAAGGGTTCCGTCATAATCCAGTAACATCAGCCGTCTATTACTTTTGGTATAGTCACTAATTAACAGGTCTTTCATTTGATGTGTTAATTTCTTTGCACTGAGTTCCTGCTGAAGTTTTTTGGTATTAAGCAGTCTATCTATAAAATCATCTGCCCATCTCACCACATTGTAACGTTGTAACCTCTTTTGCATTACCCTGTTACGCTCTATTTGTTCTTCATCTGACATCCTTAGGGCTTCTTTTAGTGCCTCTGCAACTCTTTCCTTATTGTTTGGGTTTACTATAATTGCCTCTCCTAACTCCTTTGCTGCTCCGGTCATTTCGCTCAGAATCAAAACACCTTTGCCATCCTTTTTAGTTGCTATAAATTCTTTGGCTATTAGGTTCATCCCGTCTCTCAAGGGAGTTACAAGGGCAACATCAGCAATATTGTATAATGCTACAAGCCTATGAAAAGGTAGAGAGCGGTATATATACCACACAGGTGTCCAGCCAATAGTCCCGTGTTTTCCATTGATTCTACCTATAAGTTCATCTACTTGCCTTTTTAACAGCATATAATGATTGACCCTTACGCGCGAAGGGACTGCCACTAAAATAAGGGATACTTTTTCCTTATATTCTGGGTTCTTTTCCAAAAAGATGTCAAACGCCTCCAGTCTTTGAGAAATGCCTTTTGTGTAGTCCAAACGGTCTACTGATAAAATTATTTTGCTCTCCCCTACCCTTTTATGAATTTTATTTATCTCCCTCTTCACTTCTCTATAATGCACAGCGCTGGCAAACTTCTCATAATCTATAGCCATAGGAAATGCATCTGCCCTTACTGTGCGATTACCAACAGTAATTTGGCCAAAGCTGTGTTCGTAACCTAATAGATGACGAATACTGAAAAGGAAATGTAAAACATAGTCGTATGTGTGAAAACCTATGAGATCGGCTCCTAAAATTCCATTTAAAATTTCTCTGCGCCCAGGAAGTAGGCGAAATACTTCAGAAGATGGAAAAGGAGTATGGAGGAAAAATCCTATTCTTGCATCTGGTAGTCTTTCTCTTATAAGCTTTGGGAGCAGCATTAAATGATAATCATGCACCCAGATGATATCGTCTGGATTTGCAATTCTAACAACTGCCTCACAAAAGGTTTTATTTACCCTTTTATAAGCTTCTAGTGAGTTCTTGTTATATGTTGCATACTGAGTAAAATAGTGAAAAAGGGGCCAAAGGGTTTTATTACAAAAGCCGTAATAGTAATTTTCAACATCATATTGGGAGAGGAAGACAGGATAGCAATTTTCTGCCAAAAGTCTTTCTTCAACCTCTCCCTTTTCTGCTTCTATCTTTCCTAAAACAATGCCTGGCCATCCTATCCATAAACTACGGTATGATTTATAGAACGAACCTAAACCCGTAGCCAGACCACCTACACTAGACTGAAATTGTAATTGACTCCCTTTTTTTATTATACTAACTGGCAACCTATTTGAAACAATCAACCACCTGCTCACATTTCTCCCTTTTAAAAACAAACCTTATCTATATAATAATCTACTACTTGATAAGCAAAAAGGCAAGTTGGATCAGTTTAAAAATTCTCGGTAGCCTAGGTTTTTGCCAGTAGCATCAAAAATCAGTAAGTCTTCATGCCGTATCTTTAAAAATGCATTTTTACCTATAGTTAATTTGGCCTCTAAGGCAGCTTTACCTTTTATAATATGCCTATCCAGTTCTATATCTACCCAATTCTCTGCACCAGCAGGCTCTATAAGGATTACTGCTGCTTGAAGGGGTGTGGGCTCAGATTGAACTTCAATATGCTCCGGCCTTATGCCTACAGTGACACCTTCAGCCTCAGGCAATCTTTTAACAATAGGTCTAAATATCTTTTCTGCTATTTTAATCTCAAAAGGATGCTTATTTATTACCTTTGCTTTTATAAAATTCATAGGAGGACTGCCTATAAAGCCTGCTACAAAGATGTTTTTAGGTCTGGTATATACCTCTATAGGGGTGCCGCACTGCTGAATCTCTCCATTATAAAGTACAGCAATCCTGTCCGAAAGGCTCATGGCCTCTGCCTGGTCATGGGTAACATATATGGTAGTAATCTTTAACCCATGATGGAGCCTCTTAAGCTCTGCCCTTACCTCAATCCTTAATCTAGCATCTAGGTTGGATAAGGGTTCATCCATAAGAAATATTTTTGGTCTTTTTATAATGGCCCTTCCTAATGCCACCCTTTGTCTCTGCCCCCCTGAAAGTTCCTTAGGTTTTTTGTATAACAGAGAAACAAGTCCTAATAAATCGGCTATCTTTTTTACCTCTTTATCAATCTCGATTTTAGATACACCTTTCATCCTTAAAGGGAAGGCCATATTTTCATATACATTCATGTGAGGGTAGAGGGCATAGCTCTGAAACACCATGGCCACATCCCTATCCTTGGGGGAAAGGTGATTAATTATCTTTTTATCAAAATAAATCCTACCTTCTGTCACAGGCTCAAGGCCAGCAATCATATTAAGGACAGTAGACTTTCCACAACCACTAGGCCCTACAAAGGTAAAAAACTCTTGCTCTCTTATCTCTAGATTGAGTTCCTTTATTACCTCTAGCTCTCCAAAACACTTTCTTACTTTCTCAAATACAATCTCTGCCATGCTACCCCTTTATAGCACCAGCGGTAAGCCCCTCCACAATCCTCTTTTGGTCATTTGATCCATTACTTAAATTGATCTTAGTATTTTCTTCAAGGACTATAATTGCTATAAAACCTCTGCCATTTGACCTCTTGGTTCATTTTAATCTTCAATCATATAAATTTCTTTTACTCTCCTATCTATTTGCCGCTGTACTTCTTGAAGTTCTTGCCACAACCGAGATTTTTCATCCTCATCCTTTGTGGTATACTGCTTTTTTTGAATTGCAATGGCCTCATCAACAAAGGTTTCTATTTCTTCTCGTTGAGGTTCGGTAGGGATAAAGACGGGAAACGAACGGATGTCGTTCAGTTCAAAATGCATTGTATGATTTAAGTACTCATTAGCCAAATATGAAGCAAAATTAGTATTTAAAATTCCCAGGAGATATTTTGGAGAGATGTCCTTTTCATCGGGGAAGAAGGAGTGTGCTGTGTGGTCATATATAGATGGAGCCAAAATCCTTGCTTTAATCTGAGCCCCACCCACGTCTATGTAAGTTATACCTTCTTGCAAAAAATGTTCATACCCTTGCCACCTAGCTCTTAGTGAGATACTGAGTTCTTTAACACTTATCCTTGACCAATCAATAAATCTATCAGGTGAACACCAGAATATACTTTCAGCTTCTCCACCTCTAGTAAAAGCTAACCACTTACCTCTACCAGCCAATTTTCTATATTCACTCCCTATCTTCTCTTTTAGGCTTTTTTCTAATTTCTTCAAATCAGCCGGTAGCTTAGGAAGACCCCAGAGGGTTCTTATATCTGTTTCCGATTCAGGTATGCCTGCAAAGATGATGACCCTTCGCATTATATTCTTTATCTCAGGCTCAAGCCCTTCAAGATAATTTTGTACATTAAAGACATCTTGTTTTTTGATAAGCTTATAGATAAAGCCTCTTGGAAAGCCTAATCTGTCTTCTTTAAATTTTTTCCTCAATCTATCTATGGCCTCGTTTCGGGGGCATTGTTTAAGTAATTCCTGATAAGTCTCATAAATCTTTGGTTCTCTCCTTTGCCATTTTCTTTCAAATTCTTTAAGTCTTTCTTCTATTCTCTTGGCTTCCTCTGTACCTTCAAGTACGGCCAGGAATTTGCCGTTATCCGCTGTTGCGAGTCCCTGTCCGCCCTCGGTTATCAGTCCCAAAAGTGTAATATCTCCTGGCCTTAAGGTAGAAAGATATTCTTCTATTTCTTTTTTATTTTTCTGTATATCCTTACTTGATTTAATCCCAAATTATGCATATAAGTTGTGAAAAGACGAAATCTCTATTCGGATAATGGATCCCAGATTATGCATATATGGCGATAAGTAGTTTTCGAAAAAGCAATTTAATTTCTTAAAAAAGCTAGCAAGAGTGTCTCTTTTGTGTTATAAAATTTAGTAACTTTAATAAAAAACAAAACAACAAAGGAGGCACTAAAAGTGAAAATACCACAGTTC
>Ga0190286_1000567_pt1 | contig 15082 bp, 15 predicted proteins | sample 48691834_MG_FD_183241 | JGI IMG/M metagenome (GOLD analysis project Ga0190286, IMG submission 183241) | Hydrothermal vent microbial mat bacterial communities from Southern Trench, Guaymas Basin, Mexico - 4869-18-3-4_MG | ecosystem: Environmental > Aquatic > Marine > Hydrothermal vents >... | reverse complement strand
GAGGCTTTTCCGTTCAGGCCGGACGGTTCTTAAAGAAATCAGTTAGAAGTATATCACAATTCTTCTAAATTGGCAAATCGCCCCAATTCCCGAGCAGTTGCAAAAATGTTGCTCCAAACACGCCCTCTATTGGGCCCGTTGGGGCTTTCTTTACAGTAGGGGCCGGGTTTGCCCTTGCCCCCTAGCCCGACCGAGGTTGGGCGTCCAACGGGTTTCTTCTCCCCGGAGTTGGCAAAGCGGCCAAAATCGAGGCCAGGCTCTTAAGCGAGCAACGCTGGCGGAGACCTTCGCCATCCTGGTCCGGGAGGCTTCGCTGGATGCCGAACGCGCCACCTGGCTGACCCTGGACCGCGCCCGCGAGCGCCTGCGCCCGCTGGAGGCGGACACCGAGGAGCTGGTGCGCCTCCTGGTGGGGGAGTACTACCACGCCCTCCTCACCCAGCGGGAGGCGCTGCTTCGGGTGGGCGTGCTAGCCTTTCAGACCTTCCTCGCCCGGACAGAGGACTTAGAGCAAGGCTTGCAGGAGCTGGCCGACCTTCTTCATGCCCCGGAGCGGGAAGCCTGGCAGGCCCTGCGTCCGGTGGAGGAGCCCATTCCCCCCGAGGGCCCTGTCCGGCTGGCGGAGCTGAAGGCCGCCAATCGCCTGGTGGCCTTCACAGGCCAGGCCCACCGCCGCCTGCGGGACGATCTGGTGGCCTGGGCCGAGGGGATGGCCGAAAGCCCCTACCGCGCCGGCCTGCGCCTCCTCATAGCTGGCGGCCGAATGGGCGGCGCTCACCACCCCTTGGGCCCGCAGCCAGCGGCTGGGCCCCTTCCGCCTCGGCACCGGCCTGCGTCAGGGCGAGCAGTATCTGCGGATATTTCCCCATGGGCGAGGTGATGACGGTGGGCAGGAAGGCGGTGACGCCGGTGCGGGGCAGGGCGCGGGCCAAATCGGGCAGGCGGGAGGGCTGGCTGGTCACGTCCACCCCGAAGCCGCCGTTGACCTGCAGGTCAACGAAGCCAGGGACGATCCAACCGGCGACCTCGCGAACCTGCTGGCCAGCCGGGGGCGATTTGGGCGATGATGGAGCCCAAGATCACCAGGTGGCCGGACCGGAAGCAGCCATCGGGGAAGAGGATTTCGCCGCTCAGGGCCCACGTTTCCATCGAACTCAGCCTCCCGTGCTTACCGTTTGGGTGGGGCAGAGGAGGGCGCGGAACTCGTATCGGTCGCCCCGGTAGAAGGAATGCACGTATTCGATGGGGAATCCCTGGCCGGTGAAGGTCACCCGCTCCATGGCCAGGATGGCCTCGATGGTCTGACGGGCTTGGACGAGCTGATAGCCGTAGCTGGTGCGCAGGACGTCGTAGAGGGATTCGACGGCGAAGTCGTGTTGCAGGATATCGGGGCAGCGGTGGTGGGGGAGGTAGGCCATCTCCAGGGCCAGCGGCTCGCCGTTGGCCGGGCGGATGCGGGCCAGGATAACCACTTCGGCGTCCGGGGGATCTGGAGGGCTTGGGCCACCTTGGGACAGGCCGGCCCCAGCCTCGCCTCCAGGACCCGGCTGGAGGGCTGCAGACCTTGCCGACGCATGTCCTCGCTGAAGCTGGTGAGCTCCAACAGTTGCTGGTCAATCTTGGACTCGCTGACGAAGGTTCCTTTACCAACCCGGGTATAGATCAACCCCTCCTGGGTCAATTCCAGCAGGGCTTGGCGGACAGTCATGCGGCTGATGTTGTACTGTTCGGCCAGCTCGCGCTCCGAGGGGAGTCGGTCGTGGGGGGCGTAGTAGCCGTTTTCGATCTGGGCTCGCAGGACCTCTTTAAGTTGGATATAGAGGGGGGGCGCGATCCCGTTCGAGGGGCATATCTCCTCCCAAACCGCGTAGATAGGAATGGTCTAGACCATTCTAGACATCTTATACCAGAAATGGTGAGTGTCAAGAGGGAATTTGAAAAGCTTGATGGATATAGTTTTTGTGATAAAATATCTCTAACGTGCCAGAAACTGGCGCTTTTGTAGCGATTTCGATGCAGGCCCGGGCTTTGGATGGTACAATTCGCCCGCCTTTTTCTGCCGCTAAGGAGGGCGTCTAGGCCCCCAGGCCAACTCACAGAAAGGCGGTTATAATGAGAATGCGCATCTTGAAGGCGGCGAAGCTGGCCCTTTTGTTGGGCCTGCTTCTCCTGGTGGCAAATTTGCTGCCAAAATCGGTACCGCCGATAGCAGCAAGTTTGCCAACCCCAACTGCCCGGGCCGGGAAGCCCATGCCACAGCCAGCGCCGACGCGGCCCCCGCCGCCGAAGCCGCCCCCGCGCACGGGCTTTATACCGCTGCCGTTGGACCTGTCCCACTTGAAAGGGGACAGGATGCCGGAGGGGGGTTAGGGCTGCAGCTCTGCCCAGCAAGTGGGATTGGCGCGAGCAGGGTGTGGTCACCAGAGTGCAGGACCAGAATCCTTGCGGCGCCTGCTACGCCTTTGCTTCCCTTGCGAACTTCGAATCCAAGCTGCAGATTGACGGCGCCGGCACCTATGACTTTTCGGAGAACAATGCAAAGGAATGCAACTGGCGTGAGCTAAACAACTACATCGACCCTTGGGGGTACCGTTGGGGTAGTTGCGACGGGGGGGAACTACTTCATGCTCGCCAGCCTGTTCTCCCAAAAAGGAATAGTGCTGGAATCATGCGACCCATACGTGCCCAGCGATGTCGACTGCAAGACCACCTGCCCCTACATAAAGACATTGCTGGATTGGAGGATCATAAATGGCAATGCGGTGCCCGACACGGACGTATTGAAAGGCTACATTTACAATTACGGCCCGGTCTACACGACGTTGTATGCGGGCTATTACGATGCCTGGGATACAGAGTTCTCACACTATGACGGTTCCTACACGCTCTACTACGCAGGGACAGAGGATCCAAACCACACCGTGCTGATTGTCGGCTGGGATGACAGCCTTACGCATGCGGGGGGCACAGGCGGCTGGATCGTGAAGAACAGTTGGGGCATCGACTAGGGGGACAACGGCTACTTCTACATCGCCTACGGCTCGGCTAACATCGGCATGGATTCCTCGTTCATGTATGATTGGCAGGACTACGACCCCAATGGCGGGATCATGTACTATGACGATGATGGCGGATCGGACGCATGGGGTACGGCACCACGACCTGTTGGGGCCTATGCAAGTTCATCCCCTCGAGTAACACAAACGTCACGCGCGTGGAGTTCTGGACCACAGACATTACTACCGATATCGATGTGTACATTTACGATGTCTTCGATGGCACGGCGCCCAGCAATCTGTTGTGGAGCAGCCTGAACCATAGCTTTGATGAGGCTGGCTACCACGGAGTGGCAGTGGACCCGCCTCTGCCGGTGACCGCCGGCGATGATGTCATCGCAGTGATGAGATTCACCAACGCCAGTTTCACATATCCCGTCGCGGCGGATAAGAATGGCCCGTATGAGACGGGGTGCACATATATCAGCTGCGACGGCAGCAGCGGCTCATAGTATGACCTGGGAGCGAATAAAAAAATGAAGACGTAGCCATCCGCTTGCGCACTTCGAGCGTGGCCGGCCCTCCCACGCCCACGGGCACAGTGACGCCGCCAGCTTTCAGAATCTACCTGCCCATCATCCTGAAGGCCTGGCCTCCGGCCCCTACCCCAACGCCTACGCCCACGGCAACGCCGATACCTAGTCCCCACCAAGTGACGCTGACCTCTATTGCCGATAGCTGTGTCCTTGAGGGCTACCCTGACTCTAACGTCGGCGATGCCGGCGACATGTGGGCTGGCTACGACGACTATCTCGACCCCGATGGCAAGATCGTGCGCAGCCTGGTGCGTTTCGACCTGCCCAGTTTGCCATCCGGAGCCCAGATCAACAGTGCGACATTGCGGCTCTACTTGGTCAGTTCCTGGGACTATCCTAATCGCTACCGCACCATCACGACCTACCGCATCGGCTCAGACTGGGCCGAGATGACCGTGACTTGGAAATAATAAGCCGTCGTGCTTGGAAGCCTACGGCTCTAATTCGGTACAGGAAGGAGCTTGGGGGTGGTACGACTTCGACATGACGGCGCTGGTCCAGGCCTGGGTCAACGGTTCACAGCCCAACTATGGGATCATGATCCGCGGCCCCGAACATTCTGGCCCCGATTCCTCGTGGCGGGGATTCTCCACCAGGGAAGGGCCTCACCCGCCTCAATTGGTCATCAATTATATCGGCTCGGCTGCTTCAGTCGCTCTAACGGGCACAGCCACACCTGTAGCATCCTCTGGATCAATCCTCGGCACCATGAAGGCGGCGGGGCACGGCGGCCATAGGCCGTGGTGGGATGCCGGCCGGCGGTTAGACATGTTTACGCGTTGATGCACTTGCCCGGCCTTGGAAGACTCGACCAATCACCTTCACCCCGGAGGCGGACGCCCCCGCCTCGCCCTCGAAGCGTTTTCTGCTCGATGGCTTACCGGCAAGATTATCAAAAGCCACCAGCTCCATCCAGAAGCTGGTGGCCTTCGTTTTTAAAGTTGCCAACTTCGCCGTTTGCTGCGAAAACGGTCTCGTCCGGCGAGCACCGATGCCCAACGAAGACCAGGATGCACACTTGCATCGGACCGGCGATAATCATGAGTCTGGTTCTTCCCGCTGCCCGCGTTCCCACCCTAGTGGATTTAACCGCTTGGATGTGCCGATGGCACCGACATCCTGTACCGGGGGTGGGACGGCTCCCCTTGGTCCGAAGAGGAGTTGATATATCATAGCAACGCCTATCTTCTAGATCGGCCATCTACGAGCGAGTGCTGGCGGGAGGCGGGCTGCCCTCTCTAGGCCCGTGGGGTTAAGCCCCTGCCCATTGCCATCCTCCGCCTCATAGTTGGGTAAAGCCAAGGCCCAGGTTTCCTCGCTATAGAGTTAAAGCATATTGCCTTGAGCAGGCAAAAGGGCAGGCATGTCTTGAAACGACGATATTACAACCTCTTTCCTCGCCGACCGCCCCCAACTCCCTGCGCAGCGCCCAGGCGGGAGCAGCCGGTCGGCCGCGCTTGCCCCACGGGATCCATCCCAGCCGCTCAACGGCCGCCGCAATCGTACAAGTTGGCCCGCCTCCGGCAGTGGCTATCCAGCCAGGCCGCGATCCGGGGCTTTCTCCAGGCCAGCTCCCGGGAATCCAATATGAACCGCAACTTCCCCTCCTGAACCATCCGCGCAAGCTCGTCAACCCCCACCACCTCGTCGCCTCCGGTGAACCCGCCCAGGGGCAGCACGGGGCGCCCAGTTGCCAGGATGTAGAGCGCCGCCTCATGGCCAGCCAGGGTGGCGACCAGGTAGCTGCCCGGCTCGGTGTTCGCCAACAGGTACTCCGCTATCCGCTGCTGAGCCACGGACAGGGTGGAGGGGCAATGCGTGTGGTGGGTGTGGAGGCCGGAACGGGGCAGGCAGGCATCGGGATCATCGTCGAAGGTGGTCAGCCCGGACCAAAACAGCGGCATCACCAGAACCGCCGCCATGGCTACGCCAAAGGCGGTTTCGCTGAGCCAGGGTTGGGCGCGCCGCGCGGTCAAAACCGATACGCCCAGCCCCAACGCCAACAGCGCCATGGGGATCGCCGCCGCCCACCAGGCGTGAAACAGGAAGGAGGCGAGCGCCCGCTGCCCCTGTACCGCCAGCTCGCGGAAGGTGGGGAATATCCATCTGGCGTACCCGGGATGGTCTCGCAGCGTGATAGCCTGGAAGGCGACCGTGCCCCCCACAAGCAGGGCGGACAACGCACAGCCCAACCAGCGGCGCCTCCGGTATACCTGCTGGAGCGCCCACGTTGTCGCCCCCACCAGCGCGGCCAGAGGGGGCCCAAGCATGATGAGGTAGTGGGGATGAAACAGGCCCCTGTTGAAGCTGAAGTAGATGAGCTCGGGCAGCAGCCAACCCACCCACAGCACCAGGGCCAGATGCCTCTCGCCCAAGGGCCACCGCCAGCCAAGCTGCACCAGGGCCAAAGGGATCCCCAGGAGGGCGAAGGGAAGCACCCAGCTCGCCTCCCCGACGAGCGGTGGGGTGAGCAGACGCCGCCATCCCGGCAGCCCAACATCCTGATACAGGTGGGCGGGCGGCGGCCTCCGCGCCGGGGCCCCCAGCCTGGGCCCCATGCTCAGGCCCAGGCGGGTGAGGGCGTTATAGCCGACTATCAACCCCAGCACGGTGTTGTTCCCGCTGCCGCCGATATAGGGCCGCTCATCGGCCGGCGTCAGATCGACCATAAGGGCCCACGAGAGCGAAACCCCTATCAGCACCGCCATCGCAGCTGCCAGATAGGCGATCCGCCTCCTCCAGTGGTGAGGCGCGCCGAGGAGGTACACCGCAAACAGGGCAGGCAGCGGCATAAAAGCCTGCATCATCTTGATGTTGAAGCCCAACCCCATCAGGACCGCTCCGAGGAGCAGGTCGCGCAACCTCCCCCTCCGCACCGCTCGCCAGAAGGCCCACGTCGCCGACAGCAGCACGAAGACCAGCAGGCCGTCGACGGCGTTGTTGCGCTCCACCGCAACCGCCACAGGCATTACCGCCAAGGCCGCAGCCGCCATCAAGCCGGCCAGCTCGCCGAACTGGCGCTTTACCACCCCATACAGGAGCGCGACGGAGAGCACGCCGGCCAGCGCCTGCGGGAAGGCCAGCGCAAAACCGTTGAGGCCCAAAAGGTATGCCGATAACGCCTGCACCCAAAAGCCCAGGGGAGGCTTGTCGACGGTGACCGAACCGCCCGGCTCGCAGGAGGCGAAGAAAAAGTTGTGCCAGGAGGTTAACATGCTCCGCACCGTCGCAGCGTAGTAGGCGTTGCCGACCCCATATGCGCCCAGCCGAAAGAATCGCAGAAAGGCCGCCAGGCCGATGACCAGCCCCACCCCGAAATAGGCGACCATTTGCCCCCTGACCCAAGCCCTCCCAGCTCCCCCTCGTCCGATATCCACCATCACCCCATCCCCGAACCGCATTACCCGTGGCCAACTTGTAGGGTCCACAGCGATGTGCAAAGGGACGCCACCCGGGGTATCCCAACCTATAGCACCCTGGGAGATGTCTCCACCAGGCGTCCCGGCCCTATCCTACCACACGGCGCCCTTCTCGGCAAGTTCTACGGAGGTTATCCACCTCGGGCGGCTCGTCCAGGGCCACTGGAGGAGGCAGGGTGGGCTGGGAGCCCAGGAGGGTGGTCAGCCGGCAGGTGTCGACGAGGCCCAGCAGGTGATCCCTCGCCACTGGAAGGCCCTCTTAGCTTTAGAAGCACCATAGGAATTTGACAGAGTGGGGTATCAGTGATATAATTTCTATTCGAAAATTCCACAGTCAAAGGCGATGACGGAGACAAGTAGGCGGTGGTTCGGCTCCCAGAGAGTCGCCGATGATGGGCACTGTTGTGGAGGAGATCCTGGCTAAGGGTGAAAGTGTCCGTCAGCTGAGAGGCGATAGCCAGAGGCCGCTGAAATCCACTCCCGAGTCGCCGATCGAAATCCCTGTGGAGAGTAAGATCGGCCGCATGCCCCCGTTAGAAGGCGAGGTGTATTCACCGCTGAGGCCGCCCATGGGCGGCGAAGAAAGGTGGCACCACGAGAGACAGCGCTTCTCGTCCTTTCACGAGAAGCGCTTTGCATTGCAATAGGGAGGTGAAGGATGCTCGACCTGAACTTTATCCGCGAGAACACCGAATTGGTCAAAGAGGCCCTGATCAAGCTTAACACCACTGCGCCCATTGACGAGATATTGGCTTTGGATGAGGAGCGCCGCAGTCTATTGAGCGAGGTAGAGGCCCTGCGACACCAGCGTAGAGTCGCCTCAAAGAAGATAGGAACGATGGAGGAGGGAGGGGAGCGCCAGGCGCTCATCGAGGAGATGAGAAGGGTCAAAGATCGGATAGATGAGCTAGATGAGCGATTGAGCGAAGTGGAAGAACGCTTGCATGCCCTGCTCCTGGAAGTTCCTAACATGCCCCATGAGAAGGTCCCCGTTGGCAAGGACGAAAGCGAGAATGTGGTGGTCCGTACCGAAGGCCGGATGCGGGAATTCGATTTCGAACCCCTGCCCCATTGGGAACTGGGGCCCGCCTTGGGGATCATAGACTTCGAGCGAGGGGTCAAGATATCCGGCTCCCGGTTCTACGTCCTTAAAGGCTTAGGGGCCAAACTCCAACGGGCCCTCATCACCTGGATGATAGACCTCCATGTCGAGGAGCACGGCTACACTGAGGTCTATCCGCCCTTCCTGGTCAAGCGGGAGTGTATGGTAGGGACGGGCAATCTCCCCAAATTCAGCGATAACCTCTACCATGACGATGAGGACGACCTTTGGCTTATCCCCACCGCCGAGGTGCCGGTGACCAACCTCTACAGGGAGGAGATACTGGAGCCGGGCACCCTTCCTATTTACCATGTGGCCTATACGGCCTGCTTCAGGCGAGAGAAGGCGGCAGCAGGGAAGGATACGCGAGGGATCAAGCGCGTCCACCAATTCGATAAGGTGGAGCTGGTCAAATTCGTCGAACCTGAGACCTCCGATGAGGAGTTGGAGAGGTTAATCAACGATGCTGAGGATGTATGCAGGAGGTTGGAGATCCCCTATCGGGTGGTCCAGATGTGCACAGGGGACTTGTCCTTCACCGCGGCCATCAAGTATGACCTCGAGATGTGGGCTCCCGGCTGCGGTGAATGGCTCGAGGTCAGCTCGTGCTCTAACTTCCGCGATTTCCAAGCCCGGAGGGCCAACATCCGCTACCGTCCGGCTCCCGGCGCCAAGCCCAGGTTCGTACACACCCTGAACGGCTCGGGCCTCGCCCTTCCCCGCACCATGATCGCCATCCTCGAAAACTACCAGCAGGCCGATGGCTCCATCGTCGTGCCCGAGGTCCTCAGGCCGTACATGGGAGGGATAGAGGTGATCCGGCCGTCCAGCGATCCTATCCCTCCAGCTTAAGCACTGCCAAAAAGGCCTCTTGCGGCACTTCCACTTTGCCGATGCGCTTTAGGCGTTTCTTTCCCTCCTTCTGCCTCTGGAGGAGCTTGCGTTTTCTGGTCACGTCGCCGCCATAGCACTTGGCCAGCACGTTCTTACGAAGGGCCTTGACCGTCTCCCTGGCGATGACCCGCTTGCCAATGGCGGCCTGGATGGGCACGGGGAAGAGTTGGCGAGGGATGACCTCCTTCAACTTCTTGACCAGGGCCTTGCCCACAGGATAGGCCTTGTCCCGATGGACGATCAGGGAGAGGGCATCCACCGGCTCTTTGTTAACCAAGATATCCATCTTGACCAGGTCGCCTGGGCGATAGCCAGCGAAGGCATAATCGAGCGAGGCGTAGCCGCGGGTGCAGGATTTGAGCTGGTCATAGAAGTCCACGATCAACTCTGAGAGGGGCATTTGGAACTGGAGCAGCACCCGCTGGCGGTCCAGGTACTTTATGGGCCCCACTTCCCCGCGACGGCGGGTCACCAGCTCCATGATGGATCCGATGTACTCATCGGGAGTCCAGATTCGCACGTCCATCCAGGGCTCATCTATCTCCTCGATCTCCCCCGGCGGAGGCAGATCGGCAGGGCTTCGCACCTCCACCACCTCTCCCCGGCTGGTGAGGACATGGTATTCAACGCTTGGAGCGGTGGCCAGAATGTCCAGACCGTATTCGCGTTCCAATCGCTCCTGGACGATCTCCATGTGGAAGAGCCCTAAGAACCCACAGCGGAAGCCCAAGCCTAAGGCCTGTGAGCTCTCCGGCTGGTAAGTAAGTGAAGCGTCGTTGAGCTGGAGCTTCTCCAAGGCATCCTTGAGGAGGCTGTAGCCCTCCCTCTCGGTGGGATAGAAGCTGGCGAAGACCATGGGCTTGGCTGGACGGTAACCCGGCAGGGGCTCACGGGCCGGCTCCTGAGCTGAAGTGATGGTATCGCCCACGCGGCAATCCCGCACATCCTTGAGCCCCGTGGCTACATATCCCACCTCTCCAGCCGAGAGGGCCTCCACAGGGGAAAGCCCCGGCGTGAAGGTCCCCACCTCCATGGGCTCGAATTTCACCCCATTGGCCATGAGCAGCAGGGGCCGATCCAGGGTTATCTCGCCGTCCACCACTCGCACATAGGCCACCACCCCCTTGTAGGGGTCGTAGTGGGAATCGAAGATGAGGGCACGCAGGGGGCCATGGGGATCGCCATGGGGGGGTGGGATGCGCTCGACGATCGCCTCCAACACCTCTTCGACCCCTACCCCCTCTTTGGCCGAGACCTTCAGCGTCTCCTCGGCAGGGATGCCGATGAGCTCCTCCAATTCCCGGGCGACCTCATCGGGGCGGGCCCTCGCCAGGTCTATCTTGTTGGCCACGGGGATGATCTCGAGGTCATGGTCCAGGGCCATGTAGAGGTTAGCCACGGTCTGAGCCTGGATTCCCTGGACGGAGTCCACCACCAGGATGGCCCCCTCGCAGGCGGCTAAGGCACGGGAGACCTCGTAGGCGAAATCCACATGGCCGGGGGTATCTATGAGGTTGAGCTCGTACTCCTGGCCGTCGCTGGCTTTGTAGATCATACGCACCGCCGAGGCCTTGATGGTGACCCCCTTCTCCCGCTCCAGTTCCATCGAGTCCAGCACCTGCTCCCTCATCTCCCTCGGAGGGATGGTGCCCGTCAGCTCGAGGAGCCTGTCGGCTAAGGTCGATTTCCCATGGTCTATGTGGGCGATGATGCAGAAGTTGCGGATACGCTGCTGGTCCATCATCTGAGCTCGCTCTAGCCTTCGCAACGCCAGTCCACCCTTAAGTATACACCAATCCGAGCGAAAAGGGCAATCCACAGCGAACTTCGGTGGCTTTTCTCAACCAAAAATGGTATAATTCAACCGAAAGCAGGGATGGTGATGCGCTTTCCCTACGCCGATGGGCGCGAGTAGGGGATGCTCTCCGTTCCGTCCTTCAGAGGGAGGGGAGCAATGCCGCGCACTAAGATCGTTTGCACGCTGGGGCCGGTCTCGCAGTCGGAGGAAGTGCTCAGGGAGATGATCCGTGCCGGGATGGACGTGGCCCGTGTCAACTTCTCCCACGGCGATCGTGAGACCCATGTCCGCAGCATCGCCCTCGTCCGCCGCCTGGCCGAGGAGGAGGGCAAAGTGGTGGCCGTGATGCAGGACCTACAAGGGCCAAGGGTCAGGGTGGGCGAGATAAAGGGCGGGAAGGTGATGCTTAAGGAGGGAAGGGATTTCACCTTGACCACCCGTCAGGTCCTGGGCGATGAGAGGGAGGTCACCGTCCTCTACCCCCGCCTTCCGCAGGAGGTCCGGACCGGCGACCATATCCTCTTGGACGATGGGCTTCTGGACTTGGAGGTGGTAGGGGCCACGGATACCGATGTGTGCTGCCGTGTGGTCACCGGCGGCGTGCTGCGCTCGCGTAAGGGGATCACCTTGCCCCATTCCCCTCTCAGCCTGCCCTCGCTGACGGATAAGGATAAGGAGGACCTCCTCGTGGGGGTGGAGAATGAGGTGGACTATATCGCTCTCTCCTTCGTGCGTTGCGCCGAGGATATCTTGGAGCTTAAGAAGCTCTTAGCTAAGCATGGGGCCCAGATCCCAGTGATCGCTAAGATCGAGAAGCGCGAGGCGGTGGCCAATTTCGACGAGATCCTCTCGGTCAGCGATGGGGCGATGGTGGCCAGAGGTGACCTGGGGGTGGAGACGCCGGCCGAGATGGTCCCCATCTACCAGAAGATGATCATTAAGAAGTGCAATCAAGTGGGCAAGCCGGTCATCACCGCCACCCAGATGCTGGATTCCATGATCCATCACCCCCGTCCAACCAGGGCCGAGGCCTCGGACGTGGCCAACGCCATCTTGGACGGCACCGATGCCCTTATGCTCTCGGGTGAGACAGCAGTGGGAAAGTACCCAGTGGAGTCGGTGCGCATCATGGCTAAGATCGCCACCACTACGGAGCGGGAGCTGCCACTTAAGGGATGGTTCGTCTCTGAGCACCCCTCCACCCTCACCGACGCCATCGGGAGAGCCACCTGTGAGATGGCAGCGGAGCTCTCGGCCAAGGCTATCATCACCCCCACCACCTCGGGCTACACGGCGCGCATGGTGGCCAAGTACCGTCCGGTCATCCCCATCATCGCTCCCACTCCCGTCCCCGAGACCAGACGGCGCCTGGCCTTGGTATGGGGGGTTTACTCCCTCTTGGTGCGGAAGTTCACTACCACTGACGAGATGATCGCCACCACTGTGCAGGCGGCCTTAGATGAAGGATTGGTGAAGAAAGGCGATCTGGTGGTCATAACGGCGGGAGTACCTATGGGCGGGCCTGGGAGGACGAACATGATTAAGGTTCACCTCGTCCAGTGAGGGGTTCGGAAGGGCTAACCATGCAACCCGCTGACCGGAAGTCGCTGCCGGGTTTGGCGATAGGGCTGGGAATTTGCACATTGCTGATCCTCGCCATGCTTAGCCCAATTAAGGCACTCATGGCCCCGCACGATCCCCCCTTAAACCGCGTCTACTTGCCCTTCATAGCCCGCCCGTACACGTGTCCGACCACTTCCAACAACCAATACAGCGGTGGGATCGCCTATCAGTACGATCGAGATGATCCCGTCCGCCCAGCATATAACCATGCTGATAAGAACATAGAATTGCGTAGTTACTCCCTTAACGCCGACCCCTACCTCCGGTGTGAACTGATCGACTACGGCTGTAGCGATCCGATCCAACCGCCTCAATTCGCCACCCTGTTCGCCCCCTACCGGGTTCCAACCTTCGTCAACTGCTACCGAGTGTACGATTGGATTTGGGCACCATCGCCTGACCCGGGTACCCGTGGCGACCCCATCGCCGATTGGCCGGTTACAGCATTGGGCTTGGAGACGACGCCAGGCGAACCATTGCATGTGCCCGCTTCCGGCTATGACATCGGCGGCGGGATGGAGGTCATCGTGCTCTTCGCCGACGAGGACACCATCGCCCTGCGATACGGCCGCGAGGACAGCTCGGCGCCCCCAGGCTATACCGTGCACATAGATAACATCTGCACCGATCCCAATCTGTTAGCCCTGTACAATGAGCTCGACGACCCCAACGGCCCACGCTACATCTATGTGCCGCCGGAGAGGCGGCCATATGCCTATGATCTGCCCAATTTATCCGCTGGCCAACCCTTCGGAACAGCTCGGGGCACCGAGATCATCATCGCCATCGCGGATTCAGGCAGGTTTATGGACCCGCGCTCGTGCAACGAGTGGTGGCAGATCCGTCCTGGGCATCCCTGCGCTGCCCACCGGGTGGGCGCTCCTGGACGATAGATGCGGAATAGGAGGTTCGGAGGTGATCGAATTGAAACGCGCTATGGGGGAGAGGGCCCTTATCATCGGCCATCGAGGAGCCAGGGGATACGCCCCGGAGAACACTATGGCCTCTTTCGAAAAGGGGCTGGCTCTGGGAGCGGACCTCATCGAGCTCGACGTCCACCTTAGCGCCGACGGCCATTTAATGGTCATCCATGATCCAACCGTCGACCGGACAACCGACGGCAGCGGCTACGTCAAAGAGATGACGCTCGACCAGTTAAGGAAGCTGGATGCCGGCTCCTGGTACGGTCCCGAGTTCGCCGGCCAGAGGATCCCCACCTTAGATGAGGTGCTGGAGTGGGCTAAAGGCAGGGTAGGACTGGTCATCGAGATAAAGAACGGGCCCGTCTTCTACCCTGGCATCGAAGGGAAGGTGGTCAAAGCGCTGGAGGCCCATGGCATGGAGGGCGAAGTGGTGGTTATCTCCTTCGACCACCGTTGTGTGCGGAGGGTGAAGGAGCTTCAGCCGAGGATAGCTACGGGTATCCTTTACGTGGGAAGGCTGGCCGATCCAGTGGCGGCTGCTAAGGCCGCTATGGCCGATGCCATCCATCCCCAGGCCGACTATTTGGCGACGAGGGACATCAAGGAGGCCCATCAGGCAGGGCTGGCGGTGAGCACCTGGGTGGTTAACGATCCACTGCGAATGAGGGGGTTCATGGAAATGGGGGTCGATTCCATAGGGACCGACTACCCCAATCTTCTTCGTTCGTGAGGGTGCGGAAGATGCCTTCTGGGAAGGTAAGGGCTCAATTGGGCTTCAATATGCACCTCAATTGGCTGAAATATGGAGCTGCTGGGGAGTTCCTCCTCCCTTTAAGGGAGTTCGGGGTGAGCGTTTTGGAGTTCAAATTGGAGGTAGCCTCTCCCAGGTGGCCGGAGACCAGCTCTCTGATAAACGAGTGCGTTGGATTGGGTTTTCAGCTCAGCTTCCACATCCCTTATGAAGGACCCTATAATCCCGCTGGCTTCTCCGGGGAGAGGAGGGTGGAACTTGAAAGGCTGCATCGGCCGGTTATCAAATATGCCGCTCGCTTCTCCGGAGGCGCCCCCATCATCTTGGTCGTCCATGGGGCTAAGGGCAATCGACCCCGCGAGGAGCTGAGGCGCGATACCACATCTTTCCTGAGGTGGATCCTGGATGAGGCCCCTGAGCTCCATCCATCCATCGAACTCCTTCCCAAGGAAGGGGTGAACAAGATCGGGGACAATAAGGCCGAGTTGGTGGAGCTCGTCTCCAGCTTGGATTTGCCTAATGTTGGCATCTGCTGGGACCTGGGACACGATGCCCGCAATGGCTCAAAACCTCCCCCTCCCGGCTTCACCCCCTTAGTCAGCCACGTCCATGTCCACGACATCTCCCCTGAAGGGAAGGACCACTGCCCTCTCCTGTTCGGGAAAGTGCCTTATGAGGAGTACTTTCGCCAGCTCGCTGAGGTGGACTACCAGGGGACGATTGTCCTCGAGGTGAACGGCTACTACGTCTCCCGCTTGGCGGCGGAGGAAGGCGTGCACCCTCACCGGATCCTTTTCGACAGCCTGTCGAAGCTGATGCGGCTGCTTATACAGTAGAGTTGTTGCACAATTGGCTGACTGGCCTTGATAGTACGATTTTCTCCTATTGGGGGCCAAAATTTGCGCATAATGGAGTGCTCTGGCCTCCGAAAACCACTTCGTGCGGGCCAAAAGTGCCTAAAACAGGTCGTTTTCGGAATA
>Ga0190286_1000566_pt1 | contig 15107 bp, 6 predicted proteins | sample 48691834_MG_FD_183241 | JGI IMG/M metagenome (GOLD analysis project Ga0190286, IMG submission 183241) | Hydrothermal vent microbial mat bacterial communities from Southern Trench, Guaymas Basin, Mexico - 4869-18-3-4_MG | ecosystem: Environmental > Aquatic > Marine > Hydrothermal vents > Microbial... | reverse complement strand
TTGTCGAATCAGCCGAAATTGTAACCACAACTCTATCCCAAATTATGCTTTTCGCTCCTGCAATGTCGTTTATAACAGTCAAACCATATGTGCCATCTGAAACTGAACTTACTTTAAAATCGTATTCAATCACAACAGAGTAACTATATGTTTTCTCCCATCGACCATTAACTACAGACCAAGACATAGATGTTCCGTTAACATAAAGTGTTCCTTTACCAGAATCAAATGTTACAGAATCATATTCATATTCAGCTTTAAACCAGACTGTTTGTGTACTTCCATAATCACATCTGCTATCACTAACTCCACCATCTGTTATTTTGATTCTATCCCAAATTATCCACTTCGCACCAGCGGCATCATTCAATTCTGATATTTCATAAATATTGTCTGTGATAGAGGAAACCTTGAAGGTGTGATTCGCAACTGTTGAATAAGTGAAAGAAACTTCCCATCTAACGTTTGAAGAGCTCCAAGTGCATGCTGTACCATTAACATAGACAGTTCCGTTTCCACCTTGAAAAAGAACAGAATCATACTCCCAAGTTGCGTTAAACCAAACCGTTCCTGCTGTTCCACAATCTATCCTTGAATCTACAACCCCACCATTTATGATTTTCAGTCTGTCGGTAATAACGTTAACTCCTGAAACATCCTGTTTCACTGTTAATCCGTAAGTAGTGTCCGTGATGGAAATATAGGTTTCATCATAGTTTGTGCTTGTAACGCTTGATGAACCTGTAACAGTCTTCTTCCACCAACTATTAACCGAATCCCATGTAAAACCTGTTATTGAACCTTTAGCACTATCGAATGTAACATCATCATAGTCATAGCGAATCTTATATCTTAACTCGAATGTCCCTCCAACATTTATTCGGTTATCATCAACAGTTATTGAGGTAAACTCAAACCTGTCCCAGATCACTTCAGGATATGACGCTACATGGTTTATCACAGTAATTCCATGAGCGTTACCAGAAACCGAAGACACGTAGTAACTCCATTTTCCAACAGACGATTGGGTAACAGAAAGCTCCCACCTCTGGTTGGTCGCTGAGTAAGTGGAAGCTGTTCCATTTATTAAAACAGAGCCGTCGGAAACTAAGGTTAGGTCGTATTCATACTTAACCAAAAAATAGACCGTGTCTGAGGCGCCTATGTCAACTCTTCCATCCAGCCTTCCTGAACTCTCAACTTTCACTCTGTCAAAAACACACCAAACAATGTTAGAGGTGAAAACTGTTAGTCCGTAGTTTGTATCGTTAATGCTTGAAGTTGTGTAAGTGTAATTTCCAACGACAGATTTTGTTTCTGTGTCATTTAGGTTGATGGTTCCAACAAAAGTTGTGCCATCGTATTCATAAATGGCTGATTTGGATATGCTTGCTGAAGTGCCTACATTTATCCTTATATCGGGAACGGAAAGGGTGATTTCAACTCTATCCCATATGCACGAAACGCTATTACTGTCAAATGATGTAATACCGTAATTTGAATCGGTGATTGAAGATACCGTGAACCACCACTTTCCAACAGACGACTTTGTTGTTGTGTCATTTAATGTGTAAGTGCCTGACCAAACTGCGTTATCATATTGATATATCCCTGAAGCTGAAATATCTGCACTTGTTCCAACATCTATCCTGTCGTCGGTAATTGAGAGTGTTATTGTCACCTTATCAAAAATGCAATACAACGAATTTGAATCAAAAACTGTAATTCCGTAGTTGTTATCAGTTATTGTTGATGTAGTGTAAGTGTATTTTCCAACAACAGATTTGGTAGTTGTATCGTTCAAAGTGAATGTTCCACTCCAAGTTGTTGAATCATACTGATATGTTCCGCTTGCGCTTATGTCTGCCGATGAACCAACGTTAATCCTATTATCACTTATGCTTAGTGTAATTGTAACTTTGTCAAATATAACATACAAATCTGGTGCTGTTTGCTGAAAGACTGTCAACCCATAATTGCTATCTGTTATGCTTGAAACTTTATACCCATACTTCCCGACAACACTCTTGCTTACTGTATCATTCAATGAATATGTACCTGACCATGTTCCTGAGTCATACTCATAAATTCCCGCAACCGTGAAACTTGCACTGTCACCAACATTAATGCGATTATCAGCAACGGTGAAAGAGTTAATGTTCACTCGGTCAAAAATGCAATATATCTCGTTTGTTGCAAAAACAGTTAATCCATATGTGGGATCAGAAATGCTTGATGCCTTGTAACCATACTTACCTACCGTTGATTTTGTTTTAGTATCGTTAAGGTCAATTGTTCCTGTAAATGAAGTTGAATCATACTCATACACAGCCGATTTAGTTATGTCGGCGGTGTCTCCCACGTTAATCCTGTTATCGCTTATCGATAACATCACTTGAACTTTATCCCAAACAACCCATGGATTTGTAATGTTTGTTGTGTAGGCAGTGATTCCATATGTAGCCTCATTCGCAGCATCTATAATTAATGTCCAGTTTCCAACGGTTGATTTTGTTAATGTGTTGTTTGTAAATAAGTTTCCGTTCCAAACGAAACTGGTAGAATTAAAACTTAAACTGTCTCCACTTCCAAGTGGATGGTCATCGTATTCAAGTAAAGCTTCTGCTGTGACATTTACATAGCTATTTGTGTCAACTCGTGTGTCATTCACTTGGAAATAGTAAACTTTAACCCTATCCCATATCACTTGCTGGACTCCTGCAACATCATTTAGCGCTGTAATTCCGTACTCTGTGTCTGTTATGCTTGAAACTTGATAAACCCATGCTCCAACAGAAGACTGACTGACATCTAGATACCAATACTTATTTGTTCCATCCCATGTGGCGGCTGTTCCGTTAATGTAGACTTTTCCTTTTGTTCCGTCAAATAGAGCGTTATCATATTCTCTTGTAACATTGAAGTAGACTCTAACAGTGTCACCAACGTTATCTCTTGTATCGTTTGCTCCTTTCAAAATGATTTTTTGTCTATCAACTATCAGGTTGACTGTCTGGTTTGCCACGCTGTTCTGGTCTGTTGTGCAGTAAATGTTGTAAGAGTATTGAGTGACATTACTTTCAGCAGTGACTGATATAGAAAGCCCGCCAGTCACGTCTGTATCTGAACCTTTCTGAACTCCGTTTAGTTCTACATAGGCTGTGATGCCTGTTACGTCTTCTGGAGCCGATGTAGTGCCTTCATAGTAGATGGAAGCTGTAAAAGTTACGGTGTCTGAAGGGTTCACATGACTGTCATCCACAGTGGCGTCTGTGTGGATTATAAGGTCGTCTTCAAAAGTGAATAGGCTTGTTTCCGCTCCGCTTCCACTGTTTCCTGCACTGTCGTAGACTTTAGTGTTTGTTGACAAAACGAATATGCTGCCTTCTGTATAATTCCAATATAACTTAATTTTCCAAGAAAGCTTGTAAGCTGTTGAATTAATGCTTGTTTTAACTGAACCCGATGCGTCTAAGGTGCAATAGTTGTTAGAATCGCTTTGTTCGCTGAACTTGCCCGTCGCATTGTCCCATTTCAAAACAATTGTGCCGTTAATGTTTATCGTAGCGTTTACAAAATCTGTTACGCCGTCTGCATCGTTGATTGTAGCGTTCAAGTAGAAGTATTTGTTTGCATAAACTGTTGATGGAGCTTGAAACTGTCCTATTGTTGGTGCGTAAGTGCCAGCTACGCTTGCGTTGTCGGTGGACGCTGTCGAGGCGAAACTCGGCGTCAAATCGGTGGGTGGCGAGGTGTACTGTAGGTCTGTTGGAGCAGTGGGCGGTTCTGTGTCCGTTGCTCCTTGACCGAACAACGGTGACCATAACACTATTGCACTAGACAACGCAATGAGCAAAAAAAGCATAACAAGACGTAGCCTTTCTCTACGCAAACCCTTCTTTCTCCTTTTCTCTTTAAAATATCTTCCAATCAGACTATTTAAGTGGTCTGGAATCATCTTCTATATTAAATCTCAAATCAAGGCTTTTAAGCGATACTACCTCGAATTGAATATGACGGTAAACAGCATATGTCTGAAACACTTGACAGAGTAAACAGCTTCATGCTAACTCACGCCAATGACGGAAGGTCGAACGTTTAGGTTTATGCGCTTTAGTCAGTACCTTTTCCAAAGTTTGACGCGGCGAGCAAAACATCGTCCACTCGGACCTTATGATCGCCGTTCAAGTCACACCTAGGATCCCAGTCCGGATCGCCTTCGTCACAGCCGAAGGCAAGAGCCACAGCTAAAACATCGTCCACACGAACCTTACCGTCTCCGTTTACGTCGCCTAGCAAGAAGACTTGAAATGTTGCGTTTACAAGCTCGAAGTAATAATAATATTGTGAGACGGCAAATATGGTGTAGTTGCCTGCCAGTCCTCCATATGGATTCGTGGAGAATGTTAGATTAAATTTTCCTGGCGTGTCTGCGCTCTGAGATTCTTGGACAGAGTACGCTTCCCCTGAGCTACCACTTACAATGTTAAACGTAGCTGATTTTTCAGGGCAGTAGGCGAATCCGCTGTTCTCCGGCAACTCATTTAGCGCGTTGACACATGCGAATGCTGGGCCTAGAGCTGCATCTTCACCAATAGGTATCGGCCATTTGGTGCGGGTTTCCACACTTTCACCTTTCAAGTCCACTTCATATAGCACGAACGCCTTAAAAGGTAGGCCATTTGAGTCGACAAGGGTTAATATAACTTTTGCATGTTGGGGGCTGAGTCCATTGTTTTTCAAAGTTACTTTCAAACCAAGATACCCGCCTAGTGTAAAATTTGTTTTAGGATTGCCAGACATGTCGCAAGTTATCAATTCTAAGATCTCTACAGTCCAAGGGCCAGGTGGATTATTCCCCGTTGTTAAGGTGCGTAAAACGAATAAGTTATCTTTTGGGTCATTTACTTGAATTGTTACCAAGCCGTCTGTTACTGGTGAACCGTTTAGCGTTATGTTTCCTTGGACAAAAATGTTTTCTCCAAGGTAGTTGTGTTCACTGATGCCCAAGGTCAGCGTGAAGCTTTCTGATTGGACGACTCCAAGTGTGCTAGCTACGAGGAGGATCACAGAAAAAACGAGCAATGATTTCTTGAACATCTTGTTCTCCCTTTCTCTACTTAATAATACACAGAGTGCCAAGTAAGCCTTGTGCAATTTTCTTGTTGCCAACTTTTTGTAAAAAGCGGAAGGTCACGGCGTCCATTCTTTTCCGAACTCTCCAGCTGCAATCAAAACGTCGTCCACACGTATCTTGCCGTCACCGTTCAAGTCGGCATAAGGATGCCATTGTGGGTCACCTGGTTCGGAGCCGAAGGCAAGAGCCACAGCTAAAACATCGTCCACACGAACTTTTCTGTCGCCGTTCATGTCTCCCAGGATGGTGACTAAGATTTCGATGTGTCCTATCGTATGTTTGTAGGTGAACTGCAAGAAATTGTGGGTTGTGTTTTGGGAGAGACTGTATGAATTCGGTGCATTGTCTACGAGAATCATTTTGTTAGTTCCGTTGAGCATAGTTTTTGGTGTTACCACGCTTGTAGAAACGCTTGTTCCCGTGGTTCCTGTGGCGTCGAACATTATTGTTTTCCATGTTTGGTTGTAGTGGAACCCTGTGATTGTTGAGTTGCTGAAGATTAGAACAGGATATACTTCTCCGTTGACTGTTGCACTAAACAAGATTTCTTCAAAACCCTGCTCGGTGACTACGATTACCCCGTTCACGGCTTCAAAAGGAATGAGATCATAATCTGGCTCCTGAAGATATGTATCGCAGAGCCCGCTAGGGCATTGCGGCAATACTATTTCCAGGCTGCTGATACCTGGCAATAGACAACTGAATTCTATTTGACATAAAACACCTGAACCATTTACCCCATCGGTTCCTTCTAATACACAAAAAGCCAAGACGTATCCTTGTGTGTTGCTGATTTCCGGCGGAAACAAAAAGTAGGAACCCCCAAAAATGTTGTCTCCAGGAACCGTGATACCCGTGCAATTTATAATAAAGGGATTAAAGGCGAGTCGCAGTTGCCACGCTTTTAGATCGATCACGTCACATACAGTTATGTTAATTGTTAAGGGTTGCCTTGAAGGGGCATAGGCTTTCCTTGGGTTCACAATGATAGTTGTTCCAGTCGATGAACGAGTGGAAACCGGGGTCAAGAAGATGACAGCTGACAAAATAAACAGGGTTAACATGAATGGCAATTTGAAGTTCATAAGAAGTTTCTCCCCTGTAATATAACATGGTAGAGAAAGAATAAAAATTTTCCTTTCCTTTGTTAACATTTCTTCGGGACCCAGGTCTATAGCTACTTTTGTCTAACATCACCATTGAGAATTTGTTAAAAAAAGAGGGAATTGGCACGCATTAAGATCTAACGTTGCGTCATAGTGTGATCTTAACTAGGCATTATAAGGATTTCTTTGGTGCCTTCTGGACCTGCTGGATACCAGTTGTCCTGCCACAACATGAATGGAATAGCATGTACGGTTGCGACGCCAGCGTAGGCGAACTTAGGAATGTGTAGACTAAACAGTTCTTCGTAATCATCTGGAGTGCAGAACTCTTCAGCGTATATCGATCCAGACCATCCTCCTCCAATCGTGAACTCTAGCAGTTCTATAGCGACTGGAACGTTCAGTTCATCATGGATAATTACCCAAATCGATACGTTCATATCTTGTTCCCTATAGCTCTGGAAGGTAACTGTGACTTTTACGTCTTCGCAGTGTTCGTAACTGGATTTGTCAGTTGTCACTTTGATATTCTTGACCAGGTAGTCGTAGTGGAACCATACCTCATCTGTGATAAGTTCACATGCGATGTCCACATCGGCTCGGACTTTCCAAACTCCGAAGAGGCTTTCAGGATCCTCGCATGGCCATGGCATTCTGAACCTGACACAAGCCACACCGTCCTTGTCTGTAAGATTTCTGAGCACCGCCCAAATATTGTCTTGGTTGTCATATATTGTGAATGTCACTAGTTTTTGCTGCACTGGCCAGCAGTTGTAGGTTACGTTTGCGTAGAGAACTACTTCTTTCTGCGGCCAGAACATATCGCTTGACATGTTAAAGCCTTGTCCTCCATATGGTGCTGGATACTGCGTGTATACATCGATTTGCCTTCCTACCTGGAACGAACCTATTATTGTGTAGGTGCCATTTACGGGAGCATCATAGGGTATGTAACCTCCTTCTTTGTCGATCATCATAATGTGGCTGAGTGTTAGGTTGCAGGTGTAAGTTTCTGGATCGCAGCTAATATCTTGTTTTAATGCTTTGAATGTGATAACGGCTATTGTTCCATCTTCTGGAGGTTCTGCGCCGGCTACGGGTGCTGGGTAGTGTCCGGTTGCGTTTGGTAGAATCAAGTCCATCGCTGCTATGTATGTGCCATCGTTCGTTTCCTTCGTAAAGCATTTGAAGATTGTGTATGGTTCGGTGGGAGTTTGGTTGAACTGTTTCAAGTAGGGTCCTTCCTCGCAACTCACTACCTCCAGCAAGTCTGGATCGTAATAGAGTCGGAAGTCCAACCCCACCAGATACCAGGCGAAGTGTAGATTCTTGATCGTTATGTTAACCGTGAACTCCTCGCCCACCGCCGGGAAGGGACCCAAAGTCACTTCGTTAGGCACTACTTCCAGCCACGGCAACGGGAAGATCATCAAGCCCACGATTGTAACTGTTCCATTCTCGGGGGGAGCGGTTGGTATTTCGCCGGTGGGGTAGAAAAGTGCTACATCCACGAAGTCCAACGGACTTATATCTACGTCAGGATAGTCTCCTTGATATATTATTTCAAAGGTAACAGTGGCTACCAACGGATCCGAAGGCGGCGCGCTGGTTTCCACGTAAAACTCGAGTGATCCATCGCCGTCCGTGTAGCTTGCATTAACATCCCAAATTGGATCGAACACCACAGTTATAGGCGTAATTAAAGTGTTGTCGTAGATGAGAGTGAAAGAGGCGTTGCTTAAGCCCCAGGCCGCACTCAACTCTTCAATGTAAAGTCCGACGTCAAACGTTGTGCCCACCCAATCGGTATATTGATCAAACAGGAATACAGCTGGAACCACCGCCATATGAGGCGCTGGAGGCGCAGTCCAAGTATATGTGTAGTAAGCGTTAATCCCTATATTTCTATAATAAGCCCCGGTTTCGTCTTGATAGTAGTTATCTTCACTCGTGGTTATGTCAATTATGCTCTCAAATGTTTCTCCTAGTCCGGGAGCATTAACCACTTCAAACTCCACGTAAGCCAAGCTTGCAGGGCAATGAGTTGCATCTGGGTAAGGACCCATCATCCACGACTCGGCAAACAGCACGTAGTCATGAGTGGCGTTGTACGACCCAAAGGAAGGTGGGACCATTACATTGGTAGCTCCAGCTTTCTCGAACAGCTGGCTTTTCGCTGCCCCTGTCCCTGAGTACCAGCAACCAGTTGCGTTCAGGTGGTGTTTATTGTAAATCATATAAAACTGCCAAGCCGCAACCTTAGTATCTGCATTGAGAAATACTGTAAGGTTGAACCGATAGCCGACGTCAGTAGTAGCCGTTTCAAAGCTTATAGTAGATGGTTCAATCCACATAGCCTTAGGAGGATGAGTTACTTCTGGAACATCCCACGCGAAGACAGGCAATGCTGAGAGTAAGAGCATCAGAATAATTAACGGTGAAGAAATCTTCCCTAGCTTTCCTTTCATTACAAGTTTCTCCTTTCTCCTTCTAATCAATGTTTATTGCCAATTCTTGTAATTTAAGCATTACGGAATTATCTTCTATTTTAAGACCAGAAATATTTGAAGAAGGAAAAAATGTGTACCAAAAGAGAAATCCCAAAAACTTGTCAAATTTTAAAAAATAAAAAAGGAGGAATTTAGTTTTTGCTTTTGTTATAGTTTGGTTTTTTAGCCAAAGCCGAATTTCAATGCAATAGCAAGGATGTCGTCTACTCGCACCTTGTAGTCGCCGGTGATGTCAGCGATTGAGTTCCATCTTGGATGGCCTGGATTGCTTCCAAAGGATAATGCGGCTGCTAACACGTCGTCCACTCGCACCTTACAGTCTGGTGTTGGCAACTGATCCTTGTATGGATAGTCTGGTAGTCCTATGTCGTCGTAGAAGGTGGAGCCACTGATGTCCTCTTTAATGGTGGTTGTGCAGTAATGCGTGTAGGTTTTTGTTCCCGACTCGCTTGAAATAGCCCAATCCACCGCAACTTCGATTACGTGCTTGTCGTATGAGAAGTCGTAGGTTACGGGCGCAGTGTAGGTTGTTCCAGCAGGAATTGAAACGTCGGCGAACGTTCCGACAGGGGTTCCGTCGATTGAAACGGTGATGGTGGCCGTCATGTCCTCTGTAACGCATAGGTCGTCTACTGCAACGTTGAATGTGCGTGATCCTGCGTCAAACTTGCCTGGCAGGTCTACGTGTATGTAGCATGGGTAGTATCTCCAGTAGCCTGGGCTTGTGACTGCTGTGCTTCCGGGCCATGCTGTGGTAACGGTGCTTCCAGGCTTGTTTGCTACGAGGATTGTGTGGTCGTTTGCAACGTACTCAACGAATCTGTAGGGGCCTGTCGCGATCACGTTTGGATCAACATATGGACCGTAGAAGTCTGGTTCTCCTGTTTCTACGTATTGTTCAAGCAGTGGCTTCCAGACATGCTTAGGCAGTACTATGCTTCCGCCGATCCACCCTATGGCCCATATGCTCTTGACATCCAGTAACATCTCTAGGTTATACTGGTCTATCAGGTAGTACGACTTCACGTAGACGATGCTGCTGTACCACCACGGCGGGGTTAGACCAGCCGCTTCTAGAGCGTCTGGCATCTCAAAAAGCGTGTAGACAACGTCTGCTGCTGTTAATGGTACACCATCGCTCCAGTATACATCGTTTCTCAGGGCGAATCTTACTCCGCTCTTTGTTTCGCCGTCCTCTGGGTCAACCCATGTAAACCCTTCGAAAGACTCGCAAAGCCATGGGATGTAATCGAATGTGTATGGATCCCTTGCTATGAGGCTGTCGTAGCTTAAGCCTAAAACTGCCCAGTCCCAAACCCACTCGGCGTAGACTGGGTTGCTCGGCTTCTCCATCGTTAATGTTTTGAAGCCGTATCTCATAGTCATATGCTCACCGTCGCCTCTGAAGAAGCCTTCTGGATGGGCGTTTAGGAACGTGTAGCCGCTGTCCGGTCCATAAGACATCACGTTAACTATGCCTGTCCAGTTGTTTCCGGTGTATGCCTCTTCGCCCGGTGCTGGGCTTGTAGGGTTGCCGCCTGTGTATGTTCTCCATATAGACTTGTATCCTGCCGCGCTCCAGACGAACAGTGCTCCGAGGGCTCCGGGATATGATTCGTTGTTGAATATTCTTTGGGCTTTGATTGCCCATTCTTTGGCTTCCTCAACGGTGTTTGGCATGACCAGATGGTCTGCTGCTTCGTCGAAAGCTGAGCAGTTCACTCGATCATAGTTGTAGCAGAAGCCTGGATGCCAATAGTAATAGCTTTGGTAAAGAACAACATGGTCTGGATCCCTTCCAAGACTCCAGCCGCCCGTGTAAAGGTGGAAGTTTTTGTCAACCATAGTTTCGTAGAAGCATGTCCTTCTATCCAGTACTCTTTCGTCAACATTGATTCCTATACTTTCAAGAACGCCGGCGTACCATAAGCCCATGTCACGCCTTAGGGCGTGGTCAGCCCTAATGTTAAACTTTAGAATGAAAGGCGTACCATCCGGCATGTCTCTCCATCCGTCGCCGTCAGCATCCACGTAGCCGGCTTCATCAAGTATGCTGGCTGCCTCAGCCGTGTCAAATGGATGTGTCAGTTCCTCTAGAGCGCCACCTGGCATTATCTCATGGTCTACGTATTCCGGCATCGCCAATGGTATCGGCGTGTACATCGGATAGCCCATACCTAGACATATTGATGAAATCACGTAATCTCTGTCCATACAGTGCCACAATGCGTGTCTGAAGGCGGTATCGGCACACGGGTTTGGAAGAGCAGGGTTCGGCTCGTCTATAACTGTTGGGTCTGGGTCGGGAAAAGCCTTCTCCGGGCTGCCATCGTTGTTTATGTCAACAAGATAGTAGCCCAATTCAGGACCGTAACTCATCGTCAGCATGTTTTCCTTGTGAGGAGACTCTGTGGTCCACCTATCGTATCTCTCTTTGCTTAGAGGCCAGTCGGTTATGTCTATTGCACCTACTTCCATCTGGTCCCATTCTGCATCCTCAGAAGCCCATTGGCTGATGTAAATCCTGTCAAGCCTAGGACCAAACTTCTCGTACAGTGTATCTTCCGTTCCATCAACGTATGTCCAAGCCATAGCAGGTGTAACCAAACTCAATGAAATTGCAACGATACCAATTAATGCTAATAATGCAATTTTTCCATTCATTTTACTTTCCCTTCTCCACTTGCAATATATACCTTAATCAGCCGCCTTAAAAGGTTTATGGAAAAAAGTTACAGAGGATATCCTATGCAAAAGCTTAAATCATTTTTCGTTCTACCTCTTAAAAGGGGGTTGTAAAATATGGGACTTAGAGCATATATATTGAAAAGGACTATGTACTCCTTCATTTTGGTGAGTGCTGTTATAATTTTTAATTATGTACTTTTCGTACAGATGGGTAATCCAACGGAAAGCTTTCTCCCGCCAAAGGCCGGAGTGCCGGAAGATGTGTACCAAGAATATGTTAAAGGCATATTGAAGCGATGGGGTTTAGACCAACCCATATATGTCCAAGTCTTTAAAGCTTTCGTAAACATGCTCACATTTAACTTCGGTAAATCATTTGTGACAGGAACGCCTGTCTCCGTGGAGATAGCGATGAGGCTTCCCTACACCATTTTTCTATTAGGTGCGTCAACGACTGCAGCGATTGTGATAGGCATCGTCTGGGGAGTTCTTGTTGCAAGCAAACGTGGCAGTCTTTTCGACAGCGCTTCTGTATCTATGGCATTGAGCTTTTACTCTCTTCCAGTTTTTTGGATGGGGATGATCTTACTCTTCATCTTCTTCCTAGTTTTACGCTGGTTTCCAGGCGGCCATGCGTATCCTGAATCCTGGAACCTTGGAGCGTGGCCCACTCCGTTTACTGCGGAAAGCTTGATCTCCTCTGAACAACTAAACGTAGCATTTAATATCAACGGTGCTGAGACACTGAGACTTGTGCATGGGTATCTTTTACATTTCACCCTCCCATTTATAACGCTAACACTATTTGGCTATGGAGGCTACTTGCTTCTAACGAGAGCAACCATGATTGATGCCTTAACTGAAGATTATGTGGTCACCGCTAGAGCCAAAGGACTTCCGGAAAGAACGGTTATTTTTAAGCATGCCCTAAAAAACGCATCACTTCCAATCATAACTAGCGTTGCTCTGTCATATGCTGGTATAGTTTCAGGAGCAATTATAACAGAAACCGTCTTCAGTTATCCCGGAATGGGTCGTTGGATATGGACTTCCATACTGGGATATGATTATGGAGTTCTGATGGCTGCGTTTTATGTAGTGGCATTATTGGTAATAGCCGCTAACTTTATAGCTGATCTGCTCTACGGTGTGATCGACCCCAGGATAAAATATTGATAGGTGAAGGTTTTGTACAGAAAAAAGAAAATTCGGTTTATGATTAGCAGATTTATAAACTTCTTGAAGATCTTTAGAAGAAGTAAAAAAGGAATGATCGGCTTGGGAATAATTACTGCATTTTGCATAGTGGCTGTTGCAGCCCCATGGATGACACCTTACACGGATCTGGGAGAAGACCCAAACAGAGAATTTCTCCCGTTGGCGGACGTGATGTCTGCCCCTACCTGGTTGAGATATCTACCCAAATGGCTTGGTGGAAAACCCGATTTAACCGAAACAATCTCAGTAATACAAAAACCTGGTTGCCCGAAACTTTATCCTGATGGAGAGTTATTTGCAACTGGAGATCTAGAAAAGGTAAAAATCTTCGCCTCCAGCCAAAACTTTCCAGGGAGCAGTGAAGGCAGCCTTGCGGTTTCTTTTCACCGTAAGCCAGGAGAAGGCAGTGCAGTTACGGTCGTGATTTATAAACAAATTTACTTTCCATTCACTGGTCCCCCGGGTAGGTTTACGGGAACAATAATGCTCCTCGTAAACGGGACCACTCGTGAAAAAGAGGACCGATTAGACATTCCTCTCAACATAACTTTGTTCATAGCGTCCTCTGAGGGAAAAGAGTGGAAGGTCTTTCCGCCACCGGGAAAAGAACTTATAGGAAGTACCTGGTTGCCAATGCCTATCCCATCAGGCTTTTCCCACGGTCCAGGTAAAACAGTTATTATTGACAAACCTTTGTCCGGACCTTTTGAAGGTTGGATCAGTACAGTCGGGGTAAGTGAGAACAAGACTTATTCCTATTTCATAGATTCCCAATCACATTACATGGAAAGAATACGTAGGATAGACTACGGAATTTTAGCAGGTAAGATGACCAATATTATATTCTCGAAGAACCCGGGAAACTATACGTTTGGCGTGCGAATAACTTTCATGAACACAACAAATCTGGCTGAAGAATCCCAAACAACTGTATATATTGACGAGTTTGGGTTCATTCTATGGGGAAACGCCTTCGGGCTATTGGGAACGGATCATAGGGGACGCGATCTTTTCTCGCAATTAGTGTATGGAACAAGGGTATCACTTTACGTAGGGTTGCTTGTGGCAGTGTTAAGCGTTGTCATCGGTTTAACAGTCGGACTCTTTTCAGGTTATAAGGGCGGAATAATTGATGAGGTAGTAATGAGATTTAATGATTTCCTAATGGTCATACCTGGACTCCCATTGCTGATGGTTCTGGTTGTAATATTCGGTACATCAGTAGAAATATTGATACTTTTGCTGGGCTTACTTGGTTGGATGGGATTTGCAAGGCTTGTAAGATCACAAACGCTTAGCTTAAAAGAGAGACCATTTATTGAAGCAGTAAAGGCTGTAGGGGGTGGTACAGGCTACATAATACTTAGACATCTCATCCCGAACGTTATGCCACTAGTTTACGTTTCTCTCGCGACCTCTGTTCCGGGAGCAGTGCTCGCAGAAGCCTCACTAAGCTGGCTTGGATTCTTCGATCCGAAAAGAATGTCTTGGGGAAGAATGCTTTACAATTTCACATCATATGCGGGAGCGAAGACAAACTGGTGGTGGATACTTCCGCCTGGTTTAAGCATCGCCCTATTGGCGGTTAGCTTCATTATGCTTGGATACGCTCTTGATGAAGTGTTAAATCCAAGGCTGAGGATAAGACGTTAAAATTAAGCAAACGAAAATAGCAAACAATCCTTCAATTAACCAATAGATTCCAATTTTTGACTATCAATAACATATCAAGCAAATCCACCGCACAATCGGAATTGACGTCGGCAAAAGGATTCCAACTAGGACCATCAAGAAAGCTACCGTAAGCTAAGCTGGCTGTGTATAAGTCTTCCAGGTCAACCTTTCCATCACAATTGACATCTCCGAATACATCTGACTTAAACATATGAGTCCCTATGATAGTTATGTAATGAATTCCAAAACCAAAGTTTAAGTATATATACGTGAAATTTCCATCATCATTTATGTTTACTAACACAGCAACGTCATCTATCTGCACAAACCAATCTTCAGCATTACTGCATGACAAGAACAATTTAGGAATCGAAATTCGACAGAACCCTTCAGGATTCGTGCAGTTAACCTTAAAATTCATGGATCTATCAACATAACTATACGAAAAATCTGATAAAATTGATTTAGAAACAACATCGACTAGATAATAGACCCCGTCATAAGCCTGAACGTCGAAAACATTGAAAGACCCTGTAAGCGGGTACCTATCTTTGTTACGTTCGTTAATAACATATGGAGCGTCCGCTATTCCATCGCTTCCATCAATGTTCTGTTCGCACCCTCCGCACAAATCCGCTGCTTCAAAATTAGACCAGTAATTTCCGCCTTTGGGATATCCAGCATCCCAAAGATTATGTGAAAGGGCATCGATCACATCAACTTGAACAATATTATCAAGGAAGGAATTATGATAAAACACATTATCATGAGAAT
>Ga0190286_1000565_pt1 | contig 15108 bp, 14 predicted proteins | sample 48691834_MG_FD_183241 | JGI IMG/M metagenome (GOLD analysis project Ga0190286, IMG submission 183241) | Hydrothermal vent microbial mat bacterial communities from Southern Trench, Guaymas Basin, Mexico - 4869-18-3-4_MG | ecosystem: Environmental > Aquatic > Marine > Hydrothermal vents >... | reverse complement strand
GGATATCGAGGGATGGGCCTACTTGGTCGAAAAACGGATATATCGTGGAGAACCTATTGACACCACGTCGAGTGGGCCCTCCATTCTCACCGGGCGCAGAACCGCTTCAAGCCCGGTGAACCATTACCCCGATGGAGATATCTTCAGCCCGGGTAAAGATTTGCAGCGTGTTGAGGCGCACAAGCCCAACAAAGACGTTATTCCACGACAAAGGTCAACATGGGCCCGAATACATGGAAGCCCTGGAAAGAACCTCATGCGCAAATACGCGTTCTTGCACAGAGTCAAGAATAACCTCCCTTCAAGAATGATTGATCTGTTGCAAGGGACCGCCGCACTCGGGAGACTTCGGACCGCGAGATTCCGGGAAGCTGCGACTATCGAGTGCATTGAAGGCATTGTTCGTAGTCTGAAAACGGTTCCCTTGAAGAGGTACCTGACCGATTCACTGCCTTCAACAGATGAATGGCATGATTTCTCTTGCACGCATTGCGTCGTAGAAATAAACGACACCTGCAATCTCGACTGTGCAATGTGCAAGACCTCTCAGTCAAAACGCAAAAAGGGCACTATGGACCCTGCCCTCTTTGAGGCAATCGTGCAAAAACTCAAGAAGGCGGGAATGAATATCGCCTCCCTCCATACTATTGGCGATCCCCTCGCAAACAGGCGACTAGGAGACTACCTGGAAATAGTACGGAAATATGGACTGAAGATCAGCGTTCTGTCTTCAAACTTTCTTCTTCTCGAGAAATGGATGGATGCAGTTTTTGAGTATCGCGACATCATTCAGTCCATTCGCCCCTCCATTGACGCAGCCGGCAAAGAGGTTTACGAAAGAATCCGCTGCGGCGGGAACTGGGAAATCCTCCTGGAAAACCTGGGCACATTTGCACGGGGAAACGAAAGGCTGGCGAGACCCTTTCCCGTTTTCGTCAACAACATCATTTCTCAAGACAATTTTCATGAGCTTGCTTTCATCCCCCAAGTCTTTGCGTTTCTCGCTCCGCCGCATCACTTTACTTTTTCCTTTATAAACTCTCTTTCTCCGAAGAATGAGTACTTCTTGAGCAAGAGCTATTTCGGAGGCAACCGCGAAGACAATATTCCGTGCAGTGAACTGTGGAGAGGGACGACTATTTTGAAGGACGGCAGTATGACTACCTGCTGTCGCGATTACGACGGAGAACTGGCATTCGGGAACGCTGTCGATGATGATTTTCAAGAGAACCACAACAGCCCTTTCGTCAGGAAATTGCGCAGGGCTGCACTCGACGGCGATATCAAGTCCATGCCGCCGTGTTGTCGAACCTGCTACATAGTGGATCCACGGCTTTCGGATATGCTCAACGCAGTATTCAACTTCTTCTTCTTTCGGGTCCGCAAGCATCCGGTGTATTTACAAAATGCCCTCAATAAAATGGGACCGATGATGAAGCGACAAGACTTTGATGGGGTGATTCGCTTGCTCAAAGGCCTCAGTTGAGGGGGCAAATCTTTGTCCCCCTCACATGGCTGAGACATTCAGAACGGTTGCCCATGAACAGCGTCCACCCTTCCGGAGCAATAGATGAAGGATAACTCGTGAAAAAGGTACTTGCATACCTTGGCTCTGACCTCAATGGTCGGAATTCAATCAAGTTTCTTCGTCACGCATCGCGCCGCGGCTACACGTTGCTGGCCCTCGATTCCTCGGCAATGGCAGAAGCAACCCGCAGTGGTGTTGGTTACATTCTGATCGACGACATACTGGGCGCTGATGAAACGGCCTCGGCCCTGGATAAAGCTGCTCTCTGCGAACGAATGTGGTTCCATGCCGCCAAAGCGGAGTTCACGGTCGAGGAAATATGCTGGCCGGAAGTGGATCGACCTTCAATGCACTGGTTTTGGCGAGATTCAATGGTTGCACTGGCACTGGCAAAAGCGTTCCAAGACTTGGGGTGCCGCGATGTGGCCTTTTTTGGAAATCTTCTTGCCAACCCGCAAATCTGGTCAGGGAGATCGGATACGTGGGGTAGACTCTGGAAGAAGGAGTTGGCCGAGAAGGCACGGGAACTGACCATATTGGAACCCATCAGAGCCACTTACTGGCTACGCGCATTCTCTCGCATGACCAGGCGGATTGGCGTCACACCGCGTGGTTCGCCATATTCGGGGAACTCGCGCCGGATGGAGAATTTGTCTGGGAAGATTGTCTTTGTCATGTCCTACCAAGAATCCCATCGGTTCGGCCCCATCCTGAGCACACTATCCGAAGCCTACCCCAATCAGGTGGGAGTCGTGCTGACGGGCAATTACCCCTCTCTTGCTCAGGAGTTGAGCCAACAATGGTCGATCCCCGTGCTCCCAGGCCCTCCAGCACCCCCGTCCACGTTGATCCCGGCATTGGCCGCCTCGATTCGGTTACCGATCAGGTCCGGGCTGGGCCGGCGATTCATGGAGGCTTATCGCCGGACGGCTCGTGCAGCAGCAGGACAGGCCTGGGAAGTTCCACTCCGAACACTGGATTTCCACTTTCGATACTACGCCTTATATCGATGGCCAAGACTGAGCGACAAGGTGGCTGGGTTTTGGTTCAGAATCTGGAGTAGAAACCTCCCCAAAGCCGTTATCGGCTCTACCGACGAGAGCTGCGAAATACGTCTGGCGTTCAAAGCAGCGAAACGGCTTGGTATTCCTACCGTGACAATTCCCCACGGTGTGGTTGAGAGCACCTCGTACCCCTCTAAAACATCGGACGTGGCTCTTTATGGGGTCGAACTGCAAAAGCAGTACTATCACAAGATAAGGGGTGTACCTGTATCCAGGCTCAAAAGGTGCAAGGGGCTGATCTACCGCGAAGAATACCCCAACCTTAGAGGATCCTCATACTTTACACGCGAGGATTGCCGAGTATTGTTGTTGACGAATCCCACCTCCCCTGGAACCACACTGGCTCCTTACCTGAGCCTGAAGGCTCAGGCGATGGCCCTTCAGCAGTTGTGTAATGTGCCGGGGGATCTGTCTTCGAAGGTCGAAATGGTTATCAAGGTTCATCCACATTACAGTGATCTCGACATCATTGCCTCAGCAGCCCCGGATTTGTGCGAAAGGGTTCTGCCGAGACGGGCCGACCTGCACTCGGTTCTTCAGGAGACGGACCTGGTCGTTGGAGTCAATTACGAGGGGTCGGCTCTCGCGCACGCACTCAGGGCGGGCAAGCCCAGCGTAGTTTTTTTGACATTGGAGAAACCGCTCGTCGAGCGACAGTGCGGCCACGTCAATCTCTTCGCCGGCGGTATTACCGTTGTTCGTTCCGCGGCGGAATTGTGGCTTCTTCTGAGGAACTTTGTCAACGATTCTGACACTGCGGAACAAATGCGATTGCGTGCGCAGGGCTTTGCATCAAAACACCTGAGCGAACGGGGTTTTCCCGATCTCTTGGACCTTCTGCCCGAGTTGCTCGTGCCGAAGAGCCGGATGTTCGCCCCTGTGAAGGGGGACGCACTCGAACAACCGAGGTCGCCTGCGTTATAGGATGCCTCAAGAAAATGGTATCATCATCGGAGCTTGCCGGCCGGGTCAGGACCGAGGTCTTCTCGGCCATGTGATACAGGCTCCTTCTGGCTCACCATGTTAGTCGACGCACCTGTGGGATTGCGAATCGCGATTTTTTCCTCCAATCTCTTTTTCGGAGGAGCGGAGTGGGATTCGCTGAACCTGGCCGGGGGATTTGTAGATCTGGGATACTCAGTAGACCTTGTACTGACTCGGCGAGCCGGTGAACTCCTCAGCGAAGTTCCGCAATCCGTGCGCACGGTTGACCTCAAAGCAAATCGGGCCCTGACTTCACTGTTGCCCTTGGTGTCATATCTCCGTACCAACTCACCAGACTTCTTGATAACCTCTCTGACCCAAAACAATGTCATAGGACTTCTTGCCAAGAGGTTCGCCCGAGTGCCCACTCGTGTAGTAGTCAGAGAGTGCGTTCCTCTGGGGGTTGTGTACACTGATTATTCGCCGCGTTTGCGCGGCCGTGCCATGCCGTTCATTGCACGACTCACCTACCCCTCTGCTGATGCCGTCGTGGCCATTACCGGTGCGGTGGCGGACGATTTAAGCGGCCTGCTGAAGTTGCCGAGAGAATCGATTCGAGTATTATTTAATCCCGCGTTCAGATCAGACCTGGAGGAGAAGTCTCGCCAATCCCCAAACCATAAATGGTTCGAGCCTGGCGCACCGCCGGTCATATTGTCCGCCGGGCGTTTGACAGCCCCCAAGGACTACGTAACCCTTATAAAGGCTTTTGCTCTGGTGCGAAAAGAGAGATCGGCTCGGTTGATGATCCTGGGAGAAGGTCCGGATCGCATGGAACTTGAGACCTTGGTGCAGCGATTGGGACTCCAGGAGAACGTTTCCTTGCCTGGGTTTTCAAAGAACCCGTTGCCCTATATGGCCGCAGCGTCGGTCTTTGTTCTCTCCACACGTTCTGAGGGACTCGGTAACGTGCTCGTGGAGGCTATGGCCTGCGGGACGCCGGTCGTAGCCACTGATTGTCCCGGAGGGCCAAGGGAGGTACTTGGTGACGGACAATATGGCACGCTGGTTCCGGTCGGAGATGAAAAACTGATGGCCAAGGCCATAGAACGTGCAATCGAGGTACCCCCACCGCCTGCAAAACTCAAGCAAGCTGCAGAGCGGTTCTCAGTCTCACGCATAGCCCAAGAGTATGCAATGCTGTTCAAAGCATTGCGTGAACGGCCGCCGCGTTTCCATGAGGATAACAGATAGTGGCCCAGCGATTTGTTCCTGTTGGAGTAAGGGCAAATTAGTAACCGGGAATTCTGATGCGAGTCCTTCATCTCATAAACGCCTTGAACAAGGGTGGAATAGAAAAGTGGCTGATCTCAATGCTGGAGGAGATTCCACGAGACCTATGCGAGATGGATGTTCTGTGCAAGGGAACCGACACAGGTCCGTGGACCGAAACTGTGGAAATGTTGGGGGCTACTGTCTACCATTTTCCGCTGCGTCCTTCGCACATCGGTTTTGTTAGAGGGCTGTCGAACACACTCCGCACAGGCGGATACGACCTCGTGCACAATCATTTGCACGCTTACGGTGGGTGTGCCACCTGGGTAGCGCGGAAAGCTGGAATCCCTGTATTCACCACTCTGCACAGTACTTGGTTCGGCCCGGAGAATGCTTGGCTTTCTATTCCCGTTCTGAGGCATCTTAGGCGCGTCTACGCTACCGTGAGCATGCGTTACTCACTGCGGGAGTCAGATCTTGTCGGTTGCGTCTCACAGGCGATCATCGATTACCTTAAGCCCGAAAATCTCGGGATTGCACACAAATTCAGAATTATGCCCCACGGGGTAGATGTGCCGGAGCAACCTACCGACGCGGAAAGAACAGCTTTCAGATCAGAGTTCGGTTGGCCCCCACACACGCCCATCGTATGCCACGTAGGGAGGTTCTTCCCACAGAAGAACCATGCTATGGTCATAGAGGTCTTTTCCAGAGTCTTGCCGCATGTGCCCAATGCAAGACTGCTGCTCATCGGCGACGGCCCCCTCAAGTCGAACATTGCTTCGATGATCGAGTCCCGCGGCATGGACGAGTCTGTACTGTTGGTCGGGCTTCGTGACGATGTTCCTTCTCTGCTCACCAAGTGCGATCTTTTCTTGTTCCCTTCACTGGTCGAAGGCTTCGGTCTGGCCCCCCTGGAGGGCACCGCGGCAGGCCTTCCAGTGGTAGCCACCAGAATTCCGGGACTGCAGGAAGCCGTTGAAGACGGGATAACCGCGATCCTCCATGACGTGGACGATGTGAACGGGATGGCAAACTCAGTGGTAAAGCTAATCACCGACCCAGCGTATTCGACGAGGATTGGGGAGGCCGGTCGAATATGGGTACAAAAACACTTCTCGCGGGCTGCTGCTGCCGAGCGGTTGCTGACTTTGTATCATGAGTGCCTGGGCACATCCGAGATGTCCCTGGAGTTGCCTCAATAGCGGGAGCGCGATCCCGACGTTTTATCTCAGATCAAGCAGGATGAGTTCTTAAATCCATGGGCAAACTGAATGGTGTCGACATAACTGTATGTTTATTCTGCGTGTTATTAGTACCAGTAGTGGTAAAGCAGTACCTAAGGTCGCCACAATTCTCTCGTCAATTCAGAGAGTTCACCATCATCGGCGGGATGTTGTGGATGGCCTACTCGCTGATCAATGAAGATTACATTTATGGTATGCTTGGCGTATGGAGAGCTGACTCCAGCTGGCATTGGACGATGGCCATGAGAGCCGGCGAAGAACTGAATAGGGGACATTGGCCCTTTGCGCTGCCGATACCGTACTCGAACAGCGCATACCAAGCGCTCCTTGCGATTTCTCACCACCTCACCGGTGTATCGTGGCACGGGATAACCACCGTGAATGCGTTGTTCTCTTTTATGGGCGGGCTTACCCTTGCACGGGCCTTCAGGAACTGCGTGCCTACAGTGAGGGTAGGGAACACGATTTGGTGGCTGATCATTTTTTTTCCGTCGGTGGTTTTCTGGACCACCGCCAACTTGAAGGAAGGACTAGTCTACTGGGGAATTTGTCAGATGCTCTCAGCTCTTCCGGCAATGCGGACACGTGGAGTACGAGGCCTATCCGTGCCTTTTTTCCTGGGAGGCCTGATCGTTCACATTCTTCGGCCACACATACTTCTCATCTGGCTCGCGGGATTTGCCTCCGCAGCGGTTTTGCAAAGTCGGAACAGGATAGTCGTAGGGGCTATTCTGCTGGTGGCGGTCCCTATGTGCTTGTTCGGACTACGGCAAGTCACGAAAAAGGATTTTTCCAGTACCCGGCAGATCATGGAGCAACTCCAAACCCGACATACGGATCTTGATCGGGGGACCCAGGGATCTCATATACAATATGGCGAAGAGGGACCGATCTTTCTCGTGTCCGGTTTGACGTGTATCTTCTTTCGTCCTTTCCCCTGGAAGATCAATTCACTCCGCGTGGCGATTAGTGCTCTCGAAACATGGGCACTCACCATTCTAATAGTATTGGCTTGGTTGAAGGCGGACCGGGCCGACACCAGACGGCTTCTGCGAAATCCGCTCGTGCAGGCAACAATTGTCGCGACGTTGCTCTTCTCCGTCCTTTTCACGCATCTTCCCAACGAGGGATTGATAGCGAGACAGCGAATTCAACTGGTGCCCGGACTTCTCTCTCTTGCTCTCTTGCCAATGATGATCACACGGTATTCCCGTCTGATGTCAACAGCCCAGCGCTGGATCGGGGGCGCTCATCAAAACTACCGACACAAACGGGTACGTTGATGAAGTATTTTTTCAGAGGTTTGCTTGCCGAGCCTGAGATAGAAATGCTGCCGGGCGCGAAGCAGGTTCGTCCGGGAAGGAGGTACGATAATGCCCTCTGACGGCGCAGACGTCATAAGACAGCATTACTGCACTGAGGCAAAGAAACATGGCGCGTCCCCACGCTCGACCATGGAAGACCGGATAATTCGCGACCGGGAGACGCAACTGGTGACGGAGTTTCTCGGCCTCGTTGGCCGGCAGAATAGCTCGGCCCGTCTGAAAGTCCTCGATTTGGGCTGCGGTAACGGGTACAATTTGAGCATCCTCACGAAAACCTATCCGGAAATGAGCTATTGGGGTATCGATCTCAGCAAAGAGATGCTTGACATTGCGAAGGCACGGAATTTGCCGCGTTGCCGCCTGTCCGAGGGAGACGCGCGTTCCCTTCCATTCGACGCCGATACGTTCGATGTGGTTTACACAGTCCGTTGTCTGATTAACATATTGGATTGTCAGGAACAGGTGTCTGCCGCGCGTGAAGTCGCGCGAGTACTGAAAGAAGATGGATATTGTCTCATGATAGAATGCTTCTCCGACGGACTGGCCAATTGCAACAAGGCCCGCGAGGAATGCGAACTGGAAGGCATAAGCGAAGCATACCACAACAAATACTTGGACAAGGCTACCTTATTCCCTGCTGTCAACAACGTAATGAAAGTGGTGCGTTTTGAGGACCTGAATTGGGTGCGAAATAAGGAGATCTTGACTGAGAATTTCTTGAGTTCACATTATTTTGTGACGAGAGTGCTCTTTCCTTTCATCGCCGGCGGAAAATGGAAACGAAACACTGAGTTTGCCAAGTTCCTTTCTTTTCTGCCGCCCATGGGGAACTATTCGCCTATTCAGGCGTATGTGCTGAAGAAATCGTCCGGAGGCGACCCGTTTGATTCTTGAAGTGCGACCGGCCTCCGCGCGGTGAAAGGAAAGTTGCTGAATGACACGTGCAGAGGCTCAGCAAAGGTGATAAGTCAGAATGGGTTCATTGCTCAGCAAGAGGGTCACACTGGGAAAGCCGGTATTCGTCGTTTCGGTCGACACTGAGTTGGCATGGGGATCGTTTGACAAAGGCGGAGTGAAGAAATACGAGGCATATTACAAAGAGGTGAGAAACGTTGTAGACAAGCTTCTGGCTTTGTTCGACATTTACGGCATCAAAGCAACGTGGGCTCTTGTCGGTCACCTCTTTCTCCGAAGTTGTTCGGCAAACGGGCCGGACAATCACAATCATGTCTTACAACCGAAGTACACATGGTATCCACCCGGCTGGTTATCTCACGACCCGCATTCTGACATGAATGAGGCGCCGTTCTTCTATGCCCCGGACATAGTGGACAAAATTCTGGCATCCGCGGTTGTTCATGAAATCGCCACCCACACATTCACTCATGCCATACTCGGGGACCCCGAATGTTCCAGAGAGGTGGCTTACTCACAACTTGACGAGTGCAAGCGCCTGGCATTGAATAAGGGCATCAATCAAGTCTCTGTTGTCTTTCCCAGGAACTCCATAGGTCACCTGGACGTACTGTGCGAACACGGATTCTCAAGCTTTCGGGGACCCGAAAAGAACTGGTATCAGGCATGCGCACCGATTCCCACTATTCGAGGAGTCTGCCATTTTGCCGACAGACTCCTAACCCGGACGCCGCCGTGCTACGACGAACTGGTATACTACCAATCGGACAATGCCGACGGGTGTTTGTTCGACCTTCCGGCATCAATGTTCCTGGTGCCGTATGTAGGCCTATGGAGGCTTGTGGCACTGTCCCGACGAGTGGTGCAGGCCAAGCGCGGCATCAAAGAGGCCACGCGGAAGAAAGGCCTCTTTCACCTGTGGTTTCACCCTTTCAACTTGGCCGCCTCACCGGAGATGTTCGACGTGCTCGAAGAGATCCTGAGTTTCGTCAGCAGTGAAATCCGTTCGGGAAACATACTCTCACTCACCATGGAACAAACTGCTCAATATGCTCAAAACTTGATGAACCAAGGCCGATGAGCACTTCATCCAACCGCATATCCATTGTAGTCCTTGCATGTCACGGGCTTGAACAACATGCCTTGATCAATCACCTGTCCGTGGACCACGAGATAGCGGGTATCGTATTTGAAGACCGCAAGCGCACCCTAATGAGAGCCTTTGCCAATAGACTCCGAAGACTCGGAACGATCACTGTGCTGAATCAATTGATATACAAGATTCTTGACGAGATGATTTTCAAGCCTCGATCACGTTCCAGAGCCAGACAGATCCTCGGGGAGGATGCCTCCTTCCGGAAAGGCAGCTTTCCTAACACCACGGTGGTCGAAACCCTGGATGTCAATTCACGACAGACAATCAACCTGATAAAAGTTGCCGATCCGGATGTCGTAGTGGTCTCGGGCGTCTCCCTTCTCGACGAAGTGCTCCTGACTTCAATCGGAGATACTACCGTTCTCAACATACACTGCGGTATCACCCCGAGATACAGAGGATCGCATGGCGCATTCTGGGCTATCGTTAACAAGGATTGGGAGAACGCGGGTACGACCGTCCACGTTATTGACCGAGGTGTGGACACTGGGCCGATCGTAGGACAAAAGACCATCGATCCGGCATGGGATGACGATCCACGTTTCCTTGCTTTCAAGCAGAACATTGTCGGGACCGAATTGGTGATTCAAGCCATAGATGCCATTCGGTCGGGGGTGGTTTCCACAATAGAAAGACCTGATTTGGACAGCAGAATTTTCTCATCACCCTCTCTGACTGCATATTTCGCGTTCAGGAAGAACATGAGAGAGCGTTTCACGGACCGGCTCGTCTCGCGGTAGACCGGACCAGAGAGACGGGGTGGAAAGGGGCAGGTTGAGATCCTGGACTATCCATGATCAACTATGACTCGAATTTCAAGAAAGCCCCGTATTGGGGGCTGTCCGAAGCTGATAACCTGGAGCTTATCTCAACGGGTTGTGTCCTGTGTGCTGCGCGAATTTGTTCTGCACCGTTTATCCGGAAATCCCTCACCCCAGCCCTCTCCCTCTGGGAGAGGGAGCAAGAGGAGTCCCCTCTCCCCCATTTTGGGGGAGAGGGTTAGGGTGAGGGGGTCTTCACACTTCGTTACTCCCGCAATCCAGTGCTCGATTCGCAAATCATACTCTATTCCCACCGTACGTGACAGAAAGGCGCGGCACACTTGTGTCCTGGAGGACACGCGACGGCTGAGGGGTGGGTCGCTGGAGATACCGCGGGACGGTATGAGCCCGGGTCGAACCCACAGACCGCTGTAGTGCCGGGATGGAGATCTATTATGCCCCTTGTTTCCATAGTACTCCCGACCTACAATGGAGCCCGCTACTTGCGCGAAGCCGTTGACTCGTGCCTTGATCAGACTTTCTCCGACTTGGAATTGATCGTAGTAATGGACGGCGGCACTGACGAGAGTAACGAAATACTTTCGTCCTATGACGATCCGCGGCTCATTGTGAAAAGGACCGAGAATCAAGGCGTTCCCAGGGCACTGAACAAAGGCTTTGGCATTGCTCGAGGGGAATTTCTAAGCTGGACTTCCGATGACAACCTCTACATGCCCGATGCAATTGGGACCATGTGGGAATGCCTTCAAGCCAATGCGGCCGCGGCAATGGTATGCGCAAACTGCATTTTGATTGATGAAAATGCCAGGGAAATTGGGGTCTCCGACGATACGTGGGCGTGCTTCTTATACCGCAGGTCGGCGGCCGAGGTGGCCGGCAAGTACAGGCCGGAGTTCAGGCTTGTCGAGGACGTGGATTTCTTCCTGAGGCTGCAGCATTTTGCCGGTCCCATTGAACGGATACCGAGACCATATTACCTCTACCGGATTCATCGGAATAGCCTGAGCCACAACCGCTATGCCGAGAGACAAGTTGTCTCGTTGAAGATGCACTACGACCTGGCGTCGCAGGGCGTGTTGGATTTCAATATTCGTGACCTTTTTGTCGACAAAATGTCGAAAGCAGCATTGGGCCGTGATCCTTCGGCTATAGAGTCGATAGTGGATTTTGCCCGAGAGAAAGAAGTGCCTTTTCTCGATGAATTGGAAGCTCGCCAGGCCCGCTTGTGCAGCCCCTGGGGCTGGTTGCTGAATCGGCTCGGGATAGCCGTGGAAAGCCAAATGGGTAAAGCTCGACAGCAGTGTCTACTGATCATACACTGGTTGAAGTCGCTCAATGCACGCTCCATGCGAAAGCGATAACCCGACCCGATTCCTCAAAACTGCATACGCGGAGAACCGCGTGATGAAATCGAAACCGAGTGTTGCCACTGGATTACCAGTTTACAACCGCGAGCGATACCTCCGTGACGCCATGGACTCAGTGTTGGGCCAAGAGTAATGGTTCACCGGGCTTGAAGCGGTTCTGCGCCCGGTGAGAATGGAGGGCCCACTCGACGTGGTGTCAATAGGTTCTCCACGATATATCCGTTTTTCGACCAAGTAGGCCCATCCCTCGATATCCCCGTGTCTTCGTGCAAGGCATAAACCCAAAACCTTTCTCGAAGCACCCACCCCCGGCGGGCCGGTACGGACCACAAAGGAAGCTCCGACACCAACCGGGTCGCAAAATGGCCCTACGCCCAGTAGCTCCCCCTCTAAACCTCCTCCATACGTAATTCCGGGAGCTTGTACGGTTCACGGTGAACGGTTACGGCCAAGACTTCACGGATTTCGATCTCATAATATCAGACAACGCGTCTACAGATCGTACTTGAGAGATGTGTCAAGAATACGCTGGGTTGGACCTAAGAGGGGAAGAGGCTGTGTCGAAGATTGATCTATTGTACGTATGCACTGTTCCCGCGACTATTAAACTTTTCATGAAGGGCCAAATACCTTTTATGAAGAGGAAGGGATTCTCCATCGGTGCCGCAGCCTCTCCAGGCAAAGATCTTTTGGAGATAAGTGATACGTATCAGATTCAGGTCTATCCCGTGCCGTTCAAGAGGGCGCCCTCTTTATTCAGCGATGTTGTCTCCCTGATAGGGCTCTTCCGGCTGTTTCTCAGGGTGAAGCCAACAATTGTTCATTCCTCCACCAGCAAAGCAGGTCCATTTGCCATGGTGGCTGCCTTTTTCAGCCGGGTCCCTGTGCGCGTATATACTCTTCGAGGGATCTTGGTCGACAGAAGAGACGGACTTATGAAATGGGCCTTGAAGGCTGTCGAATGCTTGGCGTGTCATTGCGCTCATCAGGTCATTGCAGTGAGTACTTCTGTGGCTGAGTTTGTAGTGGCGGAGCACCTTTGTCCGGCTCACAAGGTTAAAGTGCTGGGGAATGGCAGCAGTAATGGGGTGGATGCAGTGGGGTTGTTTAACCCCGAAAAGGTAACTGCCGACGAAAAGAACAAGCTTAAGGAACGGCTCGGCATACCACGCTCAGACAAAGTGGTCGGTTTTATCGGACGGCTCGTGGCCGGCAAGGGAATCGCGGATTTGGCTTCTGCGTGGAGGATGGTCAGCAGCGAGCGACCGGACGTTCGACTCGTCGTCATAGGAGCTCCGGAAGATCAAGCACCGGTTGCTCAGGAGATCCTCAACGAGTTGAGGAACGACAAAAAGGTTATCATGATCGACTCGGTTGATCAAAGGCATTTGCCGGTATACTATGCAATCGTGAATGCAGTCGCGTTTCCGACCCTGTCGGAAGGCTTTCCCAACGTGCCTCTCGAAGCCGCTGCCATGGAAGTGCCCGTTGTTGCCAGTCGAGTAACCGGCTGTGTAGACGCAATTCAGCATAATGTTACTGGAATGTTATTTCCAGCGGGTGACCGGAAGGCGCTGGCAGAGAAAATACTCACGTACCTGAACGACGCCGATCTCTCAGCCCGTCATGGACGTGCCGCCCGCCGACATGTCCTGAGCAAATTTCGCCCCGAATTTGTCTGGGAATCTCTATACCGGGAATACCTTGGATTACTGAAAGAGCGCGGGATTACTCTGGTGACGGAGTCTCAGAGCCGGCATAAGAAGGATTTAGGAAAGAAACTCACTGTTGTATAAATGATGTGCAATCAGACGATCGAAACAGAGAATATTGCAACTGATCCGGCAACCAACATTCTTACCGTAGACCTTGAGTGTTGGGCACGGCTTGTCAACAGACAGCTTACCGGCGAGTTGACGCTGTGTTCGAGAAACACCCGGGAAGGCACTGAGTTTCTACTGTCGCTTTTCAAAGAAAAGGGCGCCAAGGCCACTTTTTTTGTTCTGGGCCACTTCGCGGATGCGTTTCCTGACCTGGTCAAGCGAATTGATTCGGAGGGCCATGAAATCGCCACCCATGGATACTCACATACGAGGCTCAACCAACTCACGCCTGATGAGTTTCGCCGGGAGGTCAAGCTGTCCTTGGCCGGGCTTGAACAGGTGATCGGCAAGCGAATCAGAGGCTTTCGAGCACCTGAATTCAGTTTGGTGTCTGACACAAGTTGGGCTCTCAGAATATTGTCCGAAGAAGGATTGGCATATGACAGCAGTATTTTCCCATTTGCCGGCCAAAGATATGGCATAAGCGATTTCCCTCGGGGGATGGTGAGAATCAACTTTGATCAGTCGTCAATTGTTGAGGTTCCCTTGTCGACCGTTCGGCTGTTGGGAAAGAATTGGCCGGTAGCGGGAGGCGGATATCTGCGGTTGTTGCCATGTGGAATGATACGGCGAATGATTCGGAGAGTCAATCGTGACGGATTGCCGTTCGTCGCATACTGTCACCCATATGAGTTTTATTCCGGGAGGCTCACGGTTAGCCCCGAAGCCAAACGGAAGAGGGGAGTTGAGGCCGTTCAGATTGAATTGAAGCACAACATGTTCCGGAGAAGCATGAGGCATAAGCTTTCACGGTTACTCGACGAGTTTGACTTCACTTCCATTGAAGAGGTTTTGGATCGTGCCGTCTGACGACAGAGGTGCCCGCGCGTACTTTGAAAGGATCCCGAACGAATGGGATGCGCTTTACTCACACGAGAACCGATTAAGGTATTTCTCTAACAGATTGTTGCGCAAGGGCCTGTTCGACCGCCACGAACTCACGTTCAAGAAATGCGGCAATATCGCGGGAGCAAAAGTGCTGGATCTGGGCTGCGGGTCGGGACGGTACAGCATTGAATTCGCCCGAAGGGGGGCGGCGATGGTAATCGGTGTCGACTTCGCTCCGTCCATGGTGGATTTTGCCCGGAGCATGGCACGGGAACTCGGACTGGAAGACAGGTGCAGCTTCATCTGCGCAGACGTGCAGGATCTCAACTTGTCAGAACAATTTGATATAACAGCAGCTTTGGGACTATTCGATTACGTGCCCGATCCCGGTCCGCTCTTCAAAACAATCGCTCATCATACCAGCGGAGTATTCGTCGGCTCTTTCCCAAAATCCAGCTTGGTCTGGGGGCTTCAGAGAAGAATCCGATATAATTGGATCAAGAATTGCCCCATCTACTACTATACGGAAAGTCAATTGTACGAGTACCTGACAGAAGCGCGTTTTCCCGGAACCCAAATCATTCGCATGAGGTCCGGCTTTTTTGTAGCTGCAAGAAAGGCATAACCTTTGGATTTACGATCGCGAACTAATACAATATCGTATTAGTTCCGTGTGCCGCGCTTTGCTGTCACGTACTGTGGGAATGGAGAATGATTTGCGAATCGAGCACTGGAGTGCGGGAGTAGCGAAGTGTGAAGCCCCCCTCACCCTAACCCTCTCCCCCAAAATGGGGGAGAGGGTTAGGGTGAGGGG
>Ga0190286_1000564_pt1 | contig 15116 bp, 14 predicted proteins | sample 48691834_MG_FD_183241 | JGI IMG/M metagenome (GOLD analysis project Ga0190286, IMG submission 183241) | Hydrothermal vent microbial mat bacterial communities from Southern Trench, Guaymas Basin, Mexico - 4869-18-3-4_MG | ecosystem: Environmental > Aquatic > Marine > Hydrothermal vents >... | reverse complement strand
CAGTCTGGTCGCTGCTGCTCACCGTCCTCGCCTATCTCCTATTGAGATTTGGGGTCTCCCTCCTCCTATTAGGCTGCTCGGGGAGGCTTAGACTCTAAAACCCCGTGCTGAAAGGGGGAATTCATAACCGCATTTTGGGCATCTCATATAGCTGCAGGAGACTGAGGAGGGGCACCCCCGACAGGCGAAGGCTCTCCCATAGCTTATGTCGAAGGTGAAGCCGCATCTCGGGCAGGTTAGGAGCCTCCGAGCCAAGTCGAATAAGTTCTCGATGTAGGGGGATATACGCTTTTAGATTTCCCGGCATGGGATACCGATATAAGTAGGAAATGGAGGTATTACCATAGGTGAGAAATTGAGTAGGCTCGTCACGGTCTCGGCTAAGATACCTGAGAAGCTTCGTAGAAGGATGTATGAGCTGGGGATAGAGCCGAGTAAGGTGATTAGGAGAGCCCTGGAGGAGGAGGTGAGGCGTAGGGAGTGGGAGCTGCTTAAGGAGAGGGGCGAGGCCATGAGGCATATACTGGAGAAGCTCTCGGTGGAGAGGGCCGTCGAATCCATCAGGGGTGATAGGGAGGGGAGATGAGGGGGAGATATCTCTTCGACGCCAGCTCCATCATCGCATCGGCCATCAAGCGTAGATTCGACCCCCTCCTCGACAACCACACCCTCGAGCTGGCTGGGTATGAGATCGGCAACTACCTCCGGAGGGAGGCCCACCTCAGGGGATCAATCGACATCGAGGAGCTGAGGATGCTGGTGGAGCTCTTCAATGAGATCCTAAAGGGGATGAAGATCATCGGTGGGCGTCATCCATCCCATGAGATTGTGGATTTAGCTGGGAGACTCGGTCTAACCTACTATGATGCGGCCTACCTCTACAATGCTAAGAGGCTCAATCTAACCTTGGTGACGGAGGATGGGAAGCTGAGGGAGATCGGAGGAGGCTTCGTCAAAGCCATAAAGATAGATGAGCTTCCCTAACCCTCATGTTTATAGGAAGGCCTTGTAGGGTGCCTCCCTCTCCAGCCAGGCCTTTGTATCCGGATGGAGCTCCTTCCAGCTCTTCACATATTCCCTTCACCCTCTCCACAAGGGCGATGGTCTGGTAATAGCCCTGCTCCCTTATGAAGCCCTCCACTTCCTCCCACCTCAGCCTCCTTCCAGGCCACTCATCGACGTTGGCCATCCTGAGCAGGAGCCTCGCATAGACCGCTGAGGCCTCTCTGAGATCGCTCAGCTTCACCTTATCGACGGTATCATAGCGTGTGTGTCCATAGCCTCTACCGGTTCTGAAGGCCTCTGGGTCTCCACCGCTTCCGCAGGGGACTCCCTTCAGGAAGAAGGGCCAGTGATCGCTGTATGGGGTTACCCTCTGCATGTAGGGGAGTTCCACCGCCATCTCCCTGGCTGAGGCCTCGATGAGGGGCTCCAACTCTGGGTGGCCATGTATGAAGACTCCCTTCCTCCCCTCCCTCCCCGCTGCGTCGAGGTTCAGCATGAACCTCAACTCGTTTAGCTCCCCCTCATGCCTCTGGACGTATTCATAGGAGCCGAAGAGGCCGAGCTCCTCAGCCCCGAAGAGGATCAGCCTAACCCGGCGTTTCAAGCCGTCTCCGAGGATGCTTAGGACCCTCGCTATCTCCATAGCTGTGACGGCTCCGGAGGCTGGGTCTATCGCTCCCTGGGCGATGTCGTGGCCGTCGTAGTGGCATCCAACGATCAGGTATTCGCCGTCGACCTCTCCACCTGGCACGTCGGCGACTACGTTGTAGGTCTCCATCTCCATGTTCCTATCCGAAGTCTCTATGCGGAGATAGACCTCGCCTTCACGCTTTAGAAGCCTCGTTAGGTAGCAGCCGTCCTCATAGGAGACGGCTACGGCTGGGATAATGGGGCTTATACTCCCCGTCGGTGGGCCGTAGGCTGGGTAGTGGTTCATGAAGATCCAGCCCCTCGCCCCTGCGAGGATGCATCGCATATACTTCTCAGTCCTATGTAGATACCTCTTCATTCCGAGGGGGTTTCGGCTGGTTACCATGGCGATGTTCCCCTCGATCTCGCTTCGACGCTTCTCATAGACATCTGGGTGGCCGTCGCCGAGGTAGATGAGTCTCCCCTCCACCTCCCCGGCGACGCCGAGGGGGAGCGATATGCATTCGATCTCCCTCTCTATCGGCCTCAGTATCTCGAGTCTGGCTGGCCCCCTGATCCAGCCTGGAAACTTGAAGCTCTCCGCATGGACATTCTCCAATCCATACTCCTTCAGCTTCTCAATCATCCACTCCACGGCTCCCCTATCCCCCTCGGTTCCGGGGAATCTACTCCCATAGATGTCGCAGAGGACTTCGAGGTTCTCCATGGGCTCCCTGGAGGTGTATATCTCGGCGACGATGCGCTTATCAAGCTCCAGGTGGGGATTCACACTCTCACCTCACCCCGATAGGGGTGAGGGTATTTAACCCTATCCTCGGAACCCTCTTTAACCCCCTGTCAAATCTCATCTTTGGTGTCAGGGTTGAAGCTGGAGCTGGAGGTCGTCGACCTAAAGACCCCTGAGGGATGTAACCTCATCCTCGGTCAGAGCCACTTCATCAAGACCGTTGAGGACATCTATGAGGCGATGGTCTCCTCGACGCCCAACGTCAAATTCGGCTTAGCCTTCTGCGAGAGCTCCGGCGAACGCCTTGTGAGGGTGGAGGGGAACGATGAGGAGCTCAAGGAGGTGGCGGCTGAGAACGCCATGAGGCTTGGATGCGGCCACTCCTTCATCATCGTAATGAGGGACGCATACCCCATCAACGTCCTCAACCAGTTGAAGATGGTTCCAGAGGTCTGCACCATATACGCTGCGACGGCGAATCCGCTTCAGGTGATAGTAGCCGAGACGGATCAGGGGAGGGCCCTCCTCGGCGTCGTCGACGGCGGCAAGCCGAGGGGCGTTGAGGATGAGGAGGGCGTCAAGTGGAGGAAGAGCATCCTCAGGGAGCTGAAGTATAAGCTTTAACCCCAACCTCTTTATCCACCTGAACTCCAATACCGATCGAGTTGGAGCTTGAGGGATTCAACCTGGAGCGTATAGGGTTCATAGGCGACGGAGCAGGAATCACATGGGCGCCCCTCATCCTCATAGAGGGGAAGGAATGTGAAGTTGGAACCGAGGAGCTCGTCCTCGTCGAGAACCTCAACGGCAACAGGGTGCTCGCCGTCTGCCGTAAGGGTTTTGGCAGAAGCCCTGGGCTTAGGAGAGACCGCTACACACCTGGAAGGGCCTACGTCAGGATCGGCCGCAGACCCTCCAGTAGTAGGGACTCCTTCGACTTCGAGCTCTCAGTCATCGGCGAAGTCGCCCCCGATGGTTTGAGGCAGAACAAGTTGATCATCGCACCCCGCTCGGAGGTCTACCGGTTTAGGGGCGGAAACCCCTTCACGTTGATGAAGGTTGATATGCGCTACGAGGTAGGCTACTATAAAGATCACAGGGATTGGAGGGTTCCGGCACTCCCCAGGTATATACCATACCACATCGGAGTCTTCTGCACAACTGGCTGGGGTAAGACATCCCTCGTTAGGCATAAGATCATACCGCTTCTAAGGGAAGCTGGATATGGTGTGCTCGTCTTCGACTGGAAGGGGGATGACTATGCACCATACTTCCCAGGGGATGTGATCAGGGCTGATGAGATCATCCTTGAGATGGAGTTTGAGGAGATAGCTGAACGCCTCATCGAGAGGGCAAACTACTGCGGTAGCAGTGCCCCTCAGGGTGCGATGAGATATGTGTTAGCCCTCACAGACGCCCTCCAACGTATCAAACTCGATGAGGTGGAGGGTGGAGGGGAGCTGAAGATGAGGCTTCTGGAGGAGACGCCGAGGTATATCGTGAATTACGCTTCAAGCCGATACGCTGAGGAGAATATCAGGCTCTTCAAGAACTACTTCAGCAGGTTGAGCAACTCGATCTTCGATGAATGCCTGCGGAGGATGAAGGAGGGGCGCTACACGGCCGAGGAGGTGATAGAGCAGGCGAGGAGGGGATTGAAGGTCCTGGACCTAAGCGGGAGGGAGAGCGATGAGAAGCTCGCGATCTTCCTCGAGATCGCCAGGATTCTGAGGTATAGGATGGATGTTGAGAAGCAGCGTATAGGGTTGGCCCTCGTCATCGATGAGGCTCCACAATACTGCCCCTGGGGTCCAACGGGGCTTCAGAGGGAGACGACGGAGATAATCGTCGATCTCTGCGCCCTTGGGAGGAGTTATCAGCTCCCCATAATCCTCCTATCGCAGGGTATCGCCGGAGAGATCGGGATCAACGCAGCCGTCCGGAGGAACATAAACACCTGGTTCATAGGTAAGGTTCATCCCCTTGATAGGGTTGAGGCTGAGAAGTTGCTCCCAGATGTCGATCTCGAATTCCTACAGTCTCTGGATGTTGGTCACTTCTACTTCTTCGGCAACATGAGTCCCTCCCCTGTTCCATTATTGATACGCTTCGAGGTTGATGGAGATGAGCGAGGAGGAGGTTAGTGAGTGGCAGAGGCTTCCAGCCCCTCTCCAGCTTCAGTTCTATGACCACGCCAGGAGGGAGGCTCAGCGCCGAGTAGAGACGCTGAGGGAGCTGGATAGGAAGCTTAGGGGTTTAGGATCCCTCCTCAGCTTCAGGGCTGTCGGCGAGGGTGATTGGAGGGGGCTTAGGGTTGGGGTCGTCGATGGGAGCTGTCCACCGTCGCCGGATGTGAGGCTTGGAGGCTCCTACGCCCTCTTCTGCTCCAGCTTCAAAATCTTCCAGGGAGATGAACTCGTCGATGAGGGTTATAGCTCTGGGATGCTCTTCAGGGGGAACACAGAGCGATACTCCTCAAGAGCCATCCTCAGACTTCTCATGATGAGGCTGGAGCGTAAGTCAGCCCTTGAATGCCTTGAGAGGGGGGTTGACTGGCTCATCATCGATGGAAGCTTCTTCGGCTTCCGCTATCGATGTCGAAGAGTTGAGGAGGCCGAGTTCACATGGTATGAAGCCGATGAGGGTGGGGAGGTGATGGAGCTCAGCTCAACGGGGGAGGAGCTAATCAGGGAGCTCTTCAGGGACACAAGGCGCCTCCTCGACGCAAATACCGTTGCGATAGTGAAGAGGGTGAGGACGGCAGCCATAGACGGCCTCCTCCTCAGCCGTAGGTGGAGCGGCATAGAGGGGGCTTCAAATCCGGCTGAACGGATAAGGGAGGTGAGGATAGGTCTTCCGGATAAGATGATCCTATCGATGCTTATGCCCATGGGACACTACTTCCTATACAGCGACCTACTCCAATATCCCGGAAGCTTCTACATCTACTCCGTCCTCTCCGGAATAGCTGAGGAGTGGGTTAGGGAGAGGTTGAGGAAGGGTCAGGGCATAGAGTTCGAGGATCTCCTCGCCTTCTCAAAGGAGTGGGTGGAGCATAGGGAGAGAAGGGAGAACATCCTCGACGACCTCTTCCAGAGCATCTACATAGACACAATCTTCAACAAGCTGGAGAGGGGATACTTCAGAGCCCATGAATCAGCTCCCGCCTGCTGCTTCGAGATAAATCGAGATAAGCCCCTCGATGAGATTCTACCATACCTCACCGGCTTCAACAATATGGACACCGGCCACCCCTTCCCCCTCGACCTCGTAGACATGGATGTGGGCATGCCGATATGGTTTACAAGGGAGTTCGTGGAGGAGGTTGAGGCCCAAGTCATCAAGGAGGCCGGAGCCGAATTGACTGAGAGATACTTCCAATACATGAATCCACAGAAGAAGTGGGGATACCGATAGAGGGGGTCTATCCAGGGGAGTTTGAAATAGCCTCCTTAGATTTATAGGAGCTGGATATGTCGCCATTTCCCCCTGGATTTCACATCCCTGTTCACGTCTTCGGCTCACCGCCTGGATAATTCCCCAAACCCTCCATGATCTCATCCCTCTCGAAGCGGAGCATAGACCCCCTGAGATATTCTTCCCTCATCTCGAAGCTCAGCCATCTACGGCTTAGACGCTCAGCCACCCATCCAGTGGTGTTGGAGCCTGCGAAGGGGTCTAAGACGACATCTCCAGGGTCGGTTAGGAATCTTATGAAGAATCTCGGTATCTCAGCCGGATACCTCGCCGGATGGGGCTTGATGCCATAAAGCCTACATCTACGAATATAGCTCCCCCTCGAATCCGTGTTGGATGCGACTATCAGGTTGGGTGGAATCGCCCCTTCGCCACCCCTCCTGAACCACTCCGTGATCCTATGCCCCGAGGGTCTCTCCATCGACCTGTAATGCTTCTCCCCCCTGAGGATGCGCCTCATATCCTCGCTGTAGGGTGTTAGGACACGCCTATTATCCGCCTTTGGATTGGCGGTCGGCGAGAACCACCAGATGGGATCCACGGCGTCCTTCACCCTTATACGCCTCACCGTCACCCACTCAGCTGGGGCGGGGAGCTTCGCCGGATTGAACCAGTAGAAGTCCTGGAGGAACCTCAGCTCCTTGGAGATTTCGAGGAGGAGTTGGAAGTTGTATAGGTTTTTCCTCGGCTCCCCCCTCACCCAGCTCCCGCCGATGTGGAGGATGAGGCTTCCATCGGCTCTGAGAACCCTCTTAAACTCCCCTATGAATCCCCTAAACCAGTTGATATACTCCTCCGGTGGTGGGTTTCCATACTCCTTCCTATGAATCAGGGCGAAGGGGGGTGAGGTGAGGATGAGGTTCACGGAGCCGTCGGGCAGATGCCTCAGGAGCTCCATCGCATCTCCGAGGTATGCTGAGCCGAGTCTCGTCGCATAGTAGGGCTTAACACCCCTAAGCCTCGCCGCCTCCACCATCACACCGCTATGATCTATGGTTGAAGCCCTAATCTCTTTCGAGGTATGGCTTAAGAACCTCCTCAACCTCCCGTGGTATCTCCTCTATGGGTATGTCACCCCTCATCTCCCTGACCAGTCCCCTATCCAGGTAGAGCTGGAGGATGGGTCTGGTCTGCTCTTCATAGACCCTCAGACGCCTTCGGACTACCTCCTCCCTGTCGTCGCTTCGCTGTATGAGCCTAGCACCGCACTCGTCGCAGATCTCATCAACCTTCGGCGGGTCATACTTCAGGTTGTAGATGGCCCCGCATTTGGGGCACCACCTTCTCAGGGATAGGCGTTCGACGACGATCTCGGGGTCGACGACGACGTTTAGAACCAAGTCCAGCTTCACCCCCATCTCCCCTAGAATCCTGTCCAGGGCTTCAGCCTGGTTGAGGGTTCTGGGAAACCCATCTAGGATGAATCCCCCTGAACAGTCGGGCCTCCTCAGCCTCTCCTCCACCAACCCTATGACGAGTTCATCTGGGACGAGTTCACCTCGATCCATATACTCCTTAGCCTTCAAACCTATCTCAGTTCCCCTTGAAACCTCGTCTCTGAGCATGTCCCCCGTCGTTATCACCGGTATCTTGAGGAGTCTGCCGATCAATCGGGCCCTCGTCCCCTTCCCAGAGCCAGGTGGGCCGAAGATGATTATCCTCAACTCCATGGGGCCTCTACTCTCCATGCCGTAAGGCCATTATAATCGTTTCGAGCATCCAACCCTTTATAGCCCTGAAGCCTATCATACCTGATGCCGAATCGATACCTGGCGAGGGTATACGTCCGCCTCAAGCCCGGCTACTCAGACCCAGAGGGCGAGACAACCGCCGGAGCCCTCAGGGGCCTCGGCTACGACGTCGAGGATGTGAGGGTGAGTAAGGTCTATGAGATACTCTTCAAGGCTGAGGATCGAAGGAGGGCTGGGGAGCTGGTGGAGGAGATGTGTAGGAGGCTGCTGACGAATCCGACGAAGGATGACTACACTTATGAGCTGAGGGAGATGGAATGAGCCGCATCGAGAGGTCTCCCCACCCCTTCCAGCATCACATCATAGAGCTTAGAGGAGCCTCGAGGGAAGAACTCATCGAGATCGCGGAGGCCCTGGGCCTCGGCCTCACCCCCGAGGAGATGGAGGCAATAAGGGATTATTACACAGCCCTCAACAGGCCAGCCACAGACGTGGAGCTCCAAACCTATGATCAGACGTGGAGTGAGCACTGCTACCACAAGACCTTCAAGGGCCTCATAGAGACCCCTGAAGGCGTCGTCGACGGCCTATTGAAGACCTATATTCGAAGAGTTGTGGAGGAGCTCAAGCCGAGTTGGTGCCTAAGCGTCTTCGAGGACAACGCAGGAATCATCGAATTCGACGAGGAGCACGCCATCGCAGTGAAGGTTGAGACCCACAACCACCCCTCAGCCATAGAGCCCTTCGGAGGAGCCGCCACCGGAACTGGAGGCGTCATCCGAGACGTCCTCGGAGTCTGGGCCGACCCGATTGCCTGCACAGATGTCCTCTGCTTCGGCCCCCTCAACACCCCCTATGAGGCCCTGCCCAGAGGCGTAAAGCATCCCACCTACCTCTTCAGAGGCGTCGTCGCAGGCATAGGGTCCTATGGAAACAACATGGGGATACCCACCGTAAACGGGGCAATATACTTCGATGAGGGCTACATCGGAAATGTAGTCGTCTACGCCGGATGCGTAGGCATAATGCGTAAAGATGAGTATGTCAGGGCTGTGAAGCCAGGGGACTGGATAGTCCTCGCAGGAGGCCGGACTGGTCTCGACGGCATACATGGCGTAACCTTCGCATCAGCCGAGCTGACTGAGGAGTCTGAGGTGGTCTCCAGACCAGCTGTTCAGATACCAAACCCAATAGAGGAGGAGAAGCTAAAGCGGGCTATCAGGGCCGTGGCGGAGGAGCATCTCGGCAGCGGGATAACAGACCTAGGAGGCGGGGGTCTAAGCTGCGCCGTCTGCGAGACCGCCCATCGATATGGATTGGGGGCTGAGGTATGGCTTGACAGGGTGCCCCTGAAGTATCCTAAGATGGCTCCCTGGGAGATATGGGTCTCGGAGTCCCAGGAGAGGATGTTGCTGGCTGTGCCGCCGGAGAACTTGGAGAGGGTCTTGGAGATATTCCAGAGCGAGCAGACGGAGGCCACACCTATAGGGCGATACAGGGATGGGGGCGTCGTCGAGGTCTATTATCGAGGCGTCAGGGTGGCCCAGATCGATTTGGAGTCCCTTTTCAAGCCTCCGAGGGTTAGGCGTCGAACAACCTGGAGGCCTCCAAAGCTGGAGGAGCCGAGCTTCCCCATGCCCAGAGACCTAGGTGAGATGCTTAAGCGATTGTTGGCGTCGCCCAACATCTCCAGCAGGGAGGAGGTCATCAGAACTTATGATCATGAGGTGAAGGGTCTCACCGTCGTCAAGCCCCTCCACGGCTGGAAAGCAGGCCCCAGCGATGCCGCAGTCCTAAAACCCCTTGAGGACTCCTGGAGGGGCCTTGCCATCTCCTGCGGCCTAAAGCCCCGATACGGTCTCATAGACCCCTACTGGATGGCCGCCTCATCGATCGATGAGGCTGTTAGGAATAACATAGCCGTTGGAGGCCGTCGGATTGCGCTCCTCGACAACTTCACCTGGGGAAATCCCGAGAAGGAGGATCGCCTTGGAGGCCTCGTCTACGCCTGCCGAGCCTGCTACGATGTCGCCAGGGCCTATGGTATGCCCTTCATCTCCGGTAAGGACAGCCTCTACAACGAGTCTCCCCTAGGCCCCGTCACGCCTACGCTCCTAATCACGGCCATCGGCATAGTCCCCGACATAAGGCGGGTCGTAACCCTCGACCTGAAGAGGGTTGGAGACCCCCTCTATATCATAGGGGTGACGAAACCAGAGCTGGGGGGCTCGGAGTATTATCGCCTCATGGGCTTCCTCGGAGCATCTGTTCCGAGGCTGAGGCCCTCAGAGACCATAAAGGCCTATAGGAGGCTCCTGGAGGCGATGGATAGGGGCCTGGTCAAGGCCTGCCACGACCTCTCGGAGGGGGGTTTAGCCGTCGCGGCGGCTGAGATGGCCTTCACCGGATGGCTCGGCCTTGAGATAGACCTCGACGCCGTTCCCGCTGAGGGTGTCATGCGCCCCGATCAGCTGCTGTTCTCGGAGTCTAATGGCCGACTATTGGTGGAGGTCGTTGAGGGGTGTGAATCGGAGTTCGAGGATTTGATGGCCGACTCACCCAACGCCAGGATAGGGCGAGTCATAGATGAGGAGAATCTCATAATCCTAAGTGGAGGTGAGGCCCTGATGAATCTCAGCCTAAAGGAGCTCATCGAGGCCTGGAAGACTCCACTGGGGGCTTAGCGATGAAGCGGAGCGAAGTAAGGGTTCTCATCCTGAGAGCTCCTGGAACCAACTGCGACGCTGAGACGGCGAGGGCCTTCAGAGACCTCGGAGTACAGGTTGAGGTTCTCCACACCCAGAGGGTCTTCAGGGAGAGAAACCTGGAGCAGTATGACATCCTCGTCTTCCCAGGTGGCTTCAGCTACGGCGACTATGTTCGAAGCGGAGCCATCTGGGCTAAGGAGTGCGAATACCATATCGGCGGGGACCTCGAACGCTTCATCGATGAGGGGAAGGCCGTCCTCGGCATCTGCAACGGCTTCCAACTCCTCGTCGAGGCCGGCTTCCTGCCAGGCTTCGAGGGTAAATCCCCCTATCCACAGGCGGCCCTCGCCAACAACGTCCCTGGGGGATACCACTGCCGATGGGTCTATCTGAGACATGTGAATCGAGGCGGCTGCCATCTGACGGCCTCCATCCCAAGGGATGCTGTGCTGAGGATTCCCGTGGCCCACGGTGAGGGCCGCTTCCTCCTGCCCAGAGACCTCGAGCGGGAGTATCTCCGAAGGCTCTACGAGAATGATCAATTGGTTCTCCGCTACGCCAGGCCCGACGGCTCCTATGCCGAGGGGGAGTATCCCCACAACCCTAATGGATCGTTTCACGACATCGCCGCCATCTGCAACCCTGAGGGAAACGTCCTCGGATTGATGCCCCACCCCGAGAGGGCCTACTATGGATGGCAGCTCCCAGACTGGACGAGGTATGAGGAGCCTCCCCGATATGGGGATGGACGCCTAATCCTTGAGTCGGTCGTCAGCTATGTTGAGAGGAGGTTTTAAACCTCTCCCTATAGGCCTTCAGCCTCCTCCTGATCCCCTCATCCCTCAGCGCCAGTATCTCAGCCGCTAGTATGGCTGCATTCTTCGCCGAGTCTATTCCCACAACTGCGACGGGGACGCCCGTAGGCATCTGAACCATCGATAATAGGGCGTCGAGGCCCAGTAGCCTAACAGCCCTCGGCACCCCTATAACAGGCCTCAACGTATGGGCCGCTATGAAGCCTGGCAGGGCGGCGGAGAGTCCTGCGATGGCTATGAAGACCTCCGCATCAACCTCCTCCAAATATCGCTTCAAGCCCTCAGGGTCTCTGTGAGCCGAGTAGACGACGACTTCATGCTCTATTCCCAGCTCCCTTAGTATGCCTGAAGCCTTCTCAGCCAATTCTCGATCGGATTCGCTTCCGATGACTATAGAGACCTGCACCATATCATGAGAGGGTTGATCTAGCATCTTAAATGGCTGCCGAGTTTGAAAAGTCGTTTGGGTTATTCGATGTATATCGCAGGCCTGTAGGGCTTAGCCCTCTTGGCTCTGCCTTCTGGGTCTTTTATCCAGGGGTCTGACTCTCCGCAGATTGAGACCTCGCAGTTGAACTCGGCTTTTAGGAAGTCGGCTGCATCCTGTAGGACTATCAGCTCGTTGACTACGCCCATCTCCAGCCTCGTCTTTACCCGATCCTCTGGGGTCTTAGTCACATCCTCGACGATGGCCCTGGCGAACTCTGGGACCTCCCCGGCCCTAAATCTCAGCTCCTCATCCTTGAAGCACTCCCTGATGAGGCTTCCGACATCCAGCTCTCCTGCTGAGGCGAGCTCCAGGGCCTTGAGGTAGACCTTCCACTTCCAGCTCGTAGCCGTGTATAGGTGTATATGCTGAGGCTGTATGCCGGTCACCCTTAGGATGTGCTGTATGTCCTCGAGGCAGGCCTTTACGATGTTCTCCTTCTCCTCGAGGTCTGGCCTTATGAGGCTCTCATCGACCTTCGGCCAGGGGGCTGTGGAGACGAAGCCCTCCCCTCCGAGGGCCTCCCAGAGCTCCTCGCAGAGGTGTGGCGTGAAGGGTGCCAGCATCTTCACCTGGGCCTCCGCCACCCTCCTTAGGACGTAGTTTATGGCCTTGGATCGCCTTTCTCTCTGCGGGGCGACTCTGCGTAGATACCATTCGAGGTCTTGATTCATGTCGTAGAGGATGGCATGTATGGCTCTGCGCACCCTCAGCTCCTCCATCGCCTCAGTCGCCTCGGCTATGTGTCGCTGGAGCCTGCTCAGCATCCATAGGTCTATATCCCTCAGCTCTGAGGGGTCTCCCTCATGCTCGGCGGCCTCCATCACCCTGTCATAGAGTCTCTCAAGGGTCTCCCTCATGGACTTCGCCAGGCTCCTGCTGAAGTCGGCATCCTTTATCGGCTCGGCTGTGGCCATCAGCGATAATCTCAGCGGGTCGGCTCCGAACTCCCTTATGGCTTCGATGAGGGGTATGATGTTCTTCAGAGACTTACTCATCTTCTGCCCCTCCATGAGGACGCTTCCATTGACGTAGATGCCCCTCGGCCATAGGTCTCTGGGGAAGATGGCTGTGTGGTTGAAGATCATGAATGTTAGGTGGTTCGGTATGAGGTCTCGACCTGAATGCCTCGCATCAAGAGGGTAGAAGTATAGGAACTCCTCCCGCATCTTCTCCAACTCCTCTATGGGGATGCCAGTCTTCTCCGAGACCCTCATCGCAGAGCCCTCGCCGAGGAAGATGTAGTCCCAGAACTCCACGTCGAGGGTCTCGGGGTCTGGCTGAAGCCGTTTCAGATGCCTCACGACGGTGTAGTAGGCCATGTAGATCGTCGAGTCGGATAGGGCTTCGATGATCCAGTCCGGAGCCCAGGGGAGCCTTGTCCCCATGCCAACCTTCCTGGCGCAGGCCTTCGCCTTCAGCCAGTCGATGACATTCTCAAACTCCTGTCTGAACTCCCTTGGGATTATGGTCATCTCATCGAGGTTCTCATGGGCCAGCCTCTTCCAATCTGGGTCTCCATAGTTGATGAACCACTGATTCTCGAAAATTTTGACCACAACCTCCGTTCCACAGCGGCAGTAGACGGGCTTCACCAACTCATAGATCGTTGTGGCATTCCCCTCCGCTATGAGGTCCTTCCTCACCGCCTCCCTGGCGGCTTCAACCCTTATACCCGCATAGGTTCCGGTGTTCCCCCTCATCAGGCCGTTCCTGAACTCCTCCCCATAGACCTCCTTAGTCGCCTCCTCCAGCTTCGGGTCGTTTTGGGTCTCTATGCCCATCCGTTCCACGACCTCAGCGGCCGGCCACTCACCGTATCCGGGGACCTCTATGATTCCTATCGGCTTCAGAGGCCTTACGTCGCCTGGCCTCAGCCCCATCCTCTTAAGAGCCGTGTTTGATAGGCCCTGAAGCGTCTTTAGGGCTATGTAGTCGTAGGGGGCGTGGGCTGGAACGGACATGACGACGCCCGTAGCATGGTTTGGGTCGACGAACTCAGCCGGAAGTATGGGAACTTCAGCCCCCGTCGCCGGGTTGACGACCCTACGGCCGAGGAGCTCCACCCCCTTCATCTTCTCCAGGACCTCGACTTTACATCCGAGGAAGACGAGCTTCTCAGCCGCCCTCTGGCTGACGATCCAGGTTTCGCCGTCAACCTTGGCCTTCACATAGTCTGCGTCGGGGTTGACCCAGATGTTTGCGACTCCGAAGACTGTTTCGGGTCTGAGGGTGGCCGTTGGATAGATCTCATCGCCATCCCTGAACTTTATGGCTGTGAACCCCTGTATCTCAGGCTCTATGTCTCCGATGGTGTCATGCTGTCCGACGGGGTTTCCGCAGTGGGGGCACCAGCCTACTGGGTGGCTTCCCTGCGTTATGTAGCCCCTTTGACGTAGCTTCTCGAATTGCCAGTGGATGAATTTGCTGTAGTAGGGGTCGATGGTTGTGAACTCCCTTCGCCAGTCTATGCTGTATCCCATACGCTTCATTCCCTGCTTTATCTCCTCGGTGAAGTATCTGGCCATACCTATTGGGGTTTCAAGCTCCCTCAGGCGTTCACGTGGTATGTGGTAGATGTCTGTGAATGTCTCTATGAGGTCTTCATCCCCCTCCTTCAGGCGCTCGACCATAGCTATGATGGGTGTCCCAGTATAGTGCCAGGCCATGGGCAGGAGGACGTTGTAGCCCTGCATTCTTCGATACCTGGCGTGGACATCGGCCAGCGTATAGGTTCGGCCATGCCCTATATGTTGAGGCGAGTTTGGGTAGGGGTAGGCGACGGTTATGTAGAATTTAGGCTTCTCGGGGTCTGGATCCGACTCGAAGAGGTGGGCCTCCTCCCATCTCCTCTGCCACTTCTCCTCTATCGCAGCCCAATCGACCATGACAAATCCCTTCTCCTAAAAGGGGACAGATATATGGAGTCTTCGGGGTGGATTAAAGGTTATGCGTAAACAACCCTACCCATTATGAGGCTTCATAAAAAGCTGTATAGGGGTTGACTCGACGTCGATGCCTGTGAGGAGCTACATCTTCACTAGAAATGAGAGGGAGAGGCTGTTGAGGTGGCTGGAGGAGGGCTTCGAGGATGACACCACAAGGATGATCTTCGTCGAGATTAGGAGGAATATGCCCCGCCTCTTCAGAGACCTAACCCTAATGCTTAGGGTGATGAGGGAGCTTATGCGTAGAGGTCGATGGGATCAACGAATGAGGCTGCCGAGGAAGAGTGAGGAGAGATTGAAGGCCTTGAGGAAGATGGTAGAGTTGTTATAAGTGGCCACCACTTATACCGGATTCCCCTCTTGGCTTAACTGACATCTAAGGGCCTCCCTTATGGCCTCTCCGGCCTCCTCCAGCTTTGAGGGGTCTCCCCCACCCCCCTGGGCGAAGTGGGGTTTTCCTCCGCCTCCCCCTCCTATGACTTTGGCTAAGGCCCTCGCCAGCCTTCCGGCGTGGACTCCCCTCTCAACGGCCCCGTCTCCGGCTTTGACTATGAATCTGCCATCGATCTCTGAGAGGAGGATGGCGACGACGTTGGGTTCTCTCTCC
>Ga0190286_1000561_pt1 | contig 15140 bp, 15 predicted proteins | sample 48691834_MG_FD_183241 | JGI IMG/M metagenome (GOLD analysis project Ga0190286, IMG submission 183241) | Hydrothermal vent microbial mat bacterial communities from Southern Trench, Guaymas Basin, Mexico - 4869-18-3-4_MG | ecosystem: Environmental > Aquatic > Marine > Hydrothermal vents >... | reverse complement strand
GCCCCATACTGGAGGCGAGGGAGGCCCTCGAAACCCTCAGGGGTCGAGGCCCAGAAGACCTGGTGGATAAGGCGACAACCCTCGCAGGCATACTCCTCGAGATGGTGGGTGAGGCCGACGGCAAGCGGAAGGCCCTGGAGCTCCTACGCTCTGGGAGGGCCTTGGAGAAGATGAGGGAGATCATCAAGGCCCAGGGTGGAGACCCAGAGGTGGAGCCTGAAGACCTAGAGCCTGGTCGAAGATGGGCCGACCTAGAGGCGGATGAGGAGGGGAGAATCCTCTGGATCAACAACCATCACATCGCCGAGATAGCCAGAATAGCGGGGACGCCAAGCGATAAGGGGGCGGGTATAATGCTAAGGGTGAAGCTGGGAGACCACGTTAAACGGGGAGAACCCCTAATGAGGATATACGCCGAGAGCTCGAAGCGGCTGGAGGAGGCCCTGGAGCTGGCTGAGGAGCTCCAACCCATAGGCGTCGGCGGAAGAAGGGGAGAAAGGATGCTTATAGCCAAGGTGAAGGGCCTAAAGCCCCATAGGAGGCGCTTCATCCTCGAACGATGATCAGCCGCATGGAATCTCCTTAACCAGGATTCTCCTCTTCCTCGTCGCTTCCCGCTTCTCCTCCCTTGGCTCCTCAAATCCCACGACGGCTGCGGTCTCGCCCCCATCTCCTGGGCAGTTATGCCTCCAGGGGAATCGATGCTCGGAGCAGTAGTAGCCACCGCATCTATGACACCTATAGGGCATATAGACCTCCCTGAGGCAGTAGTGGCAGAAGGAGGGTGTTGGGCCTACAACCTCCACATAGCTGGGGTCGAAGGGGCGATGCTCCACCTGAGCATATAGCTCCGCTGCCAGTCTCCTAACAACCCTCTCACATATCTCCCTTGGAATCGAGGCATTCGGCAAGAGCAGTTGAAGTCGATCATCGATCCTCCTGATGAAGACGTCCACAAGCCATCCATCCTCCCTAATCCTGCCATGCCACCCCCCTCCACCGATCCTCCTGAAGCCTAGGCCTCTGAGGAAGCCCTCCAGCATCGTGAGGGAGGCGATGGATAGGAGGATCGTGAATACCAGCCCCGACATCATCATCGCCTCTTGAGGGCTGACCGATAAAGATTTCTCAAACCTTGAGGGGGTTTAACACACCCTCTATTCGCTCTATCCCCCCCATATACTTCCGGAGGGGCTTCGGCACTAGAACTGAGCCGTCCTCCTGCTGATACTGCTCGACGATGGCGAGCATCGTCCTGCTGGTGGCCAGGGCCGTGTTGTTCAAGGTGTGCACATAGCCCGCTGGCGGCTGACCTGGCTTGAGCCTATATCTGATGTTCAGCCGTCGGGCCTGGTAGTCTGTGCAGTTGCTGTTGCTCCCGCTCTCCCTGTATACGCCGTCGGCCATCCATACCTCGATGTCATACTTCTTCGCCGCCAGGGTTCCAATATCTCCCGTGCAGACGTTCACCACCCTGTAGTGGAGGCCAAGCTTCTGATATAGCTCCTCGCTGTTCCTCTGGAGCTCCTCGTGGAGCTCCCAGCTCTGCTCTGGGAGGCAGAAGATGAACTGCTCCACCTTGTTGAATTGATGCATCCTGAAGAGTCCCTTCGTATATTTGCCATGTGTCCCGATCTCACGGCGGAAGCAGGGGCTGACGCCGACGATCTTAATTGGGAGATCATCGGCGTTGAGCACCTCACCCATGAACATCGCAGCTATGGGATGCTCAGCAGTGGCTATGAGGTATAGGTCTTCCCCCTCCACCTTATACATCACCTTCTCGAAGTCCTCGAGGGATGTCGCCCCCTCGTATGGTTCACGCCTCAGCATGAAGGGTGGCTCGATGAGCGTATACCCCTTCTTCAGGAGCTCCTCTATGGCGAACATCATGATGGCGTAGTCCAGCAGCACCAGCTCGTTTCGTAGGTAGCAGAAGCCTGCTCCAGCAACTTTGGCTCCACGCTCGAAGTCTATGAGGCCGAGGTCTCTCAGCACCTCTAAGTGGCTTCGAGGCTTGAAGCTGAACTTCGGAGGCTCACCCCAGCGTCTTATCTCGACGTTGTCATGCTCATCCTCCCCGTCGGGGACTGATTCATGTAGTAGGTTTGGAAGCCTCATCAGGATGCTGCGCTCCTCCTCCCACAGCCTTCGGCGCTCCTCCTCAGCCTCCTTGATCAGCTCCGGCAGCCTCTTCGCCTCCTCCCTCAGCTTCGAGACGTCCCTGCCCTCCTTCAACAGCCGTGCGATCTCGGCGCTGATCTCGTTTCTCCGCCTCCTAAGCTCGTTGACCCTCGTCGTCAGCTTTCTCCACCTTTCATCTACCTCCAGCAGTCTGTCGAATAGCCTGAGTATCTCTGGGTCTCTACGCCTCTCGAGGTTGCGTCTGACGAGGGTTGGATTCTCCCTGATGAGCTTTATGTCAAGCAAATCCCCTAACCCCCCAATAATGCGAAGCCCCAAGAATATAGGGGTTGCGAGTGAGCGGCTATATCACGAAGCGTATACCCTGCCTCGCCCGTCTCTTGGCCAGGCCCTTACGCATACCCTCCTCCGTCACCTTTATGTCATACTCTATGAACTCCTCCACCATTCTCGTGATGGTCTTAGCCATCTCCTCCAACTCTTCCCTGCTGAAGGTTGACATGATCTCTGGGCTGTTAATCCACTGCATCCAACCTGCGAGGCTCTGACCAAGGGCTCCGAAGGCGAAGCGCATTACCCTCACCAAATCGAGGCGATCCATGTTGGGCGTCGATATCAACTTCCTCAGCTGCTTCAGGGTGTTCTGACTCCGCTCAATCCAGCTCTGATTCATAACCACCGTGTATAATGGGGTCTCACCGACTCTTAAAGTTGTGGAGGGTTGGGGAAAACAGCTATATTCGTTTATGGCTGAGATGCCGACGATCAGGCCTCGGAGAAAAACCCTCAGATGCTACGTAGATTGAAGGCTGAGATAGGTGATTAGAGATTCCCCATCCCGACCCCTTTCTTGATGTCTGATAGGAGCCTCATGCAGAGGTTGCGGATCTCCCCTGCAGCCTCCAGGGCTCTCTCGGCTTCACCTCTGCTTATAGCCTCCTCCGGCGTTAGCAGGACCTCTTCCCCTCCGTAGAAGGCGATCTCCCTCTTCGCCGCTAGCGTCGCGGAGGTCTCAGCCATAAACTCCAGTCGTTCCCTGAACCAATCTGGGAATCTGTCGGCGTGATCCATAAGGACGCCTGATACGTCGTGAACCTTTGGATACTCTATCCCCACCAGCCTTAGAGCCGCCTTCAGGCTTAGTTCTACGCATTCCTGGCTCAGCCTCAAGGCGTAGGGGTGGTTCCCAGCCCTCAAGGCGTCTCCGGCGTATCTCAGCCTGAAGGAGGCCTGCCTCAGGTAGGCCTCAGCCATCTCCACCAGCTTCATATCTCCACAGCCTCTAGCGGCCTGTAATCTGGCTTCAAATCCCAATACCACCCCTTCTCGCTCCTCAGCCTCCTGGCGCCCATCCTTTGGAGCCTCTCCCTCAGCCTCTCCATCAGGCGTTGAAAGAAGCCCTCCTCGTCGTAGAGGATTATGGCGTCCTCCAGCATATCTAGGAAGATGGGTGGGAGTCTTTTGGCCTCATCCCTCCTAAGCGGGTATGGGGAGATGGTGGTGTGATATCCGAATTCCCTCAGGAGTCTCAGCTCCTCCTCCGTCTCCCCCCTCATCTCCCTCAACAGCTTCTCCATCCTCTCCCCGATGCTCCCCTTGAGGTCGTCGGAGATTATTAGGAGGTCGAGGTCGCTCGTCCTGGAGGCCTCCCCCCTCGCCACCGAGCCGTAGAGGGTGAGGGAGATCAGCTTTAGGGCCTTATCAATCGCCCTGAAGCAGTCGTAGAGGAGCTGGATGTAGGCCTCCTGCCTCAGCTCAACCCTCCTCAGGCGTCCAGAGGCGAGGAGAATGAAGCTCCCAGGCGTCAAAACCCTATAGAGCCTAGGCCTCCCCACGTCGAAGATCAGTAGAAGACCCCTCCTATGGAGGTGGTGAACCAGAACCCTCGCCCTAGCATCGGCGAGGCCTAAAACCTCCTTCAATTCGCTTAGGGTGAAGGGCCTACGTCCATACTTCACCCACAATCTGGAGTAGGCCTCGCCCAGCCACCTGGGAATCCACACAAAGTTAACAATCCATTAACGTAAATAAATAATTAACTTAATGACCAGGGGCCTAAGGGCGAAATCCTTTAAATCGAGGCCTTCCTCATCAAAATTCTGGGCCGGGGTCTCCCAGCCAGGTAGGGAGCAAACCTCAAGGGAGGGCTCAGGCCTGGAGAGCTTGTGGCCCCTATGGGCCGCGTGGGTTCAAATCCCACCCCCGGCGCCAAATTTGTGGTGAGTTGATGTGCTTCAGATAGTCGTCAAGGCGCCCTTAAATGTTATTTGTGATGAAAATTAAAGATATGAGATTTAAAACCCTATATCAATGCTCCTCCTTCTCCTCCCCCTATAGGTGGAGAGACGTCTATATCCTGCTTTGGTGAGTGTTTCGAGGGCGTGGTTCAGCCATCCGCCGAGATGCTCAACGCTGTGGGAGTCCGACCCTATGGTTATGTTCTCTATGCCCATACTCCTTGCAGCTTTAACGAATTCGAGGGTTGGGTAGCAGTCCCCTATTCCATGTCTATATCCTGAGGAGTTTATCTCAAAGCCGATGTGATGCTCCCTCATCGCCTCCAGGGCTTCGAGGGCTTCTGAGGCATACTCCCTGAAGTCTGGAATTCTTAACCCTATGGATGGGAGGTATCTCCTGAAGTAGTCTGGATGCGCCATCACGTCGAAGAGGCCTGACTCCACTGCTCTCCTAAACCATTTGAAGTAGGTTTTGATGGCCTTATGCATGGGCCTGGCGAAGAATCTATCGGCTCCATATCTATAGCCGAGGTCGCATTCCTCGACGATGTGGAGGGCGCCGAGGATGAAGTCGAAGGGATATTCGTCGAGGATGCGCTCTATTCGATGCTCCTCCCCTGGGAAGTAGTCCACCTCCACGCCGACTCTGAGCCTCACCGATGTCGAGGTCTGGGCCTCCTCAATCTCCCTGAAGTATTCCGGTATCTCGTCGGGGTCTATGCCCGTCGCCACATCGGGGCCTGAGACGATGAGGTGGGTTGTGAAGCATATCTCCTCAAGGCCTAAGGCCTCAGCCCTCCGAACATAGGCCTCGACGGTCGACCCCGGAGCCGTGTCGGCTGAGTGTCTTTCATGGATGTGGTAGTCCACTGGAACCCGCAGCCTCTCCATTAGGGCTATTGAAGGTCTCCAGGGATATTTGAGGGGTGTGCTCACTGATTATAAATGCCTCGATCCCCAATCCTCACCGTGATGGCTGGTGGAAGAATGGATGTTCGGGTTCTCATCCTGGCTTCGACGGCCTTCGCCCTCTACGTAACCTGTCCAAGAATGACGGCTATGATAGCCACCGAGTCGAAGATAGCTGGGTTAAACCCCGTTTTGACCATCGCCCTCGGCTGCATGATCGGCATACCCCTCTTCCTAATCCTCCTATACACCTTCCAGCATCTCGGAGTTGAGGTGACGGTTCTCCTCGCAGCCCTCTTCGACCTCGCAGCAGCCCTCCTCCTCGGCAGGATCGACCTGAAAGGCGGATTGGAGCTATTGATAATCACCCTCTTCGTCTACCTCGGGATAAGGGTTGCACCCCACCTGGCCGCAGCCATATTGAGGGTCATCCTCCATTTTTAATGGGTATAACCGGTTACTACTCTATCAGCTTCAATATATCCTCCATTATGTATTCTATGAAGTTCTCTATGGTGCTCTTGCTGAAGAGGGTGACGACGCAGTCCCTGGTTACGCCTACGACTATGCCCCGCCTAACGACTTCGAAGACGACATACCAGATTTTTCCATGCTTCAGATACTCGTGGTAGAGGCTTGTATCAGCCAGACTTGGGCCTGAGAGGCAGAGCTTCTCTATGCCTGGTATGTCTATGTCGTCGAACCAGATGAGCTTCGTCGCCTGTGGATTCGACTCATGGAGCTCCTTGAGGGTCTCATGGGGTATCCGTGCCTCTATGATCCTCCAGCGCTCCCCGAAGATGATCTCACCAAGCTTATTGGCCACATGGCTCGTCAAGAGCTTCTTCACACCCCTCGCCACCGATGGGGCGAGGACTATGAGGAAGACCCTACCGTCGAACCTCTTGAACCAGAAGGGGGCCTCCTCGGTGACGGGGGTCTCATGGCTCCTCCCCCTATAGTATCGGCGCTTAACGAAGTCTCGGCAGAAGACTCCTGAGAGGACATCCTCCTCCAGGCTTAGGTTTAATATCTCCGTGATGAGGGGGAGCCTCCCCTCCTCCCCCTCGTAGATCTCCTCCTCCCTGAAGTCCCTAAGCCTCTCCATCATCGTTGATAGTGAAGGCGGATCGGAGACCTCGAAGACCTTAGCTGGGAGAACCATCGGAATAGTGTAGGCCTCAATCCCTATTAAATTGACGATGCCTGCTAACCCTATAAGGCTCTGCTCCCTATATCTCTGGGATGATCGACTCCTACAGCTTCGGCGAGATCAAGGTTGATGGAGTTCGATATACCAGGGATCTGATCATACTCCCCAGCGGCGTCAAGCCAAACTGGTGGAGGAGGGAGGGACATAGGCTATGCATAGAAGACTTGGAGGAGGTGTTGGAGGAGAGGCCTGAGGTTCTGGTCATAGGCACCGGCTACTCAGGCCTGATGAGGGTTCCGGAGGAGTTGATTAGACGCCTGAGGGAGATGGGGATAGAGGTGGTGGCTCAGAGAACCGGTGAGGCTTGGAAGACCTATAACAGGCTGCTGGGGGAGGGTAGAAGGGTGGCGGCAGCCCTCCACCTCACCTGCTAACTTCCCTGATAGACTATCTCGCCGCCCACGATGGTCAATACCACCTTGATATCCTTCAACTCCTCCACCGGAACCGACAAGGGGTCTCGATCCAGGACGACGAGGTCAGCCAGCTTCCCAGGCTCTATGCTCCCCTTCAAATGCTCCTCCTTCCCCAGATATGCTCCATTCCAGGTATACAGCCTAATCGCATCCATCACCCCAATCGCCTCCTCTGGGCCGACGACCAAGCCGCTTCGGCTTCGCCTTGTGACGGCCTCATATATCTGGATGAGGGGGTTGCCGTCGCTGACGGGGTAGTCGCTGTTCCCACCGGCTATGATGCCCATCTCCAGCATCGACCTATGCGGATGCAGCCACCGAGCCCTCTCAGGGCCGAAGTTCTCCATGTAGTCGTCGCCAAGCCTCCACATGTAGCCTACGCTTGAGGAAGGCGTCACGCCCAGCTCCTTTATGCGCTTCAGCTGCCTGGGGGTGCAGAGGCTGTTATGCTCGATCCTATGCCTCATATCCGGTCTCGGCATCATCCTCTGAGCCTCCTCTATGGCGTCCAGGGCATAGTCGATGGCCCTATCCCCTATGCTGTGGATGCAAACCCTCAAACCGGCCCTGTGAGCCTTCAATACGAGTCTCTTTAACTCCTCTGGGGGTGTCACCATGATGCCTAAGCCCCCAGGGCCTCGATGCTGAGGCTCATAGACGGCGGCTGTGCCGCCTGCGCCGGAGCCATCTCCCATGATCTTGACGCCGAGTATCCTCAGCCATTCGTCGCCGAAGCCGGATTCGATGCCAAGCTGCGTCAGAGCCTCCAGGAGGTCTCTCCCCTCATGGTCTCTGACCATGATCATCACATGGGTTCTAACCTTCCTCACCCCCTCTGCGAGGAGCTCCTGGTAGGCTCTCAGGGCTGTGGAGTCGACGCCTGCGTCGTGGGTCGTCGTTATACCCCACTCCGCAAACTGATCCCAGACCCGTCTTAGGCCTTCCTTGATCTCCTCAATGGTGTAAGGCGGTATATGCTCCATGACTAATCGTCCAGCGGTCTCGTAGAGTATCCCCGTAGGCTCTCCATCTTCTCTTCGATCGATCTTGCCTCCAGGTGGATCAGGCGTCTCGGCCGTTATGCCAGCGATCTCCAGCGCCATGCTGTTGGCGACGAACTCATGTCCAGTCTCCTTGGTTATGAAGACGGGGTTCTCAGGCGCCGCCTCATCCAGCTCCCATCGGGTTACATGTCTACGCTCAACGAGTTTAGCCTCATTATAGTTGGCTCCCCTCACCCATCTCCCCGGGCCGAGCTCTTCAGCCTTCTCCGCCACCAATCTCAAAACATCCCTTATGCTTCTAACCGGCGGTGATCGAAGGTCGATCTCATAGAGCCTGACGGCCGCATGGCTTGGATGCGTATGGGTGTCTATGAAGCCTGGGAGAACAGTCCTCCCCCTTAGGTCTATGACCCTCGTCTCCGCCCCTATGTGGGGCTTTATCTCCTCGTTTGAGCCCACTGCCAATATGTATCCATCCCTCACGGCTACGGCCTCGGCGATGCGATCCTCTGCGTCGACGGTGATGACCTTCCCATTTAAGAGAACCAGATCAGCCGATAGGGTCATCTCAGATATGATCGATTTGGAGATAATTGAGGTGATCGATTAGGGGACTGTGACGCTCTTGGCGAGGTTCCTCGGCTTATCTGGGTCCAGCCCCCTCTTCACGGCTATGTGATAGGCCAATAGCTGGAGGGGTATTATGTATGGTATCGGGGATAGGAGCTCCGGAATCCCCTTAGGCATCTCGATGTAGTCGTCTGACAACTCCTTGATCTCCTCATCCCCCTCCTCGCAGAGGGCTATGATCCTGGCTTCCCTCGCCTTCATCTCCATGATGCTTCCGATGATGTCCCTCCTCGTCTCCCCCCTTGGGCAGAGGAAGATGCAGGGCGTCCCCCTCTCAACGACGCTTATGGGTCCATGCTTACTCTCACCCGCCGGATAGGCCAGCGACGGTATATAGGTGATCTCCAGCAGCTTCAACCTCCCCTCAAGAGCAGTCGCCGAGCTGATGCCCCTGCCGAGGAAGAGGAAGAACCGCTCATCCCTATATCTCTCAGCCAGCTCCTCCACCTTCGACGCCGACCGCTTCAAAACCTCCTCCACCACGTCGGGAATAGTTAACAGATGCTCCTGGAACTCATCGATCTCATCCTGCGAGACCTTCCCCCTCATCCTCGCCAATCTCAGCGCCAACTGGGCGAGGACGAGGAGCTGAGCTGTGAAGGTCTTCGTGGCCGCAACGCCGATCTCCGGGCCTGACTGCTGGACGATGTAGGCCCTTGAGACCCTCGTCAGGGTTGAGCCCACCGTGTTCGTCACCCCGAGGATGGTGGCAGCCCTCATCCTCGCATAGTCGATGGCCTTCAAGGTGTCGTAGGTCTCACCCGACTGGCTGACGGCGAGGATGACGGAGTCTATGCCGATCGATGAGCCATATCTCTCTATGAACTCCGATGCTATGACGGGGTAGACCGTCAACCTGGCGAGCTTCGAGAACATATAGGAGGCTGCGAGGCATGCATGATATGAGGTTCCAGCCGCTACGAGGAAGACCTCCCGCCCCCTATCGAGGAATGTTGCGAGGAGGTCGAGGTAGGGCTTCTGAAGCCTCAAGGCGTTGCGGAGGCTCTGGGGCTGCTCATATATCTCCTTAAGCATGAAGTGGGGATAACCCTGCCTCTCAGCCATCTCGAGGCTCCAGGAGACCTCGGTGAGCTCCCTCTCAACCCTTGAGCCGTCGCTGATGCGTATGATCTCGTAGCCCTCAGCCGATAGGATGGCGGCCTCACCGTTCCTCAGCCATGTAACCATCCTCGTGTAGGGGAGCATCGCCGGGATGTCCGATGCACAGTAGGCTCCATCCTCTGAGAGCCCTATGATTAGGGGGCTCTCATTTCTGGCGCAGTAGATATGTTCGGGGTCTGAGGCGAAGAGGACGGCGATGGCGTAGGAGCCCCTAAGCTTCCTCACAGCCCTCAATAGGGCTTCTCTCGGCTGCGCCCCCTTCTTCAGCTCCTCCTCTATGAGATGTGGAATCACCTCCGTATCGGTCTTGGAGATGAATCTATGCCCCCCCTCCTCAAGCTCCCTCCTCAACTCCTGGAAGTTCTCTATCACCCCATTATGGACGACGGCCACAACGCCGCCGCAGTCGACGTGGGGATGCGCATTAACCATCGTCGGAGCCCCATGCGTCGCCCACCTCGTATGACCCACCCCGATGACGCCGGGCATCTCGTCGAAGCCAAGCCTCTCAGCCACCTCATCGATCTTCCCGGCATCCCTCCTGATGTGGAGAACGCCATCCTCAAGGGTGGCGACTCCGACGGAGTCATATCCCCTATATTCAAGCCTCTTGAGGCCGCTGTGTATGACCTTGGCAGCTGAGCCCTGCTTTAAGACGCAGCCAAAAATACCACACAAGTTTACCCCCCACCACTAATTGTGAATAAATATTTAAAAATCTCTAGGCTTAAAGGAGAGGCAATTATCTTGTTTTGAAGTTTTGAACCTTGGACGGGAAAAATTATTAATAATGCATAAAAGAACAAATCTCTCCTCCATATTAAAATATATGTCTAGTTGTTTTCTTCCTCAAGTTCAAGCATTACATCGATAAGCTTTAGAGCTGTCTTCTTCCAAGACAGTTTTTTAGCAAAGTTATATCCATTCTTTACTATAGTTTTTAAAAACTCAGGATTTTCAATAGCCCATATGATCTTTTCAGCCATTTTATTAGGTTCAGGCTCTACCTTTATGGCTCTGGTGTAATCCGCAACACCTGTTTTAAAGAAAATAGGCGTACAAATGACGGGTACTTGACAGGCATAAGCTTCAACAATTGTAAGACCCCATCCCTCTTCACCTGTAGAGGGGAAGACACATAGATCTGCGGTGTTGTAATATCTCACTAATTCCCTTTCTGTTACAGCAATATGAAAGTAAGTTCCTGGGGGAGCCATCTTCACAAGAGTTGAGAAATAAAAATACTCTCTTTTTGGTAAATGTCCTACAAAATGCAGCTCGGTCTCTGGATATCTCTTTTTTATTATTTTAAAAGCAGATAAAAGGATATTTTGTCCTTTATTAGGTGCAAAGCGTCCTACATGTAATATTTTAAAGCCTTCATGAGGAATGGGATTTGGCTTGAATCTCTCCAAGTCTATGCCTTCAGGTATGAGGACGATCTTCTCCTCAGACACCTTTAGGTATCTTTGAAGATCTCTAGCCGTTAGGGTGGAGGGGACTACGATCCTCTTCGCTCTCCGTACTGTTTTGCGTAGAAGTAGAACTCTAAGGGCGTGTTTAATCCTATGTCTCCTAGCCCATTCGGAGTAAAAGAGACCTACATCATGGATTATGAGGACAATAGGATCTTTCATTAGGAGAGGAGAGAACTCAGCCCAGTAACCATTTACGATCGTGAAATCCCTTTCTAGGCACCGAGCTACAAGACCTGAGAAAGTAGAGAAAAGGGACGAGGATAAAATAGGTATATATCCAGTTGGTATCCTTATGTGAAAATTTTGAAGGTCATTTCTCTGTTTCGATATCGTGATGACGTTATTGCCTAACTCCAAGAGATGCTTTGTTATTTCATATATGTAGCGTTCTGCTCCACCCCGTGTCTCAGTAAACCACGACCTCGAAATAATGGTGAGTTCCATATTATTCCTCTAGGTTTTGTTTATTAAGGCTACTTTATGAATATTTTTTTGTGACATTAAGAAATCTATATTTAGCTTATGTAAAACCTAAACAAATAATTTCAAGGGGTGATTATCAAACCATTTAGAGTCCATATTTCGGTTCATATGTTGCTAAAACTCTAGAAATATTACAATTATTTCTAGGTGAAGTTATCATAATCATAAAAATATTTATTTCCATAAACTTATAGCAATTCAGTATTTTTCTTCTATTAATCTTTTGATGAGTTTGTATATGTCAACAGGATCTCTAGGAATAAAGGGAGGATTTATGTTAAGACTCCAGAAGGCCCTCATAGAGTGATTTCCTGTAACTCCATCTTCTGAGGGCATCATACCATGATCTGAGATTATAAGAAAGGCTGACTTAACTGACTTAACCATTCTCTGCAGCTTTAAAGCTAAATCATTTAATATCATATAGGCTTGTTGAACTTTCTCTAAATGTTTGATATAATGAATGTGACCTATAAGGTCTGCGAGGTCAAAGTAAGTCATGAAGAGACTCCAATTCTTAGTCTTCAAGAGGGTGATCGTTTTATCTACTCGCTCTTGGTGGATCCGCCATATCTCCTGTTCGTATTCCTTGATGGAACGGAGGGCCGCAAGACTCAGCCTACGGTGGAGTTCTGTAGGTTCATTATAACATGGGATGTTCACGGCTACGCTATTCTCAATCTCGTCGAAGATCGTTGGATAGTTTAGGTCTTGACTGGAGACTATTCTCGGCTTAATACCAAGTCTCCAGAGGACACGTCGCTTACCCCTTATCCATTTAAAAGGTGGTAGCCATCTTAATCGATTTAAGATCGAGCTATATTTCCACCACTCTGAGATTCCATGTTCAGAAGGGGCTTTCCCAGTTATTATTGAAGCCCATACCGGCGGGGAATAGGGAACACCGTGTCTACAATACTCTTCTGAGATAAGATAGAAGCCATGGTATTTTTGCTTCAAAGATCTGAGATCCCATCTATTCACTAATTCGTATTCGAGGCCATCTAAGGCGAGTACAAAGACCTTCAAAGCTTTACACCTCTGATGCGGATAGTTTCGCAGAGGAGGTTAAAGAAAACAAGGACGAGGATTCGGAGGGGTCTAGGAAGGAGGCTTGCCGGAGAGTACTCACTTTTAGGGATAAAACCAGCTTTGAGGAGTTCAAAATGGATTTTAACATAGTGATAAAGGTTAAGATGAGATGGATCAGCTCTTGCATTTTTAGAAAGAAAGTTTGGGATTGCAATGTATATCATACCCTTTCTTTTCATCGTTCGGTATGCTTCCTTTAAAAAGTTAGATGGATTTCTTAAATGTTCAATAATGTGACTAGCAAAAATAACTTCAAATATATGGGATCTAAAGGGTAGTCTCTCTGCATCAGCTCTTATGAAATTGGGTATCCCTCTAATAGGCTCAATGTCTAGATTGACATCCAGAGGAATTATTGGCTCATAGAAAGGATACGTGCCACCACCACAACCTACGTTTAGACCCAGGCCTCGAATCCTCAATCAATTACCCCCTGTTTCAATTGGTTCTATTCGAAGTATTTTTGGTCTATAATGCCACCTTACAATGTAAATAATTCTATAGGTTTTTCCTATCGTAAAGTTGTATGGATCTTCGATATCGAAGATCTTTCTATCCTCACCAAAGCTAAGGATGTGGACGGTCCCGTCATAATAGGCATAGTCAAATACTGTGACAACCCAGGTTTCGGTTCTGGGCCTTAAACAATAATATAAGGAATAGGAGTATAGTGAGAGAATAAATAGGGCTGAGATGATGGTGGCTGCCGATTCCCTCTCCATCTTGTAAAAGCAAGATTCTAGGACCTTAATTGTTTATCGGCGATCTCAAGAACTGCCTCTGCTAGGGCCTTCGTGCCACTCCTCAGCTTTGGACCTTCCCCCCTCTTAGCCTCCTCTATCGCCTCTAAGAGTCCTCTAGGCGTTGGTTCTTTTAGGAGGGGAGCGCTAAGCTTCTCAGCAAAGAGTCTCACATCCTCTGGATTTGCCGCTCTCGCCCACTTTGGATAGCCTACGATGACGAGGGGTTTTTGGTATGCCGCTGCTTCCATGGGAGTGGCCCCTGGAGGTGAGACGACGACTCTAGCTCCAGCTATCAGCTCCTCGAAGTGGGAGGTGTAGTCGATGACCCTCCAGTTCGGATGTCTCTCTCTATAAGGCTTTGGGTCTATTCGCCCTGTCTGGAGGATCACCTCCTCTAGGCCGCTGGCCGATGCGGCGTCGAAGAGCTCTCGGTAGCCGTAGGTTCCACCGGAGATGAGGATGTAGCCCCCATCCCAGGGCTCCAGCCTCCTCTTGGGCAGCAGGGGGCCGAAGACGACGCCCTTTAGGAATCTGGTTTGCTCCTCCCACTGGAGGGCTGTGAGGGCAGCGAAGTGCTGGAGGAGTCTCGCCGTCCTGGAGGGCCCCGTGAATTTCACCCTGCTCTCGATGTTGACGAGGGGGATGCCCCTCGTCCAGGCTATGAGGGCTGGGGGGACGCAGAAGTTCCCCCCAGTGCTCACGGCGACCTCCACTCCCCTCGGGATTCTCTTAATGGCCTCGTAGAAGGCCTTGAGCAGCCTCAACGTGAATCCCCATGTCGGCGTTGTGGGATGCCTCGGCCTCGTAAGGGTGTCTACGACGCCGTATCGCTCTAATTGGGGTGTGAGGGGGTCGTCCCTTGGGGCGAGGAAGTATAGCTCCGTTTTCCCCCTCAACTCCTCTGCGATTATCTTCGCCGTAGCGGTGTGTCCTCCGCCCCCTGCGAGGATGAGGATCAAGGTTAACCCCCTAAGATTAGGAAGGAGCCTATGCAGATGAGGGCTTCGAGGGCTATGAGGATCAGCGTTACCTCCCACTCCTTGAAGCGGCCCAGCCTCATAACTATATGGGTTAGCCCCCTGATCTCTCCCTTATAGATGAGTGTTCCATCGGGTTGTAGTATGCCGTAGCTCTCAGCCTTGAAGGCTGAGGCCGCTTTAAGGAAGGCCTCTATGATCCATGGGGTGAAGCAAAGGATGGCGAAGCGCTCCATGTTCCCTATGATTGTTGAGGCGGCGCAGACGGCTCCGATGGTGTAGTTTAGGTCTCCTGGGAATATCCTCGCTGGATACCAGTTGTATCTCAGAAAGGCCAGTAGGGCTGAGGCGAAGGTTAGGCTGAGCAGTGCAGCCGCCTCCTGATGGTTTAGTAGGGCGTAGAGGCCGAGGGCTATGTGGAGCACCGCCCCCATTCCTGCTTCGAGGCCGTTGAAGCCTGCGAGGAAGTTGGTGGCGTTTGAGCAGCATAGCACCCCTATTGGGATTAGGAGCAGTGGATAAAGCAGGCCGAGCTCCACTCTCCCTATGATGGGGAGGGTCATACGGCTGACACCTGCGTTGACGGCTACGAGGGGTATGGCCGCTGGGAGGGGGATGAGGAAGTAGAGCCAGGCTGGCAATCCCCGCCGCTTCAACTTCTCGAAGCCCTCCTCCCCCTCCCTCCCGCCTG
>Ga0190286_1000560_pt1 | contig 15165 bp, 12 predicted proteins | sample 48691834_MG_FD_183241 | JGI IMG/M metagenome (GOLD analysis project Ga0190286, IMG submission 183241) | Hydrothermal vent microbial mat bacterial communities from Southern Trench, Guaymas Basin, Mexico - 4869-18-3-4_MG | ecosystem: Environmental > Aquatic > Marine > Hydrothermal vents >... | reverse complement strand
CAATATAAGAAACCACAGGTATCGGCGTGTAATAGACACCCAATTTCTCCCTCTCTTCCGGATTATACTCCTCAAGAAACGTCTCATAAAACTGAATTACCGGGTCTCTTTGCTTGTAAACTGTCCTCGCTTCCTCATAAATAGCAGAAATGTCTGTTTTGTTCAGCACCTTTACAATATCCTCAACAATCCAGCTTATCGCTTCCGGGGCATCCGGACCCATCATCACGTAAAAAGCCTTCTTTAGTAAGTCCAGACTACCGGGGACAAATACCCATGCATTGTTTTTAGTTATCTCCTTATCCCCCGCCATCACTTTAGCCGCAAACAGTCCATAAGTGATTGTCTGCGCGCACAAATCAACAAACCTCTCTTTGCTTAAGCTTTCAATGAACGATTCTTGAAAAACGTGATGGATGCTAACAAACCCCAGACCTTCCTTTTTACCATACATCTCTGCTAATACAACCTCTAAAAACCTTGCTCTCTTTGCAAGCTCAACTGCAAGTTTAGACGCACTCGTTATCTCCGGCACGGAAAAGCTGTAAAACGCACTCAAAAGTCCAGAAAAATCACTTATGTTCTCAGGAACTGGTGGGCTTAAACCGTCTAAAGCAGAAAAACGGCTTATTTCTGCATTTTTTAGAAATTTGCCATCTCGATAAAGGCGGAATTCAAGAAAGTTCGTTAATATGAGGTTAGGAAGTGCATTTCGGTATCTTTTAATTTGTTCCGAGTTCACCACATCTCGAAGATTCGCATCTGGCGTTTTCGCTTCAACATGTCCTATAATTTCTCCATTCTTACGAAGGGAAAAATCAGGGATTCCCACTTCTGTGCGCTTAGGCAAGACAAGAACGCCAACATCTCTTTCTTCCTCTAAGAAAAGCCCAGAACAATTTTCAAATAGCTCTTTTAAGGAAGGATAGAAGCTCTCTTCTCTGAAGTTTCCTTCTTTGTAAATCTCGTGGATTTCTTTGAGGTACATGGTGAGTATCTTCTGCAATTTGGCTTTTTTCGTTTTGCTCATTTTGTATTTTTATAAATAACCCCTTATCGTTCGAAGGATACTACTAACCATATCTAAAATTAAAAATACGCTAAGTAATTTAAATAAGTAGAAAATAGAGCCGTACACGGCGCTCACTTTTTCGGTCTGCAACTGCGGATGTTTCGGCACAATATGAAAATCGTGATAGCAACACCTTACTACCCCCCACACATTGGTGGGGTTGAAGTTCATGTGAAGAACCTTGCAAGAGGGCTGAAGAAGAGAGGGTACGAGGTTGGAGTTGTGACGTCCATCGGCGAGGATAGCGAGGTTGACATGAAAACTATTCCATCCATCCAGATTCCTTATTCTCCCATCCCGCTTAAATTCCCTGATGTAAAGGGAGATGTCTACCATTCACAAATACCCTCACCCTTTTTTGCACGGGCGGTGATGAAAAAGAACTACCGTCCTCATGTCATTACGTATCACAACGATGTCTTTGTCCCGGATAGGGTGGATGGGAAGCACATACCAGATTTTGTATCCAGATGGATTGAGAAAAAGAATGACGAGCTTGTGAGACCTATTCTGGATAATGCGGAGGTCATAATTGCCACAACCAGGAGTTATGCGGAAACCTCCCCAGTACTGGGAGATTATTTGGATAAAGTTGAGATAATTCCCAATGCCATAAGAGTGCAGGAATTTTTACCGGGAAAAGATGCAGGAGCTCGAGATGGGATCGTTCTTTATGCAGGCAGGCTTGTTGAATATAAAGGTCTGCCAATTTTAATCCGTGCAATGAAAAATATTCGAGCAAGACTTGTGGTTTTAGGCGAGGGGGAAGACAGATTTAGATTTGAAAAACTTGCAAAAAAAATTGAGGTTAGAATAGAATTTAGAGGTAAAGTATCAGATAACGAACTGAAGGACTGGATGCGAAAAGCACGCGTACTTGTTTTACCTGCGCAATCCCGACTGGAAGCGTTTGGTATCGTTCTGCTTGAGGCAATGGCATGCAATACGCCGGTCATCGCATCAAATATTCCCGGTGTCGGGGAAATTGCGCGGAATGGCGGTCTGGTGTTTGAAGATGAAGAGGAACTTGTCCAGAATATTACGCGAATACTGGAAGACGATGCGCTGGCAACAAAGTTGGGCAGAAGAGGGAGAAGTAATGTTGAGCAGAACTATGATTGGGAAGCGGTACTTGATAAAATTGAAACGCTCTACAAAATAACAAGTGAGAAACAATGAAAAAAATCGCGGTGATAATACCTGTATCAAAATCAGAAGACACGCAGGTGGTCTTAAATTCAGTAAAAAGAATTGTTGCTTTAGACCATAATGAGCACCTTATTGTAAGAATATTGTACGCCGTTGATATTAACTCAGAAAACGATGAGCGAATTAAATTGCTTAAAAAAGAGGGTGTAGAAGTCTGTTCGCGACGGATGAGAGGAAGACGAGCAGGAGCAATAAATGACGCCCTTATCTATCTTGCTGATTTCAACCCAGATTTTGTTGCACTATTCGATGTTGATTCCAGACCAGCACGAAATTTTATTAGCGAGTGTGTAGATGCTCTTGAAAACGATACGAGGGCATACATAGCCTCTTCTCGCCGTTACATATCAAACCCGGTGAATCTTATTTCGAGAACTATCCAGGCTGAATACTACGCACTGAACTTTTTGCTCAAAATATCTGCCTTCAAGCAATTTAATGGATTGATTGGTGTCCTCAGAGCTGACCTGCTCTACAAGCATAAGCTAAATGAAGATGCCATCGCAGAAGATGCAGATTATGCGACGAGAATGCATGCCAGGGGCTACAAAGCAATTCTTGTCCCCTCTACAACCATTTATGAGCAATCACCTGTTCGCTGGCGGGATTTACTCAGTCAGCGAAAGAGATGGTACTACGGTGGCTTGCAGCTCTGGCGATACTGGGCTGATGTTAAGCGCAGTAATAACAAAACGTTTATCTGCTCTTGGGTAATGGCGCTGACGATCACCTATTGTATAATCTTCTTTCTTCCATTTGTTTTAGTTTCTCCTTTCATCATCCTGCGGTATTCAACCTCGCCCAAAGTATCTCCATCAGTGTCTGCAGGACTTATTCTGTACACCCTTGCGCTTCAATACGCGGCAATCGCCGCCATTTTCAATTTTGTTAGTGGAAGAAGCATTGAGTGGAAATCAATGAAGAGAAGAGGGTGGTAGATGAAGAAATTTGCGGGTATATTGATAAGCATCGCATCAATAATCGTCATTTTCAAGCTTACTGAGACAAACTTAACCTGGAGTACAATCTCACAGGCAAAGCCGGAGATGCTTTTAATTGCATTCATTTTACACGCTCTTTTCTGGCTATTCTGGGCTTTCCGGCTCAAACTTATCTTCTCATTTCTCAAACAAAAAATTTCATTGGGGTATGCTCTCGAAACGTCACTAGCAAGCATGTTTCTTGCTGCTATAACTCCTTCCTCGGCTGGCGGGGAACCGCTAAGGGTCAAAATGCTCGTAGATAAGGGTGCGAGTATTGGCTCAGCAAGCGCGGTTATTCTGGCTGAGCGGCTTCTTGATGCGGTATTTTTTATCTCGGCATTGCCCATTTTCGTATTTTTATCCGGCTTTTCAGCCAAATTAGGTTTGAAAGTAGGAATTGTATTTTTCGTAGCCCTGGTGATATTCATTGTATTTCTATACATCGGAGTAAAGAAGCCCGAAAAAGCTGATGTACTGGTCGAAAAGTTGTATCTCGTGCTGAAAAAGTTCTTTAAAGTTAAAGCCGAAAAAGCAGAAAAAATCTGCAATTATATTACGAATGAATTGAGACTGTTCAGTGATGCTGCGCGGAAGTTAGCTAACAACTCGTTCAATCAGATAACGACTGTAATCCTGCTCACCGCGGCGATATGGATATTTGAATTTCTTGTTCCATCAGCGGTACTGATGGCATTTAGACAGAACCCCTTTTTTCTCTTTTCTATCACTTCACAACTTATCATCGTCCTTTTATCCCTCATTCCTATTACTCCCGGAAGCAGTGGGATTGCAGAAGCCGGCATGCTTTACCTGTATTCTGGATTCGTCACAGCTTATGCAGTAGGCGTTCTTGTGGGTGCTTGGAGGGGGATTACGTACTTTTCCAATCTAATTGTAGGTTTTATAATCACTGCAAAGGTGCTCAAAACGAAATACTAAGCCCGCGAAGCGTTAAATACTTTATATGACTCAAATAGGAGCGTTATCAATAAAAACTGCGAGATCAACACAAAAAATATGTATGATTGGATTGCCCAGTAATCTCCAAAGGTCAATAGCAATCCAAACTCATCCACGACTAATCCCAAGCCACCACCGTAAAGACCTGCGGAAATCCAGGTCACAAGGCGCCGCCCAAGCTGAAAATGCCCAAGCCAGCCGCCAATAACGAGCAGCCCGATACCAAAGAAGAAGTGATGAACCCGATACCCTTTCACCCACAACTGACACGCAGGATTAATATCGGCACTTAAAAGCACAACAAAAGTTCTCGCAATGAAGAAAGAAATGATAAAAGAGGAAAGGATGATAAACTGAATTTGAAGCTTTTTTGAATTGCTTTTGAATCTATGATCTCGCAACATGGAAAATGCAGAACTTAACATCCCGAACAGGAGGATTGTATAACCTATGAACATGAGCGCTGATTCATAAGTCATACGCAATAGCATCGCGGCGTCTATGAACTCATTGGTAAACATATTCAGCACATTAAGGAAGAATACCGCATCTATCAACGCAGCGATGATGAACGTTGCACCGCTTATTATGCACATCTTTACCATCTTATGTCGGGTAAAATAGGATAAAAAATGGTGTATCCCGCTCAATCAAACCACCTCAAATATATTCAAATAAATATCTTGGTCGTGTATCAACATCAGTTAAAATTCACCTCCAGCAGATATAATTTCAACCTCACCATTTATAAATCTTAAGTTATCATTTTCACGATTGCCTCGAAAATTGAGCTTCATCGCATATTTGGAACTTTCATGTGGGCTGCATTTATTGCAACATTCGCAAGGAAATATATGAGGTAGTTGGGCATTGGCAACCTTTAATATCTTTCCCCTGCCGATTGTGGACTCCGAAACCTTATCCCAGCTTAATGCGCGAGCTTTTACAAACAGAGAGAGCTATCGGAGATATAAGGAGGTTGTGAAATTTAATTAATATGGTGGCATCCCGCCAGGCGGCATACCACCCATACCACCAGGAGGAACTCCTGGTGCTCCCTCAGGCGGCAGTGTCTCTCGCTTTGACGCAATTACATCGTCTATCCTGAGTATCATCGTTGCAGCCTCTACCGCTGATTCCAACGATTGTTTCTTTGTCCTCAGCGGCTCTATCACACCTCCTTGCCACATATCAACGATTTTTCCGGTATAAGCGTCCAAACCAGCATTTTTTTCGCCCCGTTCATGTGCGGCTTTCAATTCAACCAGCTTGTCTATCGGGTCGAGCCCGGAATTTTCAGCCAACGTTCGTGGTATTATCTCTACCGACGCTGCAAAATTCTCTACTGCCAATTGGTCTCTCCCTTTCAGCGACGTACTGTACTCTCGCACGCGCAGAGCCAATTCTGTTTCCACGGCACCACCGCCTGCAACTGCTTTTCCATCCTCGATTATGCACCCTACTACCCGGAGCATATCATGTAAAGCGCGCTCAACTTCATCAACCACGTGTTCTGTACCGCCTCTTAGCACAATTGACACCGCATGAGGATTCTCGCACTCTTGTATAAACAGCATCTTATCCCCTGCTATCTTCCTTTCCTCTACCAAGCCGGCATGCCCCAAATCGCTTCCGCTTATCTCATCCACTGCAGTTACTATTTTACCACCGGTGGCTCTTTCCAATTTCTCCATATCGCTTTTCTTCGCTCTTCGCACCGCAATAATGCCCTCCTTCGCAAGATAATGCTGCACGACATCGTCTATCCCCTTCTGGCATATCACGACATTCGCACCACTTTCTTTTATGCGCTCCGCCATCCGGCGCATCGTTCTTTCTTCTTCGTTAAGGAACCCCTTTAACTGATCTGATGACGTTATCTTTACTTCTGCACTCGTTTCAGTCTTTTTCACCTCTAGCGCTGCGTTAATCAACGCTATTTTCGCATTTTCTACTTTTCTCGGCATTCCGGGATGCACTATTTCTTTGTCCAGTGCCATTCCCCGCACTAACTCGGTGTCGCCTATTCTTCCTCCCACTTTCTTCTCCACGTTTATATTGTCCGTGTCAACCACTCTTTTCCCACCGTAACCAGTCTCCACGATCGCCTTTACTGCCTTTGTTGCAATTTCCGAGAGGAAATCACGGGAACTCTCTGCAAATTTCCCTGTTATTGCAGTTCGTGCTATTTTCTTCAGCTCTTCGTCATTGTCTATGTCTATATCCGTTGCAATTTCCTCCAGCACCTTTTTAGCTTTTTCTGCCGCAAGTTTGTATCCTGAGGTGATTACCGATGGATGCAACTCCTGCTCTAATAGCTCCTCAGCCTTCTTTAGCAGTTCGCCTGCAACAACAACAGAAGTTGTGGTACCGTCACCAGCTTCTTCGTCCACCGTTTTTGCAACCTCTACCATCATCTTCGCTGCCGGGCTATCTATATCCATCTCCTTGAGAATGGTCACACCATCGTTTGTTATAACCACGTCACCAAGGGAATCCACAAGCATTTTATCCATTCCTCTGGGACCCAAAGTAGTACGAACCGCAGAAGCAACCGCCTTCGCCGCATTTATGTTCGTGCTCTGTGCCTCTTTCCCTCGTGTTCTCTCACTCCCTTCTCTCAACACCAATACCGGTATTCCACCTAACTGTCCTGCCATTTTTATATCTCCCTCTCTTCTCTAATTATACCTATCACCTTGAAATAATTAAGCATTTAATTTGATCATATTAATATAAAATATTTCGAAAAATTTGGAACAACCGATGGCGCTCAAAGCTGAGGATACAAAAGCAGAGAGGAAGGAGAGTATGAGACTGGTGATGAAGTTTGGTGGAGGAGCAGTGGCAGATGGGAGAAAGATAAAGGCTGTGGCGGACTTGATACAGAGGTGCAAAGAAGGCGAAGGAATGGAAATGGTCGTGGTTACCTCTGCAATCTTCGAAGTTACTGATACATTACATGAAAGCGCAACCAGGGTAGCGAAAGAGGGAAAAGTAGAAAAGGTAAAAGAATTCGTGGAGGATTTGAAAAAGAAGCATGAAGTGGCGGCGTCAAAGGCGATAGATAATAAGCATGTGTTGAATGTGGTGAAGAAAGAAATAGAAGAAAGAGTGGGGGAGATGGAGAAAGCCTTGATAGGTATATGCCTTTTAGGCGAATTGACCGCGAGGTCTCTTGACTATATCGTTTCGTTCGGCGAAAGATTAGCGGCGCCCATATTGGCTGGTGCGTTACAATCTGCGGGAATGGACGCAGTGCATCTTACCGGCGGTGATGCGGGAATAATAACGAATGAAGACTATGGCAATGCACAGTTAACAAGAAGTGCAGAGGCGACGGTAAGAGCGAGAATCTTGCCTTTATTGAACGGGAGGAAAATACCAGTCGTTAGTGGATATATCGGAGAAACGAAGAAAGGGATAATAACAACGCTGGGTAGAGGTGGATCAGACTATACAGCCACCATAATTGGTGCAGCGATAGATGCCGATGAAATATGGCTGTGGAAAGAAACGGAGGGGATAATGAGTGCAGACCCAAAGATAATACGGAATGCAAGAAAAATACCGTATATTTCATACTCAGAGGCGATGGAACTATCTTATTTCGGTGCGTCTGTCCTTCATCCAAGGGCGATAGAACCCGCGATGAGAAAAAGGATACCGATACGTGTGAAGAATTTGCTCAGGCCGGATGATAAGGGCACACTTATTGGTGCAGAGCCAGAAAAAACAAAAAAGGCTGCCAAAGCTATTACGCTCATCGAAAACACTTCCATTATCAATATCGCTGGCGCAGGTGTGAGGAGCATATCAGACGTTGCAGCACGTATATTCTCTGTTTTAGCCGCTAAAGGAGTGGACATCATAATGATAAGTCAGGGCTCATCGGAGAGAACAATATCCATCGTTATAGACAGTGCACAACTGGACCGAGCTATTGGTGCGATGCAGAGCGTGAACACTAATGGCACCGTGATACGCAACTTCACGTCCAATAGCAATGTTTGCGCAATGGGCGTTGTGGGAGCAGAAATGGCAGGAACGCCTGGAGTTGCCGGTAAAGTCTTTTCCGCTCTTGGTAAAGAAGGAATAAGCGTGATAATGATTTCTCAAGGCAGTTCAGAGTTTAATATCTCTTTTGTAGTAAAGAAGGAAGATGCCTATAAGGCGGCACAAGCGATACACGATGTATTTGAGATGGGAGGATAGTTAGAAAAAAATCCCAATGTCTAAATATTACCAAATTATGGGTATTTGGATTTTATCTGGGGGTTAACTAACTAATAAAATAACTATTTATCTTAAAAAGATCCTAATTTAATAGGAGAATAAAAAAAGAAAGTGATGTACATGACTGGATCTGAGAAGGTAGGGGATAAGCGTGTGGATGAGCATGTGGATACCGAGTTGTTAGCAGGCGAGGATATAAAAACAACCGAGAAAGTGGAAGTTCCAAAGCTGCTGATTGACCAGGTGATAGGGCAGGAGCATGCCGTGGAAGTGATAAAGAAGGCTGCTAATCAGAGAAGACACGTGATGCTGATTGGCACCCCCGGTACCGGGAAGTCAATGCTTGGATGTAGCATGGCGGAATTGCTGCCAAAGGAGGAATTACAGGATATTCTGGTGTATCCCAACGCCGAGGATAGAAACAACCCAAAGATAAGGGTTGTTCCTTATGGTAAGGGAAAAGAGATAGTTGATGCACAGAAGCAAGAAGTGAGAAAGCGCGTCCAGATGCGAAGTACTTTTCTTATGTTCACTTTCTTCCTCATTATGGGTCTGGGTTTGATTTACGCATTCCAATTCAGTCCAGTTAAAATAGAGTACATTTTTTTGTCAATAATTGCCGCTGCGCTTTTACTTTTAGTGTTCAGGTGGATGATGCCAAAGGAGGAGGCAATGATGCCGAAGTTGCTTGTCTCCAATTTCGGGCGTGAAACTGCACCATACATAGATGCAACAGGAGCGCATTCCGGAGCCCTGCTCGGCGATGTCAGGCACGACCCATACCAATCGGGAGGATTGGAGACGCCAGCACACGATAGAGTAGAAGCAGGCGCGATCCATAAGGCGCATAAAGGAGTTCTTTTCATTGACGAGATAAACACGCTGAGGATAGAGGCGCAACAAAACCTGCTCACTGCGATGCAAGAGAAGGAGTATCCGATCACAGGACAATCAGAGAGAAGTGCAGGAGCTATGGTGAAAACGGACCCGGTGCCTTGTGATTTCATCATGATCGCTGCTGGTAATCTGGATGCAGTAGCTGGTATGCATCCTGCTCTTCGTTCTCGAATAAAGGGCTATGGATACGAGGTATACATGAAAGATACGATGGACGATACCGAAGAGAACAGAAAAAAACTCGTCAGGTTCATTGCTCAGGAAGTGAAGCGAGACAGAAAGATTCCTCATTTCGATAGAAGCGGCGTGGAAGAGATAATAAGGGAAGCAAGAAGAAGGTCTGGTAGAAAAGGACACCTTACTTTGATATTAAGGGATCTGGGCGGACTGGTGCGTGTAGCAGGAGATATTGCGCGTGCAGAAGGTGCTAAATATGTAACTGGAGAACATGTGATAAAAGCAAAGGCGATGGCAAAATCCGTGGAGCAGCAGGTGGCTGATGAATACCTGGAGCACAAGAAGGATTATAAATTGTTTAAAACCGAGGGGTTTGAGATAGGCAGGGTGAATGGGCTCGCGGTAGTTGGTGATTCGGGTGTTATGCTCCCAATAATCGCAGAGGTTACACCAGCGCAATCAAAAGAGGAAGGTAGGGTAATAGCAACAGGCAGATTACAGGAAATAGCACAGGAAGCAGTGCAAAATGTTTCCGCGGTATTCAAAAAGTTCACCGGGAAGGACATATCCACGAAAGACATCCATATTCAATTTGTAGGCACACACGAAGGAGTAGAGGGAGATTCTGCTTCTATTTCCGTTGCCACTGCTGTTATTTCTTCTTTAGAGAATATTCCAGTAGACCAGAGTGTGGCGATGACCGGTTCTTTGTCCGTACGGGGTGATGTGCTGCCAGTAGGAGGAATAACACCGAAGGTGGAGGCTGCTGCTCAGGCAGGCATCAAAGAAGTATTGATTCCCCAGTCAAACCTGAATGATGTGCTTATCGAGGATAGGTATAAGGATAAGGTGAAAATAATACCTGTGGTGACAATAGAGGACGTGCTTGAACATGTTTTAGTGGGTAAACTAAAGAAGAAGTTCATAGAGAAGATAAAGAGTTTCACAACTGGCGTGGAGAAGATAATTCCGGAAAGCGTTGTGGATAAACGAGTGATACAGCAGTAGCTCCTAACCACTCGTGGTTTCTTACCTCATTTCCAGAACCTCGCGGATCCCCAATCGGTTTACAAGCTCAAAAAGAAGCCCCTGTTTGAAATTTGTGTATGCAACCTGGTTCGGAACTGCTATTGCTATCTTCCGCTCAGATAGCTTTGGATACGCGTCTTTGAACACCATTTCGATTTTCCTTACCCATTTTGGTATGCGCTCGGTTATAAAAATCACAGGAAAATCTTTCCATTCCCTTACTTCATATCTCGATAAGCTGTCAGTAATTACTAAATAAAGTATATCATGCTCCACCAGCGCATTGCCAGTGATAAACATAAGAGTGTCATCGACTGTGAACCCGCTGAAATATCCCACCGTATCTTCTAATTTTTCACTTTCGGGTATGCGAAGAGTCTCAGCAAGTTCTTCTTTTCGCTTTTCACGCTTCATTCTCATCCTCGCATCCTCCACAAGTTCTACTATCTCTTTTTCAACCGTCTCTTTAACGGGCATTTCTGCGAGTTTATTCGTTTTCCACTCCCTTATCCTTTCCTTAACTTCCTTTATTTTATCATCACTCTGGTATAACTTCAGAAATTCTTTTGTTTGTTTTTTCCCATATATGCACAGATTCTTCTTGATAAACTCCTCTTCCAATGAGCAGAAGACCGCAGGAGAAAACATTTCGGAGATGTCACTTTTTATACAGTCATATTGTGAGAACTCGCCGATGCCTTGCATGCCCATTTTCAGAAGTAATTCTATCATTTTCAGTGCCGCTTTATTTCCTTCTTCCACCGCTATTTCAAAATATTCTGATAAATCGGGTGGCTGAGGTGAGAATCCGGCTACAATATCGTTGAAAACCTCTTCATAGCCCGAAAGGCAAAGATACTCGTTATAGGCACCTATTTTTAGAATACTTTCCCTTCTCAGCAATTTTAACAAATCTTTACAGTCCTTTCCTGTCATCGCGCGGAAGTTCTTCACAAGTGCTTCTTCTGTTGTATATCCTTTCAATAGATAAAATATTCCCAGCAGTGTCTTCATACCCTCATTTGCCTCTACTAACCTCAAAATGCTGTTTCTATACTCCTCAGGAAACATTTCTTCCATCACCTCCATTTTCATTCAATAACTGATCCACGAGCCATTCCGCATCAAACTTCTTCATATCCTCATATCTCTGACCCGTGCCTAAAAATAAAATGGGCTTAGAAGTAGAATGCGCAATGGAAATAGCAGTTCCTCCTTTTGCATCTATGTCAACTTTTGTCAGGATGGAAGCATCTATTCCTACGACCTCGTCGAATTTTTTCGCCCTTTCTACTGCATCGTTCCCTGCTGTCGCTTCGTCTACAAATATCACCAGGTCGGGCTTTGTCACCCGGCATATCTTCTTCAACTGTTCCATGAGATTTATAGAAGTATGCATTCTCCCTGCGGTATCTGCCAGAACCACATCTTTTCTGTTTGCCTTCGCATAATTCACCGCGTCATATACAACCGCGGCAGGGTCTGCACCATACTGATGCTTTATCACTTTTATTCCTAAATTAGATGCGAGCTCCTCTATTTGTTCCGTCGCACCAGCGCGGTAGGTGTCAGCAGATGCGATCACTACCGAATGCCCACGCCCTAGTAACTTCTTTGCTACCTTTGCAATACTCGTTGTCTTTCCAGTGCCATTCACACCGACAAAAACGATATTTACGGGCTTATCTCTTCTATTCACGAACTCTTCAAAATCAAGTTTCTCACCGTGAAAAACCTTTAACAACGCATCTCTTATTGCTCCTTTCACTAATCTTTCAGTATCCATGCTCCATTTCTTATTCCTGCCCACCAATTCTGCCCGCACACCGGAAATCAGTGCCTCAACTACGGATAATGCCACATCACTCTCCAATAGCGCCGTCTCCAACTCCTCTAAAGGCTTATTCAAATCTTTATCAGCCAAAATCGTCTCTCGTTCTAATAACGCCTTCCCCTTCTCTGTTATTTTCTTCTCGATGGTTTTAGAGAAGTCCTGTAGCTTCTTCCTCAGTTTGTCAAACATTTTTTTGTTTCGTTAAGACCAGATTTATCTGCCTGCGCCGGCACCACTGCTGCCTGCGGCTGCGATTTCTTGCAGTCTGGTCTGTATTTTCTGTGCCTCCTGCTCTATCCTTTGTAATACTCCAGCCATTTCACGCTGTGAATTCTCTAACTCCTTCTTTTTTTCCTTAAGATACTCCATTGAAGAATCAGGGTCTTTCTCTGCACTCACGCCCCCACCTATTCTAACTATTATTTTATCTGTATTGCCAAGCGTAACGTAGATATAAGAGTTAGCCCCGATTGGCACTATCATCTCGTCACCCGCTTTCATGTGCTTCAACTGTTTTATCGTTTCAATCGCCTTCTCATGCTCCCCAATCGCCTGCCGGACAAAAATCATCTCTTGAGATGTTGTTTCGGCTTGCGTCTGGTATTGTCGCAATCTTAAAACCAAGGATTGCACTTCTGCTTCCTGCTCCCTCCCTTTCTCACTTAGCTCTCTTTCTTCCATTTTTATCCCTTTTCCTTCAAGTATTATTATTACAACACTTCTTCTTTAATTAAGACTTTAAGAAATATTAAAAATATTTAGTCAGTCAAACAAGATTGTGGGTAATGGTAAACTGATGAAAATAAAGGGCAGGAGCATCTCAAAAGGAGTAGCCACCGGGAAAGCGTTAATTTCAAAGCAGAAAATCTCATTCCTCGGCGCAGTGGATCCTATCACGGGTATAATCGTGGATAAATCGCTTGACATCTATGGAAAAGAAATAACAAATCGTATTTTGATATTCCCGGGGGGTAAAGGCTCAACGGTTGGCTCCTATGTAATATACCAGCTAAAAAAGCATGGAAAAAAACCCTGTGCCTTGATTAGTCGTCGTGCTGATACAATAGTGGCAGTGGGTGCGATTATAGCAGAGATACCTGCTGTTGATTCGCTTGAGATTGACCCAATTGAAGGCGAACTGATACAGGATGGGCAGGAGGTGCTTGTGAATGGAACCGAAGGCTACATTGAAGTTGAAATACGATGAGGAGGACGTGACGAGGAAAACATTGGAAAAGCAGGGATATCATTTTGTGGGACTGCATAAACATAGTGCGGTAAAAACATGTCTATGGCTGTGGAAATCAATAAGAGGGGAAGGAAATTGCTATAAGGGGAAATTTTACGGTGTCAGCGCGCACAGATGCGTCCAGATGACGCCTTCTATTTTCTGCAACCAGCGATGTGTCCATTGTTGGCGTCCTCTTGAAGCTTTCACCATAGGAAGAGAGGCCAAACTAATGAAGCAACCAACCAAGTGGGATTCTCCTGAAGAGGTAGTAGATGGATGCATAAAAGAACAAAAAAGACTTATTTCGGGGTTTAAAGGCTCACCGAAGACAAACCGTACTGCCTTTGCGGAAGCAGAGGTCCCAAAGCATGCGGCTATTTCACTTATAGGAGAGCCTACTTTGTATCCTTATTTAAAGGAGCTTATACAGGAATTTCATTCGCGTGGCATGACCACTTTTGTGGTGACGAATGGTACAAATCCAGATGTGCTGCGTGAAATAAGCCCTTCTCAGTTGTATCTTTCCTTGAATGCACCGAATGAAGCCATTTATAAAAAAGTTGCACACGCAAACTACTGGTCTCGGATAAATGATTCGTTGGACGAGATTGGAGCAAAGAAAGGAAAAACGAGAACAGTGATAAGAATCACCTGTATAGAAGGGCTGAATATGGTGAATCCCGGAGGATATGCAGAATTGCTAAAAAGAGCAAATCCCGATTTCATCGAGGTGAAAGCATATATGCACATTGGCTATTCAAGAAAACGATTGCCTCGCGAGGCTATGCCATCGCATTCGCGAGTGAAACAATTTGCAAGTGAAATCGAAGAGGCGTTAGCCTCAATATGCGATTACGGGTATAAGTTTGAAGACGAATCAGAGAAAAGCAGGGTGGTTCTTATTTCAGTGGGACACGAGAGATTCTTGCAACTTAACCACAGGATTACACAGATTTACACGAGAAAATGAGAAGATACACGATGCAAAACATGTAGCCGGGATCTATCTCTTTTCTACTTGCTCCGTTTGCATCAAATACCCGCCGAAGTATTCGGTGAGCTGGATAGCGAAGCGAATAAAAGGGAGGAGTAGCAAACTGATAAGGGATCAATTTCCACAGCTTAAGGAGTGGTGTCCGGGTCACCTGTGTGCGCCTTCCTGTTATCACGAAACCCTTTTAGAAAAAGCGTTTACGGAAAAACGCTTCGCAATCAGTAGGGCATGGCTGGGAAGTGGTGGAGAGATATATCTCGGGGCAGAAGGGGTTAGAGAAAACGGATGTCATACGAGGGGAGCGGGGAGAAGGAAGCGGGGAGCGGTATAGTTATGAGAAAACGGATACTGTACCGGTGGCAGTGATAGATGAAGAAAAGGAGAAAGCACACAAAACCTGGTACATTACGCTGTATAACAAACTTTTTGGAGGAAAGCATCAAAAATAAAAAAAATCGAAAATCGAAAAGCTTTTATAGTCCTATGATAAAAGTGTAGTTTAGGAATATGCCTTATATGTAGCTTTGTTTATAGGTCTTTGGA
>Ga0190286_1000559_pt1 | contig 15191 bp, 14 predicted proteins | sample 48691834_MG_FD_183241 | JGI IMG/M metagenome (GOLD analysis project Ga0190286, IMG submission 183241) | Hydrothermal vent microbial mat bacterial communities from Southern Trench, Guaymas Basin, Mexico - 4869-18-3-4_MG | ecosystem: Environmental > Aquatic > Marine > Hydrothermal vents >... | reverse complement strand
TCCAGCTCGTAGATCCCCGTCCAGGCCTTGATGACTGTCCCCTTGTAGGTGATGACGTGCTCGTCCCGCGGGCTCACCTTGAGGGGGCGGATCCCCCTCCTCTCCTTCTCCTTCTCTTTCTCCTCTTCTCCCATGGAGTCGGGCTTCGCTGCCCCAAGGGAGGGGTCCAAACCCAAGCCCAAGAGCTCCTGCCAGGCCTGCCAAGCGCGCAGCTTCCTTTGCAGATTCTGGAAGAGGAGCTCCTCGAACTCTTCCTCGAAAGGGGTGAAGTAATATGTCTTGCGCTTCCCCTCAGCGGTGTAGAGGGTGCGATAGGCCGTGATGGGGGAGAGGGCTTCCACCTGCACGGGCCTCTGATAGGAGGGAGGGGGCTCGACCATCACATCGAGGAGCCGGACCTCCTGGGCTCCCAGCTGGAGCTCTCGCTCCTTGAGCAGGTGATCGAGCAGGGAGTGCAAGAAGGGCTCGAGAGGCGAGGCGATCACCAACTGCACGGGTCCCTTGAAGACGATGGAGTCCCCATCGAAGGAGAATCTCCCTCGAGGCGGGAGGGGGAGCAGCCGAGAGAAGGTGAACAATTTCAACCTGCGCTTCTCACTCTGGGGGTCTGGGAGGCCCTCATCATGGAGGGCGCGGGCGAGCCAGCGGTCGAGGTAGTAGTATATGAAGCCCTGGATAAGCTCGTTATACTGGCGGGGGAGGGAGAGCTTTCCCCCGGGGGCTTCCAGCTTCAAGCGAAGCCTCACCTGCTGCCCATCTCCCTTTAATAGAGCTACAGGTTCACGTGGTTCTCCACGTCCTCGATCTCGTCGTCCGTGATCCCGATGTAGCGCTTGGTCACGCTCGGCGAGCTGTGCCCCAGCTTCTCCATGATCAGCTCGATGGGCACACCCTGCTTCCGCGCCTGGTAGCCCCAGGTCTTCCTCAGAGAGTGGGTCCCATACCTCCCCTGGGTGAGCCCCACCGCCTCGGTCCACTCCCGCACCAGCCGGTAGGCCCGCGAACGGTCCAGGGGCTTATCCGACCTGTGGGACCTGAAGAGGTAGTCCTCCGGGTCCACCTCACCTACCCTGCTGAAGTAGTGTTCCAGGGCCTCCCTAGCGCTCTGATTGATCCTGATCCGCTTCTGCTTCCCCGTCTTCCGCTCCCTTAAGTAGACGTATTCCTTGAGCTTGATCTTGCCGTCTTCAACCTCGAGGACGTCCTTCACCTTGAGGCTCAGCAAGTCTTGGATCCTGAGGGCGAAGTTGATCCCCAGGGTGAACAATAAGTAATCCCGGGGGTCGTCCTTGGCCTTGAGCAGGTTCTTGATCTGGGCGATCTTCTTGGGGTTCCTGATCGGCTCGACCTTGTTCATGGCCGACACCTCCGCCCTAGCGCCACTCCCCCAACTCGATCTCCTCGAATTGCTGGAAGTCGCTCTCGTTGGCGGTGTAAAGCTCTCCGACGCCGTAGTCCAGCATCAGCGCCACTACCAGGGCATCGAAGATCCCCTGACGGCTGATCTCATACTGGCGCACCAGCTCGCCCAACAGACGGAGGGTCCGCGGCCTGGGGTAGAGGACCTGGAAGGCCCCTAAGTAGCGCTCCACCTCCTCCCAGGCCTCCCCCGGCGCGAGGGGGTTCTCCACCCGCCGGGGATCGGTGACCACGGCGAAGAACTCTAGGAGGACGGGGTAGCAGAGGACCGCCTCCTCGTCCCGAGCCGCCCGGTCCCGCAGCCTCCGCGCCTGTCGGTGGAGGGGGAAGGCCTCGTCGGTAGCATAGACCAGGATGTTCGTGTCCAGGGTATACATCACAACACCAACATCAACACCAACATCAACACCAACACCGCATCAGCTTTCCTCGCTGGGGCCCAGTTTAAGCTTCCGCCCCAAGCGGTCCTCGTAGAGCTCCGCCCTCCCAGGGGCTTCAGCCTTCACCCCAAGGCGGAAGGTGCGGAACCGCGGAGGGCCCTCCCTCCTCTCCAAGAACTCGGCCAATGCGGTGAGGACCAGGGAGTAGAAGGGGATCCCGTGCTCCTCGGCGTAGCGCTTGGCCCGGGCGATCAGCCCCTCCCCTCCCTTGGGGATGTAAAGGTTCAGCTGCCTCGGCATCGTCGCTCACCTTGGTCATTATAGCTGGTCTATAGGCTTTAGTCAATAATGTCTAGAATAAAGGGCCTTTTATGCAACATTACTGGGGAAATTGTGCATTATGTTGCTCAAGATCACGGGAGATGACGGTTCTGGGTGAAGAGGCTGGTGGCGCTAGTCACGGACAGGACCGCTGAAACACCACCTTATGGCTCCTTTAAAGCAACGCACCACATGGGGCCTTATGTTGCATTGTCCGTTAAACGATAATAACTAACACTCCTTCCACTTGTCTTCAATCCACTCCTCTTCACATCGAGGCGGTCATTGTAACACGATTACCTTGCCCCAATCGGTATGGGAGAAGCTTAAGGTTTCAACCCTCTTCACATCGAGGCGGTCATTGTAACGATGCCTACCTCTACGGGGTCAAGTCGGCACCGATGGAGTTTCAACCCTCTTCACATCGAGGCGGTCATTGTAACAAGGACGTCAGGGCGTTTATAAGAATTAAGGATCCTGATAGTTTCAACCCTCTTCACATCGAGGCGGTCATTGTAACCCCTCCGTTCTCGGCCCCCTTGGGATGGGGCTTTCCGAGGACATTTGCAAACACCCTCGATTTTCGAGGCCCCGAACGCCCCCTCACAGGACCGAGATCGACGGAAGTTGCGTTCTCATCCGCTGCAAACATCACTCTCCCTGGAGAGCGATCTGTATCACCGTAACCATGGGGATTCCCGCTTATCCACCGCTATGATCCTCTTACGGCGGAGATCATGTTTGCAGACAACCCAGAAAATTCACTTAGGAACGAACCTTCACGCTGTCCACCTTTCAATGACCCAGGACTGCTAAATGCTAACATAGCATACCCCCACCTCGAATGTCAACCTCCCCTGCCCTACCCTATTCCCGCTCCCGGCCAGAGCTGGGTTGCGATGAACCGAATGATACACCCAACCAATTCAATCCAAAGGGAATGCGGCCGTGGCATCCGAATGGAGGCAGGAAAGTCCAACCCGCAAGTCGGTCCTTTAGCTGCCACCATGTAAGGGGAATACCACGGCCGCTGGTGTAAGTTTACCAGATCCCCCCTCTAAAGGCAAGGGAACAGCAACTTCGTTAGCCCTTGAAAAATCCTCGGGGAGGCGGTAGAATACCAACCGTAACCGACCCGCAAGTCGGTCATTGATAGATAGCTGTCACCGTAAACACCCTCTCAGGGGCGCGAGCCCTGATGCCGTTCATGGAAGATTGCTAAGCCAGCGAGGGATTGCTACGGGTTTGCGCCCCTTTTCTCTCCTAAATCCTCCCATATGATCCCCTATTCTTCACGGTCGGTGGGTCAGACGGCTCAATCCTATCAGGCCTTCGGACGGGTAGGCGGCCTCTATGGCCAAGGGCTCAAGGGGAATCTAACCTAAGGAGGTGTATCAAATGCGCATCTACGTGCGTCTCCTGACCCCGCGTCAGCGGGCTCAGGCGATCCGGGAGGGGCACGCCCCCTGCTGCAACATCGCCCATGGGGAGAACCCTCCCGAGGTGGAGTTCGACCGGAACCCCGCGGCGCTGGACGCGCTCATGCGCCGGGGCTGGTGCGTGTGCGGGTCCTGCTATCAGCGCTACTGGGGTAACGGTCGTCGGCCCAGGGTCGTGGTCCTCCAGGGCAGGAGGGTCCAGTCCATCATGGACGCCCTGATCGGCGGGGGCCGGGGCAGGGGGTAGCCACCCCCGCCCCGCTCCCTCCTCGAGCCATGGGAAGGAGGGCTGAGCGATGAGGGCAAGACGGTTCATAACCTACCTGATCGTGCTGCTCAAGATCCTGATCATCATCCTCCCCATCCTGGCGGATGCCGCCCCCTTGCCTCGGGACCTCACGGCGGAGAGCCTGGGCACCTGGATCGGCCAGATCGTCCACTACTGGCTGGAGGTCTTCGATTCCCTAAGGAAGGAGGTGAGCGGCGATGAGGCGCATCCTCCTGGGGCTCCTGATCCTCGGGGCGCTCGCCTCGGCCCTGCTGGCCCTGGGCGCTAGCCGGGCTGGCTCCAGCTCCAACTCCAGTCCCGGCTTGGGCACCGGTCTGGCTGCAACTGCGGGGCTCGGGACGACCCTCTACAGCCTGAAGCTGGTTGACTCCGATTCCAACGATGCCAGCACCAGCACCGCGCCCTCGGCCAGCGAGCTGAGCGCTCCCGCTGAGGGCTACGAGCTTACGATCTCCTACCGCGACAGCTCCGGGAACGAGTTCACCCTCATCAAGCCCCTGAACGGCGAGCCGGCCTCGATCCAGGCTCGGTTCAGCCAGAGCTTCTGGCAGCGGAAGCTCGAGCCCCTGCTGCGGTCCATCGGGGCTCTCTTCACGATCTCCGTGGAGAGGTGAGCCGGGCCGGCCAAGGGAGGGGAGGGAAACGGTCTCTGCCCGGTGTCCTCAATCCAGGGAGGCCATTCCCTCCCCCTCCTCTTCCTTCCCTTACCCCTTGCCTTATTGGCGGTGCTTCACTGCCCACCTGATCCCGCTTCTACAGCTTCCAGCAGGCCCCACGACTTGCTGACGACAAGCTGCAAATCCTTATCTGCCCTGGCACCCGGTGCATACACTATCCGGGGCTCTGAAAGCTCCCAGACCCGTCCACTCGACTCATCAGCTCGCTCCCAGCCCACCAGTGGCTCTAAAGGCCCGATTACCTTCACCTCGGGGCTGGCAACGGCATGGGCTGGGAGACAGTCCCCTTTGAAGATCTTTATGATGATCTCATTGGCCTGCTCCTGCCAGCGGAAGCCCGTCACTGTAAGGCCCTGCCCACGTCGGCCCCTTTCCAAGGGGAGGAGCTGCACCCGTCCCCAGCCATAGCCGCGTTCCCCACCTAGCTGGATCCTTCCCAATGCTTCCTGCCAGCTTTCCAGCCCCTTTGACCCCGACAATTCATCCTCTTGCACCCAGAGATCTCCCACCAGATATACCGGGAGCCCTCCGTCGCGGGTATAAGGGCTTATAAACTCGATCTCATGCAGTGAGCCCTCCTCCGCAGCCATGCGACCGTAATCGAGGGCCGTGCTCACATAGCTCCCCAGGAAGACATATTCGAAGTCCTCATGCTCCCACCAGAAGTAAGGGGTTTCACCGTCGAGCGAAGGCCAAAGATAACCGAAGCGGAAGTACTTTTGTAGGCGATCACCGATGGCCTTATAGTCCTTTCGCTGGGGGTTCGAATGGGGCTCGAGAGTGAGGCGGGCGGTGAGGGCAGCCCAGAGGGGCTTCCCCGGAATATAGGGCCGGGTCTGCATCAAGTTCCCTACCTTGCGATACCCCACATGGAGGGGGCTGAGCAGCCGGAAGCGCAGGGGATAGTGCCTCCACGCCATTTTAGACTTCCTTTAGACTTCCGCTCCCGCTGATTCCGCCCGCGCTTCCGTCTCCGCCGCGGCCTTGGCCGCCTTGGCCCCGAATCGGGTGTAGATCAGAGTCTGTTCATAGAGGTCACGGACGAGGAGGAGGGTGTCGAGCCCGCCCGGGCTGCTTTTCTCGTCCAAAACTTTTTCGCTGTAAACCCCGAGCGCGGTCTGCGCATCAGTGTTCTCTTGAAGGCTTTGCACCTCGGATTTGTTCTTGAAACCAGGCAATTCCTTCAGGGCATTGAAGAGCTCGCCCCGAATGGTAGGGGCAACCTTCTCTTCATCACTTGTGCGAGAGAACAGGAAGAGCAGCATAGCGTAGACGCCTTGCTCTTGGAGGACGCCCAACGTTTTCGTAGCCAGGCGCTCCAGAGTTTCCGTGCGTTTTTCTCGTTGAGCCTTCTTGTCTCGCTCAATTTGGTCTGGGGGCTTGTTCTCCCTCTGTCCTCGCTCCGCAGCCTCTTCCTCCGCTTTTGCGCGCACCTTCTTGACGATGGCCTGTGCCCGCTCGGCGGCCAGCTTGTCGAGGTTCAACATGTTCATCATTACACCTCCGCTACCTTGCGCACACGCCCGAAACCGCGGGTGCCCATCCCCCCGATGCCCAGATCTTTGGCCCACTCAAGCCCGGCGGCCACGATCCCGGCAGGGGTGTTTTCGACGTTTTGCATGGTTTTCATTTCCCATCGCCACTTTTCTTGCCCCTCTTCTTCGATCTTCTCTTCACGCAGCCATCTTTGAGCTATCTCGACTGCCCCCTTCAGCTTCTCGTCATTCTCTTCGCTTTCCTTCAAAAGACGCCAGCTCTTTAATAGCCTCTTTTTCGCATTAGCGTCGTCATCCCTCAAGGTCTGTTCCCATTTTTCAAGGCATTCCTTGTTGGGGAACTCCCCCCGATGGTCATCCACGATTACATCCATCCATAAGAACGTGGCCCGGGGGATGGCCTCGTAGGTAAAGAGAGCACCCTCCTCCGCCGCGCCCGTCTCGGGGTTGAGGCTTACAGACGTGCGCACCTCTAGGTTGCTGTTCACGACGTGCGTGAAAAGTTTGTCAAGGATTAGCACAATATGCTCACACACTTGTTGAGGAATGCCGGCGGGGAGGTTGAGATTGGAGACGTTGAGGTTTGCGTCCTTTTCTACCATGAGCCAGCCTAGGTTGAGGTGACCTTCCTTTGTAAGATCCCTGGGCCACTTAGCCTTCCCCTCTGCTACAGATTGCCCTCGGATCCCGAAGTCCTCGAGCGTGGAGGGGCTCGTCACCCAGACCGGCCCGACCATGGAATATACGGGAAAGAGCAGGATCCGGGCGTCGGTGATAGTTACCACTCCCGAGTGAGCTTGCTCTGTCTCCTCCCCTCGGACATAGCCGAAGGTGTAGCAGATAGGGCAAGTAGGATGACCGCAGTGGCCCTCCCGCTCTTCGCCACGGCGCTGGCCTAGCCCGGCACATCTCAGCTTTCCATAACGGTAAGCGGCATAAGATCGGATAGCCCCGTGCAATGCGGTCCCTGGGATCTTGGGGAGATTCGTCCCCGGCTCGCGTACTATGCTCAGGTCCACCCGGCCCAGCCGCATCCCTCCCGTCCCGATGTGGACGGGGTCCACCGTCATCAGCACATACCGGTGATTCTCATAGCTCATGTTCTCTCAACCTCCCGCACGGGTTCCTCTTCCCTTTCCCTTCCTCCCTTAAGAATTTCCCAATAAAGTTCCACGGCATCGGCCAGCCAGCCGCGGGCGGCATAGCCCGCCCACTTCTCCAGCCAATCGCTTTTCTCCAAGCCCTCCACCTCCCAGGGCTTCTTGCCCTTACGACGTTCATCATCAGAGGGGCCGTCTTGCCATTCGGCTTCGGCCAGAAGATCGCGACAGAACCTCCGGAAGGTCTCGTCGTAGGGGGAGGGATAGCCCCACTCTTCTCGTTTCGCCTCGATCGTCTCGCGCAGGATGTGGATCTGGTTACGGGAGAGGTAGGCTTCAAGCGTCTGCCAAATGTATTCGAGTGTCTCCAGCTCGTCGAGGAGGTAGGGGCGGCGTTTGAGGTGGAGTGAGCGGCGCTGGCCCTGCTCATCGTAGGCGATCTCGAACCGGCGGGCGTTTGTGTCCAGCCACACCCAGTCAAGGGTGGCAGGGGTGAAGAAGACTTCGTCTCCGGGCTTGAGATCCTCGACGTGGACGAGCCAGTGCTCCTCGTCCGTCCAAGGATTTTGGGCTTTGAAGGTGCGCCTTCGCCCTGTGGGCTTTATGGTCTGGTTCAGGAACACGTAAGGATACCAGACGTCTGGGGTTTGACCATCGCCCATGCGGGCGGGGGCGTACCACGTAAGCTCGCGATCTTCCCTTTGCAGGAGCACTTCGAACCACTCCTGGAAGTGATTTTCGCCGTCGCCTCGAAAGCGCTGTGGCAGCGGATCCTCCCTCTCCAAGAGCCTACGGGAGGCGCAGACGACGGTCCACCCCTCTGCGGGGAAGTGCTGTTGCAAGAGGCGCCGACCGGCGTCCAGGATGGCCCGAAGGGGGGTACGGCGGTGGGCGAAGACGATCCCCAGGTGCAGAGGTAGCCGATTACGGACCTTTCCCATCTCCCGCTCGTATTTGCGCTTAATTTCCCTAATTATCTCGATGGTACGATTGGCAGGCACCACAGCCATGAAGCTCTGGGGCTCGGCTAGGATAGGGATTGCAGGGATGTACATGCTTCCTTTAAGCTCACCAGTCTTAGCGACTTCGAATATCGCTATCTTTCTATTTCTTTCTCCATAACCGGTGGGCTCTTCTACAAGGACCCTCTTGTTAGGGGCAAGTTCCTCTTTGATCGAATGTCCTAATCGGGATTCCAGATACTCCAAGTTATCGCATGTGATAAAGTGCTGATCGGTCCAGAGAACACTTACTTTCACTTCACTGGTTAAAACTAGGTCATAAGCATGGAAAGGATGTAAACCACCTCTTGATTTGAGCTCGCCGGCAATAAAAAGCCGTGGACCAACTAGATCGAGAATACAGTGAACCAGAGCTTCCCTCGCATCACCTCCGTCCTTGGATGTAGTAAGGACCTCTTGCCAGAAACGTCGGGTTGTATCCCAAATGCGACGCATCCGCACGAAGGAAACCGTTTTATATTGATATCTGATCCTTTCTTTCGCGGGATCAGCTACTGCTAGCGTATTTACCAACGGCCCTCCAAGCCAATGCTGGAGATCGAATCTCCCCACTATTAAAGCTACCCGAGCGTTTATATCAGCGACCTCATCGATCCAGATAGTGGTATACAGGTTCTGAAGCCACTCGCTCGCCCTGTCTTCCCTCCGTTTTAGGCAAACGTCACAGACATGGCGGTCTTTTGCTTTTCGAGAAGGGCCTTGGGGCCTTAAGCCACAAGCGGTGCAGACTTCGACCTTGACGTCTGATCCCCAAAGTTGTGAAACTGATTCTACATCTGGAATTGTAGTGACTTTTTCCAAATGTCTATCGAAAGATGGGGGTTTATCCTTTATACCCCTTTTAGGGGCCTGCCCATACCAAGCTTCAGGATCCAGCTTGATATGAGGGACAATTTCGCCATAAAGCTTTTTAAGGAATTTTTCCCGGATTAAATCCTCCAAAGATTTTTCATTTTCTTTAAGGGAAAGCACATCCTGAAGCCCGTCCTCACCAATTACATAGCCTGGAATGACGAAGATGCTCCCGTTTTCGTCGCGATAAACTTCCATGCCAAGGGGATATTCAAACTCCAGAAGTTTTCGCACTTCATCCAATGCATCCTCCATGTCTTTCTTGCGACCCAAAAGGTCAGGGATGCGATGGACCTCGCTTAGAAATCCTAGACCATCGAAGCGCACAGACAGCAAACGCCAATGGAGCTCGTTGGGGTAGGGCTTCCATCCCAATAAGGCCCCAGCTATAGCGGCTTTATACAGGGATGCGACTGCCACGGACCAGTCCCAAAGGGTGACTTCATTATCGGGGTAGCGGTCGTCACCTAACGCCAAAGAAAACGCCCTTTCTAATTCGCGGAGGAACTCTACCCTCTTTTCATATAACGCTACCACTTCCCCAGTTTTGAGCTCTCCTAGCGCTTGGAAAACCTTTCTTATTTCTTTGTCTAGGTTGCCGAGTTTGCGGAAATCCCAGCCGAATGGGGTACTGATAAAGGAAGTATGATGAATAGATACGCCTTTAGGGGTACGCTCAAAAGGCTCTTCCTTCTCGATATGAGAAGCCGCATGAGCCCTACCGAGATAAGCAAGAAGATAAATTTGGTCTTTAAAAATGTGATTGAACTTAGCAGCACTTTTTGTCTTCCAGAATTGCTCTTTACAGATAAAGGGTCTGCCCCACAGGATTAGATCGCGCCCTGTTAACTGCCCAACATCGAAATCTAAAATTTGAACATCTATGCCTAAGCATTTCAGGATTTTATACAAGGCCTTTGAGCTTTCAACACCTTGTATGATCTTTCCATTAACATCCTTCTGAAGATCTTTTAATTTTCTAACCAGTTGACACAACTCTCCCCAGTAAGGACGCTTTTTGAGTTCCCTTAGGGAGTAGACGGCCTTGTAAGGATCACCTTTTGCACCTGGCTCGAAAGCGTTAGTACATTTCCCCATATCATGGAGCCAGCCGACTAACTCAGCGAGGAGAATCTTTGTCCGGTTATCAGCCAGAGTCTTGAGACTAGCCATTGGGATCATCCTTCCAAACCCTCTCCCACTCTTCCCACAGATCTTCCGGACGGATCTCCGCTCCCTCTTCCTTCTTCCAATGTACATTCGCTCGGCCGAAGCCGCTGCTGGTTTTGGCCCCAAAGCCGTACACCGTGAACATCGCTTTGATGCCTTGAGCTACAGCTTGAAAATCGGCCCTCATCTCCTCTTCGGTGACTTCCCTTAAGGGGACGTAAAGAAGCATAAAGCTCCCCTTTGTCCCCACGGGAACAGACTCTAGATAGATGGGCCATGTCCCGGCCCCTGTCTCCCGAGAATGGGGGTTGATGACCTCCAAACCGATCCGGTCGAAATATGTGGGGTAAAAGTGGAGCCATCCAGCACTAAACTCGCTCTCTTCACCCTTGATGTTACCGAACAGTCTTACCATTTGCTTATCATGTGTTTCTTGTTCCCAAGATGTATACCCGCGTAACCGGCGCATCGCTGCCCGCAACGCCCCCTTCCACTGGCTGGGGGCGATATAAGGCACTTGGAAGACCCACTCCTTTCGCACGGGGTTGTCTAATACAGTGAACTCGCGGTCATCCTTGCTGAGGTAAGGTTTGCGGAGAGTGAAGAGAAAACCAAGTGTCCAAGCTCCCGAGGGAAAGAGGGAAAGATCAGGAAGTGACTGGGCTGCCATAGTTTGGAAACCCGTTGGCCCAAGAACAGCTTGCATTCGTCGTAGCTGATCGGAAAGAAATTCCTGGAAAGAACCTTCAGTTTTACGGGGGTCTATCTGCTCGTTAGAGGCAGAGGCATGATACCAAAACAACAAGCCACTGGGCTCATTGTATTGCAATGCGCCTGTGCGCGCATAATCCTTGACGGCGACGCTGCGCTCTTTCCCTTTCGCATCGAGAAAAGAAACTTCTTCGTCAATTGCAGCGAGTTGAGCGAGCAGTTGATAGCGAGCTATGGGGTCTTGGATCTGTTCCAACTCTTGGATTGGCGGACTAGGCAGACGACCGACGAAATAATCGACGAGGCCTTTCTTGTCCACAACGCGATACAAGTCAAACTCAGCCCAAAATTCGCGTTTCATGAGCCCCTCTCTCCACGATTATCAAGCAAACGTCGGAGAAAATCCTCTGCATTCTCATCTACACGCTGACGAAACCAGCAAATTTCCTCCGGTCCCAAACCAATTTTTGTCCATAACTGGCCATTTATCGGTTTATGCCAGTTACCTTCCTTCTGGATTCCTAGCCAACTGCATAGACGGTCAATCACTGCGACCCGCTTTTCCTCCGGAAGTGAGTTTGGCAACCATCCCCAGATTCGGAGTTCCCATTGCTCCTCATTGACGGGGTATGCGTGGGAGACGTGGATTAGGGATTTCCTGCCCTGTTCGCCCATTAACCGGTGCCGTTCACTGTGGGAAAACACAAAATGTCCGTTTTGCTTGGTTTCTCTTATAAGCTGCCGTAAGTGGTATCGCACGATGGGGGCAAGGGGAAGAACCCCAGCCGGTGGGCATGTAGTCTTAAGATACCAATCCAGTTCTTCTTCTGGGGAGACTTTATCTTGGATCCAACATTTGGGCTCAGGGAGGGAAAAGCGGGTTTTGGAGAAGAAAAAGCTTTCTAGGCTCGGCCAATTGCGCAGCCTGTCCCGCTCTTTCTGAGTGTAATCCCTATGATCGACGCGTTCCCGCAGACGGTGTATCCCTTCGATAGCCGTTTGAAGGTTTAGCTGCTGGAGATGTTCCTGCTCGTCTTTCCATTCAACTTCGACAACCCCATAGCCTTGCTGAGTCTTTGGACCTAATCCTCCCCAGGTTGCGATCAAAACAAGGATCAAATGCAGGGTATGGATGAGCTGCTCAGGTTGCCAGTTCTGCGGCAAGCGCAGCAATGTCAGGGAAGCATCTATTTCCCCCAGGAACCCCCGCCCCAGAAACCAGCCCCGATGCTTGGGGTGAGAGGTTACCTTTACATCCAAACGCGCATTGATCTCTGGATTAACCCACACTTCCCACTCAAGTTGAAACGCCCTCTTTAAGCCTGTGGTCCCGAACACAACGCAACTATCACACAATCTCCCGTTGCTATCTGGGCAACTGTGCTCACTGGGATCGCATGCCGTTCCTCCTAGCCCCCGCACGATGGCCTCATACCACCAACGTAGGCTGCCTAAGATGCCCGTCTCGTGGATACGGTCCATCGTGCCAGCCACCACGCCCCCGGTCCATAAGGGGGTTCTAGTCCTCAGTTGGACTGTCAGAAGGGCCATCTTACACCGCCTTCAAGTGGGCCTTCTTATCCCACCTTGTCCCAACTCCCTCGCCTAGGAAGTGGTGTTCCTCTTGTGCCCCTCCACCCACCGCCGCACGTCCTCCCAGTCGAACCGGAGGGTGTTGCCGATCTTGATGTAGGGGAGGCCCTTCTCCCGCTTGTAGCGATGGACCGTGACCGGTGAGACTCCCAGAAGCTGGGCGACCTCCTTAATGGTCAGGAGCTTCATCTTCTCCTCTCCCTCTTCCTCCTGACCGCGGCTAACCCCAGGATTAACTACTCTCATCCCATTTCATCCCTAATTCCATCGTAGCCCTTGACCCTGGGCTAGAATCAAAGGTAGCATAGCACGATCAGAGGTTATCGTCAAGTTGCACCCGGGTTATAAAGGGGTCAACCGTGCCAAGGGTAAGGGATGAAGTGACCGATCAGCTCAGCAAGCTGAAGCTGGCCAGGTATCGGTTCACCGCTCGGGTGCAGGACAGGCTCACCCTGCCGGAGTTCAAGGGCTCGGCCTTCCGCGGCGGGTTCGGCCACGCCTTCCGCAGGATCGCCTGCCCCTTCAAGGAGAGAGCGAGCTGCGAGGGCTGCCTCCTCCGGGGGAGCTGCCTCTACAGCTATATCTTCGAGACTCCAGTGCCCAAGGATGCCGAGATCTTCACCAAGAATCCCTATGCCCCTCATCCCTTTGTCATCGAGCCCCCTTTGGAAGAGCGGGGATCTTACAAGCCAGGCGATCAATTGAGCTTCAACTTGATCCTGATCGGTCGGGCGATCGAATTCTTCCCTTACTTCCTGGTCGTGATCGAGGAGCTCGGCAAGATGGGGCTTGGCGAGAGGAACCCATCGGGGAAGAGGGGACGGTATAGGCTGGAGGAGGTCTCAAGCATCGGTCCACAGGGCGAGGAGGTCAAGGTCTACTCCGCGAAGGAGGGGAGGGTCCTAAGCGAGGGGGTGGTAATGGACGGAAGGGATCTCATATCCGCATTAGGCGAGAGACCCCCCGATCCGAGAAGGGCGCAGGTCACTTTCCTCACACCGGCTCGATTCCACCACCAACCGGAGAGGAAGAAGCAGCCCGAGCGAGGGTCTAGGGGACCGGAGTGGTATGTCGGCCAGCCCGGCTCACCGATCCAGCGGCTGGAGTTCCACATCCTGCTGGAGGCCCTCCTGAGGAGGATCTCCCTCCTGATGTATTTCCATTGCGGTCAAAGGCTCGAGTTGGACTTCAAGGAACTCCTAGATGAGGCCAAAGGGGTCGTTATAGAGGAAGATCAGCTCCGATGGACTGAGCTGGCCCGCTACTCCTCCAGGCAGGGGAGGTGGATCAAACTGGGAGGGCTCACCGGGAGGATAAGCTTCGCGGGCCAGCTTGGGCCGTTCCTGCCCTACCTCCTCCTGGGGGAGCAGGTCCACGTGGGCAAGGGGACTGCCTTTGGATTGGGGAAGATGGAGCTGTCTTGAGGGCCAGGAGAGGAGCCCGGACTTAAGTAGGCGAAGCGAATTAAATCTAACCCACCTCACCTGCTGGACCCGAGAGGCGAGGCAAGGCAGGGAAAGGTGGCGACCGGCGGCGATTGCAGGGCCTTCCTAATAAGCCATCCCTTTAGGCTTCACATCGAGGCCATCGTTGTAACCAGCATGGAGTGAGAACTGTGGAGTCTTGCGAGGGTCATCTGTTTCAACCCTCTTCACATCGAGGCTGGTGTTGTAACCGGACGCTACCCCGGACTGGTCCGAGCCCGGTAAACGCGTTTCAACCCTCTTCACATCGAGGCTGGTGTTGTAACAACTTTGTTCCCGGAGGTGCCTTTATAGAGCACTTCATAGTTTCAACCCTCTTCACATCGAGGCTGGTGTTGTAACTTGGGCTCCGAAACCAAGATACAGAGCCTTAAGAAAGGCTTTGGTAATGTTTCAACCCTCTTCACATCGAGGCTGGTGTTGTAACCGGACGCTACCCCGGACTGGTCCGAGCCCGGTAAACGCGTTTCAACCCTCTTCACATCGAGGCTGGTGTTGTAACTCCTCCGTTCTCAGCCCTTTTGGGAAGGGCACTTCCGTGGCCATTTGCGTGCACCCCCTCCACGAGGGATTGAGGACCGCCCGTGAAAGGGCCGAAAACGCCGGAAAACCCCTGCCCAAGGGATGCAAACATCCCCCAGCCTCTCGAAACGGAGGAAATACCGTCCCTATAAGGCTTCTCTCCCACGAGAGCCAGAAGGTTAAATTTGCGTAGGATTGGTGCATGTATCCTTGAGGGATTAGCACTGATTCCAACGGCATTTCTGACCTTTCCCGCGCCGATCACCACCTGTCAAGGACCCTTGAAGAGTCTACCTCCCCAGGGGCAGCCTGTCAACTAAATTTGGCCCCAAATCGTCTGCCATCCACTTCGAGGGAAGCGTGCTCTCACCCCCTTCCACACAGCTTTTGCCCACGGATGATGGGGCGGCAATCGAAGAAGCACCCTCTGCGACCGGCGGGCGACCTGCACCTGCGCCGGCATGGCTAACACCTCTTGGACACAAGTTTTTCACGTGGTCAAGCTGACCTCCTCTTCCAGGTCGGGGATGGAGATGGGGGAGAGGATCTGAAAGACCCCCAGGATCAACCTCCACAGGTTGGCGAGCCACCCCTTCACCTCCGTAGCCATCGAGATCAAGCTCCATCCCCATTGTTGCCGGACCTCTCCCCAGCTCGGCTCCTGCCCTAGCAACTGACGGCCCCAGCGGGTAAGGCCTGCTAACACGTAGGCCAAC
>Ga0190286_1000557_pt1 | contig 15199 bp, 1 predicted proteins | sample 48691834_MG_FD_183241 | JGI IMG/M metagenome (GOLD analysis project Ga0190286, IMG submission 183241) | Hydrothermal vent microbial mat bacterial communities from Southern Trench, Guaymas Basin, Mexico - 4869-18-3-4_MG | ecosystem: Environmental > Aquatic > Marine > Hydrothermal vents > Microbial... | reverse complement strand
TATCAAAGCTTGATAGTAGTTTAAGCAGTCTTCTAGCAAGCACATTCATTGGTGGAAGTGATCTTGATAAGGGCTATTCCATTGCCCTTGATAAAGATGGAAATGTATATATAACTGGTGGGACAGGCGCTTCTGATTATCCCACAACTTCAGGTGCTTATGATGAAAGCTATAATGGTGGTTATGGTGATGTTTTTGTATCAAAGCTTGATAGTAGTTTAAGCAGTCTTCTAGCAAGCACATTCATTGGTGGAAGTGATCTTGATAAGGGCTATTCCATTGCCCTTGATAAAGATGGAAATGTATATATAACTGGTGGGACAGGCGCTTCTGATTATCCCACAACTTCAGGTGCTTATGATGAAAGCTTTAATGGTTGGTGTGATGTTTTTGTATCAAAGCTTGACAGTAACTTAAGCAATCTTTTGGCAAGCACATTCATTGGTGGAAGTAGTCAGGATTGGGGCGAATCCATTGCTCTTGATGGAGATGGAAATGTATATATAACTGGTGAAACAGAATCTTCTGACTATCCCACAACTTTAGGTGCTTATGACGAAACCTATGATTTTTTGGGTGATGTCTTTGTATCAAAGCTTGATAGTAACTTAAGCAATCTTTTGGCAAGCACATTCATTGGTGGAAATAGCGATGAGAGAGGGTACTCCATTGCACTTGGTCGAGATGGAAATGTATATATAACTGGTTGGACATGGTCTTCTGACTATCCCACAACTCCAGGTGCCTATGATGAAAGCTACTATAGTCGTTATGACCTTTTTGTATCAAAGCTTGACAGTAATTTAAGCACCCTTTTAGCAAGCACATTCATTGGTGGAAGTAGTGAAGATCGGGGCTTTTCCATTGCCCTTGATGAAGATGGAAATGTATATGTAACCGGTAGGACATGCTCTCCTGAATATCCTACAACTTCAGGTGCTTATGATGAAAGGTTTAATGGTTATTGTGATGTTTTTGTATCAAAGCTTGATAATAACCTTTCCGCTGAAACGGAGGTTTTTAATATCTCTGTTTCAGATAGCCCTGATCCATTCAATCCGTTGTATGAAACTAATACCATAACCATTACTAATGAAACTAACACTATATGTTCAGAGCTAACTCTATCAATTGAAGGAATAGGCAGAATTTGGGAATGGGAAAATCTAGCCCCTGGTGAAAGCATTCAAGCTACTTGGGATGGCAGAAATAATGAAGGAAGCATTGTCCCTACTGGAACATATGCTTATCAAGTGGCTATCTCTGGGCAAACGGTAAAAATAGGTACCATTACAGTTTTATCTTCTGAGGAAAAAATCTGGTCAAAAGAGATAGTAGACCTTAGGGGAGATGCCCCTAAAGGTTATGATATAGTTAAAGTTTCCCTCTTACATGATGGGGATGATGTCTTAGCCGCCCTTACCCCAGAGGGATTTTATGCTGATCACGTTTTCGGGGCAAAGATTGAACTTGCTGGACCTCTAGCTACTCAGCCTTATAGTGGAGTAGGAATGAGGATTGTTGCAAATGATACTGTTTATTTTCTTGCTTATTGTAATACACCAGATTATCAGGGAACTTACCTTTTTGTTTCTTATGACGGTGGTCAAAGCTGGCAAGAAGCTGAAGGAAATTATAGCGGATACATCTATTCTACACATGGCATAACAGATGAAAAAACAATTCTCTTAGCAATAAAAATGGAAGATATTGGGTCCCTTCCCTGGACAGTGGATTTCCTAAGCGGTATTGTATATACTCCTGCTGAATATGAAATTAAAGACCAAACGGAGCCTGTTGAAGTCGTACCCCCTGATACAGACAATGACGGTCTACCAGATTCCTGGGAAAAACAGTATTTTGGCAATCTGGATCAAGGGCCAGACGAAGATTATGACCAAGATGGCATGAGTAACAAAGAAGAGTGGGAAAGGCGTTCAGAGTTTAGTGCTCCCCTAGATCCTACCAACCCTGATCAGGACAGTGATGCTGTTAGAGACGGGGATGAGGTGCACGGAATAGTGATAAAGGGCATAAGGTATAAGAGCGACCCAACAAAAGAGGACACGGATGGCGACAGCTTCACTGACTATGAGGAGTACTGGATTTGCCAGACAGACCCCTGTGAGCCGAACGGTGATGAAAATACAAGAAAATTGAAGGTGGCAATTGAAAATCTCCATGACGCGGTTAAAGAGTATATGTCCTGGACTGCAAAGACTGCCGCAGGCATAGCTGCTGAGGGCCTCAAGCTACTGACTGATGAAAAGTATAAAGTGGGAGATTGGTTCATAAGGGCTACTGAGAAGTTTTTCACTAACCCCGAGGATGTGAAGGCTGTTCTTGAGGAGTTAAAGAGAGTAGAAGTTGTTTCTAAAGAATGTGATGTTAATAGTGTTTTTGGGATTATGCTAAAAAATTTTGGGGCTGCACTCGGGGAAGAGTCTCTCGCAACATACGTAAAAGAAAGTATTAAGCAACTTCTAACAGAACGACATACTAAAGCTGAACAGATATACATGGACTTGTATCCAAAAGAGCTTTCCAATGCGGTTGATGAGGATTACCACAATTGCATCAGACACCTTGCTACAAAGCCAGTTCCTAGCGATTATCCTATAGATGCAGTTATAAAGGAACTCCAGAGGTCAGTTGAAGCTATCAAGAGCCATACCCCATTTGAGATGCAACTGAAGAAGGAAGGAAAGCTTGTGTGGTCGGTGCCGGGATCATGTGCTCCTCTTGAGAACCCATACAACCCCATGATATTTGGTACAGCTAACAGTGCCATAAAATCCTACAAGACGTCCATTAAAGATTTTTACAGTATAGCTGATGTCTCTTTCGGAAAAATAACGAAATACAGAGACTGGGTGTGCGGCACTACATCAGTCTTAAAGGTAATATCGCTTCTCTCAGGAAATGGTCTAGTTGAGACTATGTTGCTCAAGCCTATAGCAACTTGCACCTTAAGTGGTTATGGAATCCAAGCTATGCGTACTTTAACCTGGCTTAACAAGCATTTTCTAGTGCCTGAGACATGGCAATTCTTGGGGGAAGTCGAGTCAGATATGATTGGTGTTAAGTATTGGTATCAAAACGTTACAAATATTCTCACTGATACGTTCGAAAACAGAACGTGCTCAACTGATATCTCCATAGACACTCTGGATATAGAGGACGCTCATATTGATAAGATAGAAGAATTGTCTATGGTAGAGGGAAAGGCAAGGCTCAGGTTGAAAAATAATGACCCATTTAGAAATGCCAAAGTTAAAATAGCTTTGACTATCAAGCATCCCTTTGTTTGCCCGATTGAAGGTGCCTGCGGGCCACGTTCAGACCAGGAGGTGGATTTTGTGGAAAGCGGGCTGATAGATTTAGAGCCTGGTACGGAAAAAGAAATTGAAATATCCTTTGTAGTGCCAGTATATTTGACTTCTCTCTTGCATCAGGAAATCTTTAAAGTTGAATATTTTGCGTTAACAAGCGGAGGGGTTATAGATAACCTACAAGGTAAGACGTTCAGAGTATGTGGATTGTTTTGCAAATTCGAAGAATATCTCCAACAAGTCAGTGACCAAACTATAGAGCAAGGGGAAGAAGTAGTAAACACATTTTCTACTGACGGAAGTGAACGGAGAATTCAGGTAAGTATGGAGCATTTGGGAAGCGATGTTGATCTCCATCTCTATGATCAGTCTGGGAGGCATGTTGGCCTAAACTATGATACGGGGGAGGTTGAAACTGAAATCCCAGGCTCTTGGTATTCTGGACCATCATCCAATCCGGAAATTATAATAATAGACTTCCCTGAGGCCCAGGAATTCACCACAAGAGTAGTGGGGGTATCAGTACCAGTTGAAGAGCCCTTCACAGTTTGGGTCTATCATGAAACTGAGCATCCAGCCAACTTGATGGCAATTCCAAAGGAAGTATCCATAAGAACTGAGGGTGACCCTGGGATAGCATTGATTACCCTTTCTGAAGGAGGTGGTCACCATGGTATCACTGGGATCAACGCTACTGTTACTCCCTTGATGGGCACTAACGATATAATCGGGGCGGAATACATAGACATCGATCTCCCCACAACACACCTAGCCCCTGGAGAGAGCATTACGTGTGAGATAAGAATTACCATACCTCCTGATATAGTAAGTGGACGGTACGAAGGCATGCTGACCTTTAGCTCTTCTGCTAATGATATTTCAATACCAATAGTGGTAACTTACAAATCAGAGGAAACTGTCTTAGGTGACCTTGATGGTGACAGCGATGTTGACCAAGATGATCTAAACATCCTCCTCACTTACCGCAACCAGCCAGCAAGTGCATGTCCAGAATGTGATATTGATGGTGATGGAGTAATTACTGTGCTTGATGCAAGGAAATTGGTTCTTATGTGCACAAGGCCAAGGTGTGCAACAGAACCAGAGTAACCTTTAGGAGGGAAGGATGATTTGATTTAACAAATACATATTTTGCTTTGGAAAAAGCCAAATCTACCGTGAGGTAGAGACGGAAAGTCACGGGTCCCACCGTGGCGGGACAGCCGGATTGCCGAAGAAGCAGAAAAATGGTGGCCCGGCTTTTTATGTTTAGATAGGGGTAATTCAAAGAAGGAGATGAGATATGAAAATAAAGTTTGGAGAACAGTTAAATGGTTAAAGAACCAAGCTTCAAGTAGAGAAGCTTGGATATGCAGATAATAGAAGCAAGACAAGGAGGATTTAGCAATGCTTACCTCCGGAATAATTTGTAGATTGTGGGGGCCTCGCTATAAATATTTTATCGCAATCTGCTACTGGTTTTCTAAACTTATTCCACACGAGTGGAAGACTTGTAAACCCAGTTTGGTTATAAAGAGAATTATCTTCCTTTTTGCGACCACCATAACAATTATGGCATTTGCCCAACCTGTACTGGCTGGCTCCCCTCAATATCCCCAAGATGATTTTGATTGGTGGAAGGAACGTTATTATCCTTGTATATACGCTGAGGAGTGCTTCCGAAGTAAAATAATTTTTGATAATCAAAAACCAGATAGTAACTTTGAAGAAGAAGCAAGAAATCTTTTAAATCTTCAAAGAGAATTTGCAGGAAAAATCTATGAAGAGGCTTTAAAAAATCTATTTATTGCTGGCCTATTTGCAGCTTCACCAGAGCGAGTAAAAGACGTTATCGACATAGTTGATGGTATCATAACTGGATATCAGTTGTTTGTTGATAAAGATAGCCCGTTTGTTCGTTACATAAATAAACTTGGTGAGAACGTTACCAAATATCATTTAGATTTTGGGGCTATCGAAATAAGAGACGATCCTTCTCAATACAAAATTGTTAGAACATGCTTACAAAAGTGGAAGGAGCTTAAATCAGATATTCAATATGAAGAAAAGTTATATTTTGAGGGGAAAACAGCGGTGGCTGAAGGTGATACCAAACGTGCATTTAAAATAAGCAAACGAATTGATTCAGTTTTGAGAGGTGAACTGGAATTGCTGGAATATCTTAACCAAAACTTAAAGGATTTTGCTGATGAATATAAAAAGGCGATAGATAATTCACCTGTTGGTCCTGTTGGTAAAGATTGGGCTAAGGGGCATATTGATATATTGGTTGATGGTCACCATCTGGGCGGCTGGCTTCCCTCGGAAATTAAATTAGTCAGCAGTTTAATAGAGGCTTCAGAAACAGCGGGCCCAGCGTACTGGCTAGTTATATGGGGGCAAGAGTGGAGCTACATAGAGGGCTATGTCAGGTTTCAAGATAACATGCCTGCGAACGACATAAGAGTCGCCGCAACATGTGGGACTGCAAGATTTGCATCTCAGACTGATTCTGAAGGCTATTACAAAATAGATTTACCAACAGGGATGTGGGATGTAAAAGTAGACGAACCTGGATATAAATCTAAGGAAGTCGAAGTTCAAGTTGGGCCATTTAAACAAGATTTTATAATTATTCCTGTTGGTAAGATTACAGGAATAGTGCAGATTGAGAAGCGTTGTGTAAAAGGAGCGATAGTTAAAGTACTGAAAGAAGGATCTGAAACTGGCTTAGAATGTGAAACTACTTTTGGAGGAATTTTTACATTCTTAGATGTACCTGTGGGAACCTATAAATTAAAGGCTTTATACGAAGGATATGAGACTATAACTCCTAAACCAATTGAAGTATATAAAGATAGGCTTACTTTTGTTGAACTTATCTTACCTTCTCCTGAAAAACCAGTTGCTTCATTTACCTATTTTCCTACCAATCCAAGAGTTGGCCAGCCTATTGTATTTGATGCCAGTTCATCCGCAGGACCTACTGAGATAGTAAGCTATGAGTGGGATTTTGGTGATGGTAATTATGGTAGTGGTCAGCGAGTGGAACATCGATATAGCGAGGAATGGGATTATAACGTTCAATTAACAGTTACTGACACAAATGGCAATCAAGCAACAATAATCCAACTGGTGACAGTCGCTCCTCAATTAGAAGATGGGCAGGTTTGTCAAATAGACTCTGAGTGTAAATCAGGCAATTGTGCAGCCTGTCTTGGTGAAGAAAAACATTGCTGTCCACCTGGCCAAAAATGGGATGGGCAAAGCTGTGTAGATACCTGTATTCAAACTGGTTGTCCTGATACATGTAAGCCAAGTAATCCTAAATACAGATGGTTTGATGGTAGGTATTACAAACCATTTGGTTATGATAATGATGGAGATGGGATTTATGAAGCATCATGTCCAAGTGGACATAATTATGTAATGGATGTTGATGGAGATGGAGAATATGATTGTTGTTATTTACAGGAAGAATGCCCTGAGGGAAGTTGTTCTGCAGGAAAATGTGTTTCCATTCCCTCAGGTCAACCGCCAGAGGAGTTAGTAACTTGCGAGAGCCAAGGATATGTGTGTTGTGAATCTTGTGCTGGTGTAGCGCATCCAGAATATAATAGCACTTGTTATCCCAAAGTATGTTGTGAGCAGTGCAAGGAACGTCCAGCAGCATGCCTTGACCCAACTGGTTGTCTTTTCCTTTATGGATATAATTTTTCAGATTCTTGCAATCCTAATCATCCAGATTGCCGATACAAAGTAAAAATTTTTCACCAGGGTGGTTGGGTTACATGTGGTTACAATCATAGAGAACTATGTTGTCCGGTATGGAAGGAAAAGAAATATTGTAGTTCTTGGGAAGATATTGGTTGTGGAGAAGGCCCCTGTAGAAAAACAGAAATGTATCAAAAGAGACATTGTACAGCTAGTGCTTGCCCTGAAACTAGGTGTATAGAAAGAAAGGAATGTAAATATCTAGTTTATGGTAAAAGTTATGTAAATATTTATGATGGACAAGATATTGATAAATGTAGGCGTGTATGGGACATTAACAATTTCTGTTCTTATAAGAATTCTTTTAAGTTAAAAGTAGGAGGAACAATTGAAGGGCGATTTGCACAAGGCGATATGGTTGCTGGAATTGATGAAAATGTTTTTTATTGTGCCAGTAAAGACAATTCAGAGTTTGCAGAATGGGAGCCATTAACCAAAGGATGGGAAAAAAATTGCATCCACTTGTTTCATCGTGATATTAATGCTTCTTGTAATACTACTTATGGCTGTGTTACTCAAGGGAAAACTTGTGAGGCAAAAATTAATTGTCCTGGACTACCTTTATATAAACCTGATTTAAAGAAACCCTTAACAAGAGAGGAATATCGTGAATATGATTTATGTCCACATATTATATGGTTTGCTGCAAGCGCTGGAGAAGACAGCTATTCGTGCCAGGAAATTCAAAATAAAGTAATTAATTTTTTACTAAAATCTTGTGAGGTAACTTATAAAGGTGAGGTGTATTACAGTGAAAAGTGCCTTCACAAAGTTGATGATGAAGGGGGGAACAGACTTTACGAAAAGAATTGGGGTTTTTCTTTAGAATACTGTCCCTTTTTCTTTCGGGAAGAAATCGCTGATTTAACCGAGCCAGATTTATATCTGGCAAAAATCACAGTTCAACGATCACCTATAATAGAAACAAGAGATAGTACTATACTTATCACAATAACTAACCAAATTGATCAGGCAGGTGATGGAGTAGATATAGAAGGTGAGTTTTATGTTGATTTTTACCTTGATGGCCAGTTAATAGACCGAAAGAAAGTTTCTGGACTTCTTAAAGGTGAATCTAAGGATATAACTTTTTTATGGGAAAATCCAGAATTAGGAGATCATGTTATAAAATTCATTGTTGATCCTACCGCTAAGATAGCTGAAAGGGATGAAGGGAACAATGTAAAGACTAAATTGGTTCAGTGCAAACCTAAGCCAGACTTAATAGTGAAGGATCTGATGATTGATACAGCAGGACGCCATTCTGGTGAACTTATACCCATTAGTGTAACAATTGAGAATAAAGGTCCAACTGAAGCGGATCAATTTATAATTGGTTTGTTTGTTGATGGTTTACTTTATAGTTTTCAACCTCTTACTCTCGCACCAGGGGAGAGTCAAGAGGTAACATTCAATTGGGAAGCAGTATTAGGTCAACATAATATAGACATTAAGCTTGATACTGTACCTTTAACTACTGGAGTTATTCCAGAGACTAACGAAGATAACAATATAATAAGCGAAATTGTGGACATCACTGCGAAAGGGAACACACCGCCCATTCTTTCATGGGTTGTTCAATCAGGATATTTAGTTGATGGGGTGGATCCAAACGAAGGAGATGGAAAGACAAAATTTTGTTATCGCATTGTTTATAAAGATCTAGATAATGATCCTCCAGCTTCAGGATTTCCGAAAGTGTGGATCGATGTGAACGGTGATAGGGATTATAAAGACATCTTAGATGGATTCGCTGAGGGCGCCTATACCATGAAAGAGGTAGATATTGATGATACTGATTTTAGAGATGGAAAAATATATAGTTTTTGTACAACACTCCCTGAAGGAATACATTTCTATCAATTTACTGCAAAGGATATAAATGGAAATATTGCTGAAGGTGATATTGGACCTGTTAGTGAAAATAAAGGCCCTTTTGCAGATGGAGATAGTTTAACTTATGAGCAAGAAATAGCAATAGGATTAGATCCCAATAATCCTGACACAGATAATGATGGCTACACAGATTTTGAGGAAGTAGGATCTGATCCAGCGCATCCAAAGGATACAGACGGTGATGGAATAATTGATGCCTTAGATACAGATAGTGATAATGATGGAATTCTTGATAATGAAGATCCGAAAGCATATGTTCCCTCTTTATCTCCTAGAGTCTCACTTTCTGCTACTCCTACCTCTGGACGTCCTCCACTAGAAGTAAAGTTTCTTGCTGAAGGATATGATCTTGATGGTTCAATTATTGAATATCAATGGGATTTTGATGGTGACTCTGTAACTGATGCAACTACGGCTTCTAGCCAAGTAACATATGTATATGAGCATCCAGGCACTTATCAAGCAAAGGTAACAGTTGTAGACAATGATGGTCTTACTGCTTTGGCTATTATCCCTATATCAATTTTAGAAGAAAATGAGGCTGCTATTATCAGGGTACCTTTAGATTATCCCACTATTCAGCAAGCAATAGACGCAGCTCAAGAAGGAGATATTATCCAAGTAGCTGAAGGGCATTATATAGAAAATTTGATATTAAAATCAGGTATTACCTTAAAAGGCAGCTATGATAAGAACTTTAATACAAGGTTTCCTAAAAAACATACAACTATTATTAATGGTAATCAGACAAAAAGCGTAATTACTATCTCAAATTGCTCTAATGTTACTATAGATGGATTTAAGATAATCAATGGACTGACTAGTAATAATGGTGGAGGTGTATTTATTAATCAATCATTTAATATAAAAATACTAAATAACCTTATCCAAGATAATGTTACGACTTGGGTGGACTGGAACACTGGTATGGGAGGTGGTATCTACATTGGCCAGTCAAATAAGGTAGAAATATCTAGAAACTGGATTAAAAATAATAAAGCTAAAAATGGTGGAGGCATAGGAGTTTACCGGAGCAAGTTTATAAGGGTAGAGAATAATATCCTATCTGATAATACGGCAGATTCACACGGGGGTGGATGTCTGTCTCATGAATCTTCTGTACATATAGTGAATAACACTATTTATGGAAATAGAAAATACGGTGTCCGAATCCTTAGTCACAATAACGATATTAGACTTATAAATAGCATCTTATGGAATAACTTACCTATTGATCTTTACATATTTGAGTCGCCTCCAGGCACAGTGGTCATAAGCCACTGTGATATCGACAAGTCTAACTACGCCTATCAAGATGAAAAAAGCAATATGTCATCTGACCCTATGTTTATTGACCCACAGGCTAATAGGTTTTATCTAAGCCAAGGTTCTCCTTGCATTGATACAGGCACCTCTGAAGACGCTCCACCTGAAGATTTCGATGGTAATCCTAGACCTCAAGGTGTAGGATATGATATCGGTGCGTATGAGTATACACCACCTGTAACATCAGAGGCTATAAATCCAGAAACCCCAAGAATTGCAACAAGTGACGACTATATCCATATTGTATGGGTAGATCAACGGAATGGGAATAGGGAAATTTACTATAAGCGTAAACCGAAAACAGAAGATAGCTGGGATTCAGATATAAGATTAAGCTCTACAGGAGAAAAAAATGAGGCAGTAAATCCTAAAATAGGAGCAAGTGATAGTACGGTCCACGTAATATGGGTTGAAAAGGATAAAAGAAAAGGGCAATACACTTATATAATATATAACCATAGTAAGGATGAAGGTATTACATGGAATAACACTCAAAACATAGCTAGACAGTATTGTAGTTCGAAAAAATTTGATTTGTCAATCTTTCCTGATTTAGCCGTAGATGGTAATCATCTTTTCGTTTCACTCCAAGATTTCTTTGGTTGGGAAGTAGCAGTTTATTCAGTATCCAGAAGCTTAAATGGTGGACTTACCTGGAATGGTAAATGGGTAAGAAGTGACCTTGAGGGGGATTGCACCTACGAACCACTTACCAATTCTTCCTTAGCCGTTAGCGGCAATGATGTCTTCTTTGCTATAGGACGGTACCGGGGTGCTTATAGTAGCGACCTTGGAAATAGCTGGACATATTATAAGTACATAAGTGAAATAGGAAATAATGCTAGATTCATAATGCATGATGGTGTTATTTATGGTGTTTGGGAAGGGGTAGATGGATTCTACTATGTAAAGAGTGTTGATGATGGTGCTACATGGGAGAAGAAACTTTTATCCAAAACAGGCAAAAATCCAGATATCTGTAAGCAAGGAAATAAAATCTTTGTAGTATGGCAAGATAACCAAAATGGGAATTGGGATATTTTTTGGAAGGAAATTAACGATCCAGGAGAGACCCCAAATTATGTAATCTACACACCTTTAGACTCTATACGTCCAAGTATTACCGCAGATCAAAGTCAAATTTATGTTGTTTGGTTAGAAAAATCAGGGCTAAATTCTTATCAAATTAACTTTAAATCAATTCCTATTGATGAAGACTTAGATGGTCTATTAGATGAGTGGGAAAGAATCTATTTTGGTGACATAGCTCTATACTCTGCAGTTGAAGACACAGATCAAGATGGGTTAATTAATAGCGAGGAGTACCTTAAAGGTACTGATCCAACAAAAGCGGATACTGATAATGATGGAATTTTAGATGGTGAAGATCAAAATCCGTGTACTCCAGCCCCCGGTCCTCAACCACCTACAGCTTCACTCTCTGCTTCTCCTACTTCTGGGTATGTTCCACTAGAAGTTACATTTGTGGCTGATGCTTCTGACTCAGATGGTCATATAGTTGCATATTTATGGGACTTTGATGGAGATGGGAAAACTGATTCTGTTACAAATGGCAACAAAGTAACTTACATTTATGAGCAGGGAGGTAATTATCAGGTAAACCTCACCACTGTAGATGATGATGGTCTTACAGCTTCGGTTACCGTTAGTATTCAAGCTAAAACCACTGACTTAGATAGTGACGGTTTGACTAACCAACAAGAAGTTACTATCGGTACCGATCCTAACAATCCTGACACAGATAATGATGGATATACAGATTTTGAAGAGGTAGGGAGCGATCCGGCACATCCAAAGGATACAGACGGTGATGGAATAATTGATGCCTTAGATACAGATAGTGATAATGATGGTATTCCTGATAAAGATGATCCGGATCCTTATGTTTCCTGTTTATCTCGCATTAAAGTACCCCTTGATTGTAATAATATTCAACGAGCTATAGATATAGCAAAAGACGGTTTTGAAATTTTGGTAGCAGAAGGCGTTTATAATGAATCTCTTGATCTTAAAGAAAAAAGCCTAAAGATTCTTGGAGGCTGGAATAATTCTTTTAGTGAACGGGACCCTAAGATTTATCATTCTATAATTGACCCTCAGAAAAATGGAAGTGGTATAAAAATTAACATATCTGGGGAAAAGGAAGTAGTGTTAGATGGTTTTACTATAAGAAATGGAATGGCTCCGGTTGGCCAAGGCGAAACAGGTCCAAGTAGTTTAGAAGGTTCCGGTGGTGGAGTTTATGCGAAATGCACCAAAGGAGCTACTCTTAAGATAACAAATAATAATATTTTCAATAATCACATAAACATCGGTCTTGGAGCTGGTATAGCTGTCTATGTAGATTCAAACGCCTATGCTGAAATATCATGTAATATTATTTACAGTAACACTGGTTATTCCCAGTTTTCTTTTGGAGCTGGTCTATCACTGGTGGCTAATAATGGGGCAACTGTCAACGTTTATAACAACATTATTTACAATAATCGCGCCAATTATGGTAGTATTACTATTGGCACAAAACATGGCACTGTTAATCTATATAACAACACAATTTACGGAAACCATGGTAGTCCAGCGGGTATAATGGCATTACCTACTACGAGAGAAGATCAAATACTTATTGCAAATAATATCATTTGGAACGATGGAGACGACTTGTGGTTAGATGAAGAAAAAAAGTATGCTAAAGGCACAGTTTCGGTCATGAATTGTAATATTGAAGATGGAGATTATGCAGGTGAAAATGGTAATATCTCATCAGATTCTTTATTTGTAGATCCTGAAAATGGTGACTTTCATCTACAATTAGGATCTCCATGTATTGATTCAGGTACTTCAAAATATGTCCCTTCCGCTGATATTGATGGAGAATCACGCCCACAAGGAAGTGATCCTGATATAGGAGCAGATGAATATTCTTCATATAGTAGCTTAATTGATTCAGATAATGACGGCTTAACTGACAGTATAGATCCTTGCCCACAAGATATAGATTGTGATGATGATGGACTAATAGATGGACCTATAGGGAGTGAGGATTTAAATGCAAATGGAATAGTAGACCCTGGTGAGACTGATCCTACTAATCCTGATACTGATGGAGATGGAATATTTGATGGGACTGAAAAAGGTCTCACAGAACCTGAGGTAATAGAGGGTGGTCTGGGTGGTACTGACTTTTCAGCTGGACATTTTATTGCAGACGCTGATCCATCAACTACCACTGATCCAACCAAGGCAGATAGCGATAATGATGGCTTATTAGACGGTGAGGAAGATAAAAATCATAATGGTAAAGTAGATTTAGGTGAGACTGATCCAGCTAATCCTGATACTGATGGTGATGGAATCCAAGATGGCACTGAACTTGGTTTAACCACCCCACATTCTTCAGATACCGATCTCTCCATATTTATTCCTGATGCCGATCCATCTATCACCACAGATCCTACAAATCCAGACACAGACGGAGATGGATATACAGATAGCGAAGAAGTTAATGCTGGTACAGACCCTACTGATCCAGACAGCATTCCTAATCAACCTCCTATAGCCAATGCCGGGCCAAATCAAAATGTTATCACTGGTGAACTTGTCACTTTAGATGGTACAAACAGTTATGACCCTGAAGGTGCTACCATAACCTTCCTTTGGTCATTCATAGAAGTGCCTGAAGGAAGTTATATAATAGATAATTCCCTTTCTGATGTCACCAGTGCCAAACCTACATTTACACCAGATGTAGATGGTATTTATAGGCTAAGACTCATTGTCAATGACGGTGTTTTTGATAGCGCCCCAGATGAAGTAGAAATCACTGCTACTACTCCAAATGTTCCACCAAATGCCGATGCCGGACCTGATCAAAATGTATTTACAGGTGAGACAATTTGTCTTGATGGCAGTGGAAGCAATGATCCTGATAATGGTCCAGAGCCTTTATCTTATCTCTGGAGTTTTGACTCTGTTCCAGAAGAAAGCTCACTTACTGATGATGATATAACTAATAGAGACCAGGCAAATGCCTGTTTCATTCCAGATGTAGATGGTACTTATGTGCTTAGACTTAGTGTAAGTGATGGTGAGCTTACCTCAGAGGATACAGTAGAGATTACTGCTACTACTCCAAATGTTCCACCAAATGCCAATGCTGGAGCTGATGTTACTATTTCTTTGGGTAGAATAGTTACGTTAGATGGTTCAGCAAGCAATGATCCAGATGATGGCCCAGAGCCTCTTAGTTATAGCTGGAGTTTTGTAAGCGTGCCTACCAGCAGTGGACTTACTAATGATGACATATTAAATGCAGATACTTTTTCTCCATCCTTTACTCCAGATGTAGCTGGAACATATGTATTGCAACTTATGGTAACTGATGGCCAAGACTCTGCTTATGATAATGTAGCGGTGACTGTAATAACAGAAGAGGCTATTACTGGTGACCTTGATAGTGACAGCGATGTTGATCAAGATGACCTAAACATCCTCCTTACCTACCGCAACCAGCCAGCAAGTGCATGCCCTGAGTGTGATATTGATGGCGATGGAGTGATTACTGTGCTTGATGCAAGAAAGCTTGTGCTTATGTGCACTAGGCCAAGGTGTGCGACAGAGGCAGTGACTGAATAAAAAAGAACTGATATCTTCTTGATTTATTAACTTGTTAACAGAAGTATTTTGCTTGCTAACAATAATATTTTATGATAAGTTGTGTTAGTTTTTAAGATTTATAAGGGGGCCAAATGGATACAGCAGTAAGAAGGTCAATAAAGTTTACATATGAAGATTATCTCCATTTTCCTGAAGATAAGAGATATGAGATTATTGATGGGGAGGTTCATATGGTT
>Ga0190286_1000556_pt1 | contig 15203 bp, 12 predicted proteins | sample 48691834_MG_FD_183241 | JGI IMG/M metagenome (GOLD analysis project Ga0190286, IMG submission 183241) | Hydrothermal vent microbial mat bacterial communities from Southern Trench, Guaymas Basin, Mexico - 4869-18-3-4_MG | ecosystem: Environmental > Aquatic > Marine > Hydrothermal vents >... | reverse complement strand
TCTGTGTCCTCCGTGCTTCCCTGTGTTCGCTATGCTACGAGGGACACCCTACCCCCGATCTGCTACGCAGGCCCCTGAAGGGGAGACATTGTTATCGGCCCGAGTTGAATATCGGGGAGGCATCGCCTGTGGAACTGCCCGCAGGAGCGACGATAGGGCAACTGATCGAGCAACTGGGCTTGCCGGAGAGGGAGATCAAGGTCGTCTTCGTCAACGGCGTTGCCCAGGAACTCGACTACGTCTTAGCTGATGGCGACCGAGTGGGCATCTTCCCCCGTTGGAGGAGGATAGAACAGGGAAGTGGCTTTTGACAGGCCCGATTTTGTGTGGTACAATGGGTACACATCTAGGGTGAGCCTCGCGTTCGCCTATGTATGCCGATTGGCGAAAACGAAAGGAGAGAAAGGTGACAGAGGCGAAATTAGGAGACACCGTCAGAGTTCACTACACGGGCAAGCTGGAGGATGGCACGGTGTTCGACAGCTCGCTGGACCGCGATCCGGTGGAGTTCACATTGGGTGCGGGCCAAGTGATCCCCGGCTTCGAGCAGGCGGTGGTGGGGATGAGCCCCGGTGAGTCCAAGACCGTCGAGGTCCCGGCTGAGCAGGCATATGGCCCTTACCGGGAGGAGCTGGTGCAGGAGATAGATCGAGAGTTGGTTCCGGAGGAGCTGAAATTGGAGGTCGGGCAGCAGTTGGTGCTGCGCCTATCACCGGGCCGATCCATCCGGGTCACGGTGACCAAATTAACTGAATCGAAAGTGACCCTGGACGCCAACCATCCCTTAGCGGGGAAAGACCTGACCTTTGATCTCCAGCTTGTGGAGATCATTTAGCCATTTCAACAAGTCCCGATTTGCGAAGCCTCCATCTAACCAACCGACGAGTGGCTAAATGTCAGGGCGCCTGCTAGCTGCCAGACGCCCTGTTTAGAGCCCACAGTATACACTTGAGTTCATCCTTGAGTTCATCCACAAGCGGCCGCCAGCAGAGATTCCCCACCCCTAGCCCCCGCATGTGGGGGGAAACGGATATAGAAGGGTTTGGGGGTGGGGAATTGCACTCCTTGAAGCATTGGCTCTATCGCTACGTTGCTTTGGTGACACTTTATGGGTAAAGTCAAAAGGGTTTTATTTGACTTTCTGGGCGAATTATGGTATAGTAGAGTTGCTGCACAATTGATGATGAGCTCGCTCGCCCTGTGAAATATCTATTTCACAGGGCTCGCCCTGTGTAGTAGGTCGCCCCTCTGGGGCTACTACATAGGGCTCGCGGCGGGTTGGCAAAGCCCCTTCACCTGATGAGCTCGCTCGCGGTAAGTTCGCGAAATTCTTTCACCCCAGTCAGCAGCGAGCGAGCTTATCACCCCGGCCAGCAGCGAGCGAGCTCATCAGTAGACAGGCCTGAAACCAATCCCGGAATCGCCTAAACCGTAGGAACTTTCGTCCCCCGCGAAGCGATCTTGGAGGCAGGCCATCCCATTTCTGCGCAGGATTTGGCCTTCATAGGAGAAAATCGCGCTTTTAGAGCCAATTAGTCAATTGTGCAACAACTCTAGTATAAAGGCAAGAATTAGCAACAAAGGATAACAAGCCCCCAGCAAACGAAAAGAGATATACGCTGCGGTCAATGAGTGGGCCAGAAAGCTGGCATTTCTCGGTTGGGACGTCAGACGGGTACCGCAAGCTGGTGAGAGCGTTCAAGGCGCATAGGCTGTTGTGCCCGTTTACCTCAAGGTTGTTCGAATCCCGCTGCTCCCGTTAATGATTAATACCCTGGTGCCATGCTGGGGTCAGCACCTAAACAATAGACCGAAAAAGAGAAGCTCACCGGTGGAGGTGACCCTGTCCGAAAGGCTGGGCTTAAAGGGGGAAGTCCGGTGGAAGTCCGGCGCTGTCCCGCAACTGTGATGGTCAGCCGATTTTTCAATCGGCTGACCTAAGCCAGGATACCCGCCTCCCTGGGGTTCCGACAACCTTCGAGAGAAAGGGGAAGGAACCGGATCTGAGCTAGCCGGAGAAAGACCCCTTGTCGAAGGCAAGGGGTTTTTTAGTTCAGCGAACAGCACATGGTGAAAAAAATCGCAAAGGAGGAAATATGAACAGGAAGACTTACCTTGGCGCGATTTTAACCATTATTGCACTGCTGGCTGTGCTCATGGCCGTCCCACCTCCCAGCATGGCCACCGCTACGACGAGGCAAACGGCCATCAACGAGGCCCTCTATTGGCTCCGTTCCCAGCAGCAGGCCGACGGCAGCATTCCCAACGCTGTCTCCGGGGCCTACAACGGCACAAGCAAGGCGGTGCTGGCCATAGCCGCCGGAGGTGAGGACCCCCATACCTGGCTGAGCAGCGATAACAGGTCGCCCCTGGACTTCCTGGCCAGCCAGGCCATCACCCGGACGGACACCATCACCGAGACGGGCACGACTGCCTGGCTGACCCTGGCCGTGGCGGCCTCCGGCGAGAACCCCTCCGACTTCGGCGGGGTGAACCTGGTGCAGCGGCTGCAAAGCTATTACGACCCCACCACCGGCCAGTATGGGCTCAGCGGCGACGTCCCAACCCAGGCGCTGTCTATGATGGCCGTCCGCGCGGCAGGACAGACGGTGCCGGTGACAGCCAGGGAGCTTCTGAAGAGCTGGCAGGATGACAGCGGCGGCTGGGGCTGGGCCTACCCCTGCACCGGCTGGTGCTCCCCCGATGTGGATGACACCGCCCTGGTCATGCAGGCCCTCATCGCCGCCGGGGAGCCTGTCACCTCCACAGCCATCATCAGCGCCACGGAGTTCCTGCGCAGCCAGCAGGGGGATGATGGTGGCTTCCAATCGTGGGGGATGAGCAACGCCAACTCCACCGCCTGGGGCATCCAGGCCATTCTGGCCCTGGGTCAGGATCCGGCAGGTGCGGAGTGGGCGAAGGATGGTCACACTCCGGTTGACTATCTGCTCTCCCTCCAGGCCGATGCGGGCTACTTTGAGTACAGCAGCCCTCCTCCAGGCTGGGCCGCCGACCTGGTGCTGACCACCGTGCAGGCCATACCCGCCCTGAGCGGCAAACCTTTCCCTCTGCGGGGCAGCTATGTCGGCGTGAAGAGGGGCCTGCGCTGGCTGCAAACTCAGCAGCAGGCCGACGGCAGCATTCCCAACGCTGTCTCCGGGGCCTACAACGGCACAAGCAAGGCGGTGCTGGCCATAGCCGCCGGAGGTGAGGACCCCCATACCTGGCTGAGCAGCGATAACAGGTCGCCCCTGGACTTCCTGGCCAGCCAGGCCATCACCCGGACGGACACCATCACCGAGACGGGCACGACTGCCTGGCTGACCCTGGCCGTGGCGGCCTCCGGCGAGAACCCCTCCGACTTCGGCGGGGTGAACCTGGTGCAGCGGCTGCAAAGCTATTACGACCCCACCACCGGCCAGTATGGGCTCAGCGGCGACGTCCCAACCCAGGCGCTGTCTATGATGGCCGTCCGCGCGGCAGGACAGACGGTGCCGGTGACAGCCAGGGAGCTTCTGAAGAGCTGGCAGGATGACAGCGGCGGCTGGGGCTGGGCCTACCCCTGCACCGGCTGGTGCTCCCCCGATGTGGATGACACCGCCCTGGTCATGCAGGCCCTCATCGCCGCCGGGGAGCCTGTCACCTCCACAGCCATCATCAGCGCCACGGAGTTCCTGCGCAGCCAGCAGGGGGATGATGGTGGCTTCCAATCGTGGGGGATGAGCAACGCCAACTCCACCGCCTGGGGCATCCAGGCCATTCTGGCCCTGGGTCAGGATCCGGCAGGTGCGGAGTGGGCGAAGGATGGTCACACTCCGGTTGACTATCTGCTCTCCCTCCAGGCCGATGCGGGCTACTTTGAGTACAGCAGCCCTCCTCCAGGCTGGGCCGCCGACCTGGTGCTGACCACCGTGCAGGCCATACCCGCCCTGAGCGGCAAACCTTTCCCCTTCCTGGATGAGATGTGGGTGGGCACCGCCGACGCCCAGCTTAACCTCTTTACCTCCAATGTCCACGTCGTCGCCCCCTACGCTCAGGACATGGATGGGGATGGGAGCGCCTCTCTGAGGTACAGGCCGGAGGGTGGGGCCTGGATCGGCCCCCTGCCCATGGTCAGAGCGAAGGGAGCTTTCGCCTACACTTTAGCCGGCTTGGCCCCAGGCTCCTATGAGATCGAGGTCACCTACAGCGACCCCGACGGGACGGCGGTGGGCCCCGCCACCCAGACCCTGGAGGTGCTGCTTTCCAAGGTATTCCTGCCCCTCATCATGAAAAACGCAACGCCGTAGAACGAAGGCTGTTGGGCACCGTTCCCTTCTGGGCGGCGCCCAACAGCCTATCCCTTATCCCTTGGAGGAAAAGGTGGGCAAGAGGCACAAACTTCTCTCCATATTGGCGGCCCTGTTGCTGGCCCTGTTATTGTTCCCCGCGTGGGCCGGGGCGGATGGCCCATCCCGTGTCGGGCTGGTCGTCCGCTTTGGCGACGGCAGCGTCTTCACCAAATGCGTGGAGTTCGAGGAGGATCAGATCTCCGGCCTGGAGGTGCTGCTCCGCTCCGGCCTCAGGGTCGTCTACCAGCAGAGTGGGTTGGGGGCAGCCGTGTGCAAGATAGAGGACGACGGCTGCGACTACCCCAGCGAACCCTGCTTCTGCAAATGCCTGGGGGGACCCAACTGCGTCTACTGGTCCTACTGGCATCTGAAGGGGGGTGAATGGCAGTACTCCCCGATAGGGGCCAGTGGCTACTTCGTGCGCGACGGCGACGTGGAGGGCTGGGCCTGGGGGCCGGGAACGGCCGGGAGCGGCCTGGAGCCGCCGGTGATAGATTTCAACAGCATCTGTGCTCCCCCGCCTACCGCTACGTTGACGCCCACGGCTGCTCCGACCTACACGCCGATACCCTCACCGACGCCTACGCTAACGCCCCTGCCACCCACAGCCACACGAACGCCAGCTCCGCCAACGCCTGTCCCGCCGACGAGCACACCAACGCCCGTCCCGATCCCGCCGACCGACACGCCAACGCCCACCGCGACGCAGAAACCCCCTGAGACGGAGACGCCGACCCCCACCCCTACGCTGACATCCACCCCCGTGCCAGCTACCGCCACCCCGATACCCCGGCCAAAAGCGACGAAACCGGCAGCACCGCCCACAGCAACCCCTACGGAGACGGCGACCTCGACGGCCACACCCACGCCCTCAGCGGTCATTGGAAGTCAGGCCCGAGCAGCTAGCCCAACCCCAAGGGCCGATGTCGGCATTGTTAAAGCAGTACCGACAACCGACAGAGGGAAAGCAGATCGGCTGCGCGGATATTCCCTTTTCGCCGTCATAGTGATTGGCCTCTTGGCAACGCTCATCGTGTTCCGTATACATCGGCCCGAGTGAGGGGGTGGCGATGTATCACCCGATAGCATGGCTTCTTTGGCTGGCGGCGGCCATCGTTCCAGCCCTTGCCACGCGCAATCCGCTCTACCTGGCGATCCTGCTCCTGGAGACAGCCATTCTCTATCTCGCCTTGGGCACGCGGTCCCCTCTGGCCACCAGTTGGGGACTTTTCCTGCGCGCCGGCCTTCTCCTGTGGGCGATCACCTTCGTCTTTGATGCGCTGACGGCCCACTACGGCGCGACGACCCTCTTCAGCCTGCCGCGCCGTTGGCCCATGATCGGCGGGCGCATCACCCTGGAGGCAGCGGTCTTCGGGGCCACCAGCGGCCTGGCGCTGGCGACGTTGCTCCTCGTCTTCGCCACCTTCAACGCCCTTGTGGATCACCACCGACTGCTGCGGCTTGTGCCGCCTTCCCTCTACCAGGTGGGCTTGGTGATCTCCATCGCCATGACCTTTGTGCCCCACACCGCTGCCAGTCTGAAGGATATCCGTGAGGCCCAGGCTGTGCGCGGCCACCGTTTCAGGGGCCTGCGAGACCTGCTGCCGCTGTTCATGCCTCTGGTGACCAGCGGGTTGGAAAGGGCCATCCAGTTGGCGGAGGCCATGGAGGCTCGGGGGATCGGCCGGACTGCGCCGCCGACCCAAGCCTCGTCGCGGCTCCACAAGCTGGCCCTGAGTGCTGCGACATTGGTCTGCTGCATCGGCCTGTTCGGCTATAGCTATTCGACAATGGGCCGTTGGCCGATGCTGGGCCTGATTGCTAGCGGTCTGGCTCTGCTGTTCCTCACGCTGCATCGCATGGGGCGGGGAGCCAGCCGCACTCGCTACCGGCGGGAATTGTGGCGCCGCTGTGATACCATCGTGGCGGTGGCCTCAGGGGCGGCCTTGGCCGCATTCCTGACTCTACTGGCGCTATCACCGGAGGCGTTGGCCTATCCCGTTTACCCCCGCGTGACCTGGCCACCTTTTGAGCCGCTTGTTGGCTTGGCCTTGCTGCCTCTCGTCGTGCCCGCCTTCGCCTCCGGCCATCGTTTAACTAGGAATCTGCCATGAGCGAATCCACCATAATCGAATTCTCCAATGTCACCTACACCTATCCTGATATGGGAACCCCCGTCTTCGAGGAATTGAGCCTCTCCATCCCGGAAGGCTCGTTCACCCTCGTGATCGGGCCCTCTGGCAGCGGGAAATCGACCCTGCTGCGGTGCCTGAACGGCCTGGTCCCTCACTTCACAGGCGGGGCAATACGGGGGCGCATCCGAGTGGCTGGCCGCGACCCGGTGGCCCTCGGCCCTCGGGGAATGAGCGATTGCGTCGGCTTCGTCTTTCAGGACCCCGAAGCCCAGTTCGTGATCGGTGAGGTGGAGGAGGAACTCGCCTTCGCCATGGAGAACATGGGGCTGCCGGAGATCGTCATGCGCCGCCGGATCGAGGAGGTTCTCGACCAATTGAACATCGCCCCCTTGCGGAGGCGGCGGATAAGCACGCTGTCCGGAGGGGAGCGTCAAAGGGTGGCTATCGGCGCGGCGCTGACCCTGCAGCCCCAAATCCTGGTCCTCGACGAGCCGACCTCGCAGTTAGATCCCCAGGCAGCCGAGGAGGTCCTCACTTACCTCCAGAAGCTCAATCAGGACCTGGGGTTGACCATCGTCCTGGCCGAGCATCGTCTGGAGCGGGTGCTCCAATACGCCGATCAGGTCCTCTATCTGCCCGGCAATGGCCAGCCACCTGCGTACGGCACGCCAAGGGAGGTCATGGCCCATGCGGAACTGGCGCCTCCCCTGGTGGCTTTGGGAAGGGCGCTGGGCTGGGAGCCGCTGCCGTTGACCATCAAAGAGGGGCGGAGGTTTATCAGAGGGGTGGGAAAGCGCGAGATTGAGGTGGCACAAGCAGGTGAGGGAAGCCACCTCCGCCCCAGCCCCCCCGTCATCGAAATGGAGGGCGTGTGGTTCGCCTACAACGGACAGGAGGCCCTGCGCGGGGTGAATCTGACCATCCGCGCCGGCGAGATTGTGGCCCTGATGGGACGCAATGGCTCAGGCAAGACGACGCTGCTGAAGAACTTAGTGGGTCTGCTGCGGCCCCAAGAGGGGCGGATCAAACTTTTTGGGGAGGATATACGCCATCGTCAGACCCAGGAGATCGCCCGTCGGGTGGGATATGTGCCACAAGACCCCAATGCCCTGCTCTTCGCCGATTCGGTGCGCGAGGAGGTGATCTTCACCAGACGCAGTCACGGCTTGCCCCTGGGGGAACCGCTGGATGTGTTGCGCAGATTGAATCTGGAATCGCTGGCCGACGCCTATCCCCGCGACCTCAGCACTGGCGAGCGGCAGCGCATCGCCTTGGCAGCCATCATCGCCGCCGAACCCCAGGTTCTCCTCCTGGACGAGCCCACGCGGGGGATGGACTACCTACAGAAGCGCGCCCTGGCCAGCTTCCTTCGGGAGCAAAAAAGGCGAGGCCGGACCACCGTGATCGCCACCCACGACGTGGAGCTGGTGGCCCAGGTTGCGGATCGCATCGTGTTGTTGGGCGACGGCGAGGTCGTGGTGGATGGTCCGCCCCGCGAGGTGATGACCGACTCGTTAGTCTTCGCCCCGCAGGTCAACAAACTGCTGCGTGACCCACGATTCCTGACGGTTGAGGATGTGCTTAAAGCGGGGATTCGATCGCTATGAGCATCAGACGCATCCTGGGCCGTGCTCCTATCCTTTTGGCGACCCTGCTAGGCCTGGGGGCATTCATCTATCCCATCGTCGTTCCGCCTCCGCAGACAAGGGTGAGCGCGGCGGCCCATGCCGAGGACGCCCCCCTCGTCTTCCTGCTGCTCATCACCCTGAGCCTGCTCGCCGTCCTGGCCGACCTGGAGAACCAGAGGCTTGATTCCAAAACGATTGCCCTGCTGGGCATCCTATCGGCCATCAATGCTGTGCTGCGCTTCGTGCCTGGCCCTACTGGCTTTTCGGCCATCTTCTTTCTGCCCATCCTATGCGGCTATACCTACGGCGGCGACTTTGGATTTCTCCTGGGCGCCTTAAGCCTCTTCGTCTCGGCGCTGATCACCGGAGGGGTAGGGCCTTGGATGCCCTATCAGATGTTCGGTCTGGGATGGATGGGGCTGAGCGCCGGCTGGCTGCCCCACCTCCGCCGTTGGCCTCGAGCCGAAATCGCGCTCCTGGCCATCTTCGGCGCTGTCTGGGGCTTGGTATTCGGGGCCATCATGAACCTATGGTTCTGGCCGTACATTGTGCCGCCAGCCGAGATCCGTGGGGCCTCCTCGATCCTGCATCGCTACGCCGCCTTCTACCTCGCCACATCCCTCTGGTGGGACCTGGGCCGTGCTGGAGGCAACGCGGTGCTGATCCTGCTGTTTGGAGGCCCCTTGCTTCGCCTGTTGCGGCGTTTCCAGCGGCGTTTTCATTTTGTGATAAAGGGGTCCTGACGATGCCTGAGCAGGTCCTCCTGTCGTGGAGTGGTGGAAAGGAGAGCGCCATGGCCCTCTACGAGCTCCGAAGGGCTCGAAGCGAGGTGGTGGCGCTGCTGACCACCATAACCAAGGGTTACGATAGGATCAGCATGCACGGCGTGAGGAGAGCTCTGCTGGAAAAGCAAGCGAAATCCCTTGGATTGCCGCTCCATGAGGTCTTCATCCCGCAGAAATGCTCAAACGAGGAATACGAAGCCGAGATGGGGAAGGCGATGGCTCATTTTCAGGATAAAGGCATCTCATCTGTGGTTTTCGGGGACGTTCTCCTGGAGGACGTGAGAAGGTATCGGGAGAGGAATTTGGCAAGATTGGGAATGAGAGCTATCTTTCCCCTCTGGGGAATGGACACCGCTGAGCTAGCCAGAAAGTTTATCGCACTGGGCTTCAGGGCTATCGTCGTTTGTGTTGATTCCAAAATGCTCAGCGGATCCTTTGTCGGCAGGGAATTCGATGAGGTGTTCCTGTCCGATCTCCCCTCCCAGGTTGACCCTTGTGGTGAAAATGGGGAATTCCACACCTTCGTCTTCGATGGGCCGATCTTCAGCTGGAGAGTGCCATTTAGGGTGGGCAGAGTCGTTTTGAGGGATTCCTTCTATTTTTGTGATCTGCTACCTTTCACCCCAGCAGGAACTCGCGCGCCAGCCTGACCACCAGCTCCGGCTTCTGCCACTCCAGGTCGTGGATGCCATCGGGTATCTCCACGATGCGAGCGGTGGGCACCTTCCGCCGCAGGAACTCCAGCGTGGGCCTGATGTGCTCTCGATGGCCGGAGCGCCCTCCCGTGAGGAACAACAAGGGCGCGCGGATGCGCCCCGCGTCGGAGCGCAGCTCCGCATCCCCGGCCACGAAGATGCTGTGCCTGATCGCCACCCAGCAACGGTTGGCGTAGCGCACCTCGCCAGCCACGTATTCCCGCCACTCCCGCCGCTCCTCCTCGCTCATCTCCTCCCACCAGGCCCCGGCAAACTGGCGGGCGAAGGCTTCGTTCCACAGCCCGGTGCGCACCAGGAGGCAAAGTAGGTCGCCGATGACGGGCAAGCTCAGCAGCAGCGTCTTTCGGGGGCCCCAGCCGCCGGGAAGGCCCTTCTCCAGGCTGGCGTAGCCCTCGATGCTCACCACTTTTCCCGTCCGCTCCGGGTGGCGTCCGGCGAAGCTGAGGACGATGGTGCCGCCGTAGGAGACGCCCATCAGGTGCGCCCGCTCGATGCCCAGCGCCTCCAGCAGGCCGGCGATGATGTCGGCCTGCTCTCCGGGGCTGTAGAGGAAGCCCCGCTTGGGCTTGTCGGAGTCGCCCGTGCCCAGGTAGTCCACCGCCAGCACGCGGAAGTGCTCGGCCATTCTGGGGGCCACCTTCTTCCAGTTGCGGTAAGTGGCGAAGGATGGCGGCACCAACAGCAGCGGATACCCCTCCCCCAGCTCGACGTAGTGTACGCGGTAGCCCCTGACGGTGGCGAAGCAGTCAACCCCGAACTCGGCCATAATCCACATCCCCTTGTCATCAACTCAAGGGCACCTTCTCCGCCGTGAGGGCCCTCGCCTCGGCCATGGCCCGGCCGTAGAGGGAGACGGGAAAGCGCCCGTGAAGCGGGCTGAGGCGCGAGCCCAGCGCCACACCCGCGTGGATGATCCGCGCAAGCGGCCTGGCGAAGCTGCTCATCTCCACCGCCCGCTCAAGTTCCCGCACCCCGTTGTCGTCCCAGCCACCGAGGAGCCCGGTCAGGAAGGAGTAAAGGGGCAGCGACGGCCATGGGGCAAGCAGGAAGATGAGCAGACTGGTGGCCATATCCCCCCGCCAGAGGAGCCCGCTGCCAACTCGCACCAAGCCGTAGACGACCGCCCCGGCCAGCAGGGGTGCGGCCAGGCCCTGCCACAGATAGAACCTCGGGCGCAGGATCCATCTGGCATTGATCAGCCAGGAGACCACCCCGATGGCCGAGACGGAGATGAGGTTCGCCAGGAAGAGTCCCCACATCTGCAGAGGCGGAACCAGGAGGAGCATCAAGGCGATGAAAAGGGCCTGCTCTCCCAGGGTCATCAATGCCCCCAGTTCCGGCCGCCCCGCGGCCTGTTGGAGCCGGTCGGCGAACCAGAGCGGCCACTGGAGCGCCGCCAGGAGGAAAATCGGCACCGCCAGTTGCGCCGCCCGCACCCAATCCCGCCCCAGGGCGCCCAGGATGAAGCGGTCGGCCACGGCCCCCAGGGAGGCGAAGATGAAGGCGCTGAACCAGACGCCGAACTTGAAGCCCTGGCTCACGTAATAGGTCGAGAGCATCCTCTTGCCATGATTGTAGGCCTCGGAGAGGGCGGGCATGAGGCCCTCGTAGAGCCCGCCCCTCAGGGCCTTGTAGCCCACGGTGAGTGCCCAGGCCAGCGACCAGTTCCCCTGCACCTCAGTGTAGTTGAGCATGAGCGCGGCCAGGATGGCCATGCGGACCGTCTGTCCCAGCGGAGCGGCGACCTTGCCGATGGTGAGCTTTCCGCCGAAGAGCAGCGCCTCCTTCGCCGTCTCCCATCCGAAGGCCGGGAGGAAGAGGGCCTTGAGCGAGTAGCCCAACCGCTTGTAGAGCCATATCCCCAACGCGAGGCTCGCATAATCGCAGAGATAGAGCCCCAGGCCCATCCCCAGCACGCCCCCCATGGCCTCTCCGAAGACGGGATGGGCCGCCCCCCAGCGGCGCAGGAGGAGCACCAGAGCCGCCTGGAAGAGCATGGGCACCGTGTAGACCAAGTTCACGATCTGCTCGTAGTCGAAGCGCTGGAAGGCCCGGAAGACGTAGGTGAAGAGGCGCTGGAAGCCGGGGAACTGAATCAGGGAGTGGACGATGAAGTAGAACGAGAGATGGGCCACGGCCGTTCGGGGAACCAGGAAGGCGGCGGCCAGCGCCACCCCGCCCAACTGCACCGTCCCGGTGATGGCCTGCCACCAGATGTAGAATTGGATGAACTCCAGCCCCCGCCCGGGCTCCCTGACCCGGTGCTCCGAGAAATACTTTATCAGAGCCTGGCTGGTTCCCACGTCGAAGACGAGCCAGAAGAGCTGGAAGAAACCGACCACCCAGTCCCATGCCCCCATCGCCTGAGGCCAGGGCAGGAGGTATCGGGGCAGGAGGAAGCCCTGGTAGGTCATCACCGGCGCGAAGAGCACCAGCCCCATCAGGAACAGGAATAAGAAGCCTGCCAGCGGGCGGTGGAAGCCGATGTCCTCCCAATCGGACGAGCTGGCCCGCTCCTCCACCCTGACGACGAGATGCCCGACGGCCTCCGGGCGGCGGGCGATGTGGCGGCGCAGAACCAGGAAGGCGCAGATAGTCCCGCTCAGCATCAGGACCACGGCCAGGAGGATTGCCAGGCGTGCGGTTCGGTGAGGCACCGGCGAGGCGGGGTAATCGGCGAAGGATTGGGGCGGGAATCCGGCTGCTCTTGCGCTCAGGTGATAGATCAGGTAGTTGAAGTAGGCCCACTCCTTGAACTGGGGGTTGTGTCCTCCCGAGAGCCAGGCGGTCATCAGGTAAACCGTCCCCCTGCCGACCGTCGTCCTCCCCAGCGCCACCTCGCCCGTCTCGTGGGTGGTGACCAGGGCCTCGATCGCAATGCCCCTGAACAGGGATCGTGCCCTCACCTGGGGGGCCGATTTCCAGGCCACCTGGGTGAGGAGGGGGTCGGCGAGGCCGGGGACGGCCTGAAGGGTCTGGGCGTCGTCTCTTTTGCCCAGGTCAATCTCTGCGCCAAGGATGGTGCAAAGGGCCGTGGGGGTGAGCTGGGGGCCCAGGATGAGGAGCAGCCCCTTCCCCTCCCGTATGGCCCGGCCGATGAGTTGTGCCTCTTGCTCATCGAGGGCGGCGTCGTTGACTACGAGGACCTGTGCCTCGTCCGGCCTCTCGACGAAAGTCACGTCCGGGACGAGCTCCAGGGCCTGGCTCACACGGCCCTTGGAACCGAGGTACCAGACGGCGAAGCTACTATCTGGCGGGGCAGCCAACACATCTCCTGCCAGGCCGAGCAAAAGGAGCAGGGCCGGTATCCACACGAAGTGTCGGGCGTGCATCAAATGTCCCTATGAGGGGTTCACGCGTTTAGCAACCGAGCTTGCGCCGTCTTCTCAGTCGACCCACTCGAAGACTTCAAGGTTGCCCAATCCGATTCGGTTGGCATGCGCACCTCCGCCATGAGCTCGCAGTGGTCGGAGGGATAGACCCCCTGGGCGTTCGGCTCCGTCGCCGCCAGGGCGGTTTCGTGGACCCTTACCGAGGGGGAAACGAAGATGTAGTCAATCCGCTCGCGGGGCTCCCAGGTGGGCCAGGTGAAGCCGGGCTCGTCCGGGTGCAGGAGGGCCCAGGCGTCGACCAGGTTGCCGCCCCTCCAGGCTCAGGCGTCCGGTCAGAAAGCGGATGGGCGCTGCGTCGGGCCCGGCGTTGAAGTCCCCGGTCAACACGAAGGGTAGGCGGCCCGCCATCCTCACCACGAAGTCATATGCCTCGCAGGCAACCTGCTCCCGCGCCCTGGCGCTCAGCGGGAATCGGGATCGTCCTCGTCGCGGGAGAGAAGCCCTCATGTTCGGCCGGCCCATGAGCCACGGCTGCGTCAACTTAGCACTCCACCAGAAATCGAAAGAAAGGTGATAGAAGCTCGCTAAAAGGCTGGCTATGGCCCCAAAACGCCCCTCCCTCTGGCTCCAGCATCAGGGTATCCACATCTCCCATCACACCACCCGCCATATCCTTGATCGAGATGGCCTGCTCAATCAACGCCGTCGGCCTCTCTATCCTGCTCATTGGGCCTGGGATGAGGACCAACCCTTTGCCTTCTTCCAGGTGGATGTGAAAGATATCCTGGATAAACAGGCTCTGGGAACTCGCCTCTGGCGACTTTTCCGCCGCCTTCATCTGCCCTGTTATCAGTTCACTTTCTGTGATGCCTGCATTCGCCTGCATTTTCTATTGCTTGCTGAGCAGTTCAATCGCACTAATGGCCTGGCTGCTATTATATCATGCTTCTTTGGCTTCGGGCTCATAGGGAAGCTGGTTCGTTACCCTTTGGGACGCAAACAATTCAATGGGCGGGTGGATATGTGATCAGGTACTGGACCTTGTCCTCCCGCACAGCGCGGAGGACCTCGCTGGTTCTGCTCTTCAATTCACGGATTCCCACCTGGGGCGTAAGAAAACCTCCCTGGGAAGATGTGGTCACCTCTGTGGCTACGTTATATCATGCTTATGATGGCTGGTCAAGTCGAGATGGCGAGGCCAGGTTGCTGGCGATGCGGCCAGTTCTTCGGGCGACGAGGTCGGCGATGATAGCCTTTCCAGGGCCGATTTTGGATGGATCACGCCGCACAACGCTTCTTAGCGGGGTGCTTCTAAGAACCAGGGAAGAGCGTTGACAAGATCGTCCCCTGGCGCTCTTGGGTGGCCGTTGTCTAAAGCTGGTGGGTGGAAGCGGGTGGACTTTACGCTGGAAACCCTTGCGGCCTTTTTAGTCTCCTCAATGATCGCCCTGCTTGCGAGGTAGAGACATCGGTTTAGCCGTCCTTGCAGCCGTCCAAAGCCGCTTGTGCCAGGTGTGGTAAGGATTTACCAAAAAGCCGCTTGTGCAATTTGCACAAGCGGCTTTTTTTATTTCCTTCATCCCTCTTCAAGGATTACAACCTTTCGGACGCCGTTTTGCGGATATACGAAGTTCGGCTTTGCCGGATTTTGGCGGGGCAAAGCGGAGCTGTATGTCCGATGTCAGGCGATGTTGCCATGAATACCTCAATCATTGGCATTTCAGGAGACCTCGGGTTTGGAATGAGTTTTCTCGTGCTCGGTTCGATTATCAAATCCAGCCTTTCGAGCACCATCTGACCGATAAGAGGTTGGGCCCCTTCATCCTCAGCTAAGACATCGAAATTGCCCACTCTTCCTTTCAATTCCAATCTCACTACGCCATATGCTTCTTTTCTCTCCACCCTTCCATCCGCATATTTTACTTTCACGTCCTCGATTTTCTCTAAGCCAAGTTCTCTCACCAAGCTCTTAGGCAATACTACCATAGTCGCACCCGTATCGATAACCGCCTCTATTTCCACCGACTTCTCTGGGTTGAATAAACTCGTAAGTTTTACCTTCTCAATAACCTTTCCCATACCAGTCCTCCTCACTTACGATTATAGTTCCATTTTCCAGAAAGTCAATCATCTTTCAAATCTATCGGCAAACCCCATGTGCAAGTTTTGACTTGAAAAGAGGTGGAGCCCTCGGTATCCTTCTGTCAGAGACAAGAAACAAACCAAGACAGAAGGGAGGGCCCCAATGGAAGATTTTACCATATTTCTCATCGCCG
>Ga0190286_1000555_pt1 | contig 15212 bp, 20 predicted proteins | sample 48691834_MG_FD_183241 | JGI IMG/M metagenome (GOLD analysis project Ga0190286, IMG submission 183241) | Hydrothermal vent microbial mat bacterial communities from Southern Trench, Guaymas Basin, Mexico - 4869-18-3-4_MG | ecosystem: Environmental > Aquatic > Marine > Hydrothermal vents >... | reverse complement strand
CTGCAAAGGGGTCGAGGGGTGGGCGGAAGCGGGAACCCGGAGCACCCGAAAAGGGGAAAAGCTTCCGCAAAACGCTCCCCGAGCAGAAGCGGTGAGGACGTGCGCGAAAAGCGGAAGCCCCCTGCGCGCGGGCCCTCACGTTTTCTTAAGTGAAAGGAGGATCATTTTCCGGTCAGGAAGCGTTTTTCGGCCTCCTTTCTGATCTCATCTATCCACGGGAACTCTTTGATGTACGGTTCCAAGTCCATGTTGACTGCGTGCCATAGCTCGTCCAGTTCAGGTGACCGATTACCTCGCTCACGATACTTTACCGCTTGCACAAGTATGGAAAGATAGTCGGCGGCGTGCACGAGCTTGGATTCAAGAGTGCGCTTTTCGGTGTATTCTCTCCACATATTTAGATATTTTTCTTTCTGCGGAAGATCGCTTAACAACTCGTTTAGCGCATTTCGCTCTATTTGCTTTTTTGTCTCTTTAGACCCCAAATGTCTGAGTGCAGGATAAGGAAAATCGCCGAGAAGTGCTTCGGCCCAATCGTGCACCACCGCCATGCCTAGGGCTCGTTCATGGTTTATCTTTATCTTCCGCTGTTCGAGTTCGCCGGCAAGTACCAATGTCATCGCCACCACATCGAATGTGTGTTGTGCCACATCCTCGACCTCACCAAGCGGCACGTTACAGAGGAGCCAGCCCGTGCGAGGAATGCGCTTGAGGTTGTTAAGATGCTCGAACAGTTTTTGCAATTTCACTCAAACCACCTCGGCAAACTCTTGTTATTAGCTATTTTCAACTTTTTCGTGCAGTTAGCTTCATAATCTCTCCATCAACGCGCCCACGATCAGCGGAAGCAACACCGTGGCATCGCCGTCTACCGTCACATAACTCGCCTTCTCCTTTACCTTGCCCCATGAAACCGCCTCGCGTAGCCTGGCGCCGCTGAGACTACCGTCATATTCTTGCGCTGTGGTGAGATAGACCGCGTAATCGAGACCACCCTTGAAGGTGTTCCACCATAGCGTATGGTGTTTGCTTATCCCTCCCCCAATTATGAGCGCCCCGGTACGCTTGGCGCCGAACACCACATCAGCCAGTTCTTGCTCGTCTTGGAACTCATTCAGTTTGAACCTGCGATGCTCCTGCCAGAAGAGCCACAGCTGGGAGCCAAAAGCTCCGTCAAAGATGCCCGGCACGTAGATAGGGATCTTTTTCTTCCAGGCCCAGTACAGGATCGAGTTTTTATTCAATTTTTTTCCAAATTCCCATATGAGTTCTTTGCATGAAAATTCGTACTTTCCCTTTTCCCATAGTTCGTTCAGGATCGGCTGCATTTTTTCCTCGAGTACCAGACCATAGCTCTCGTTCGGTGCCAGTACATTGCCTATTCTGTTTATACCCTCGCGGTGTAACTTGGCGTCGTCCATCTCGAAGCTTCCATGATAATAATCTTTCCATGTGCGCGCCAGATCGTGGTCCAAGGTACCACAGGTGGTCAGGATGATGTCCACAAGCCTTTTTTTCACCATGTCTCTGATGATTCCCCTACACCCCGTCGCGACGATGCATGCCGGAAATGATAAAAATTTAGTGCATTTTTCCTCACGTTCCATACGTTCGAGTATGTCTACAGCGACCCCAACTTTTTTTGCGACAAAGCCTCCTCCTCTCTCCATCTGGTGCACTAATTCACCTAGACTCATCCCTCTCCGCAGCGAGATATCCCTGACTGGCGGTCCGAGAAGTTTTTTGGTTTTCATAATTTGCCTCTACGTTTTGAAATCCAGAACAGCTGTTATTTATTTTTCGAATATCCGGGAAAGATCCGGGTATTTTCTCTTGGATTTTATTCTCTCGTTCAGAGCGTGGGCTACCAGTGGAAGGGCGATTGTCGCGTCACAATAACACGTGACGTTTTTTCCGGTGGCCGAGGTCTTTCCCCAGCTGATCGCTTCTTCTAGAGTACATCCGCTGAGTCCACCCCACTGGGGGGAGTCCGTGGTTATCTGGATGGCGTAGTCGTGGGGATAGGGAACCTCCCCTCCCCGAAGCAGGTCTCTGCATACGGTGGCCAGCTGTGCGAAGTCTTTCGGCACCCCTCCACCGATGTACACCACCCCGGATCTGCCGACCTCATCGACCACCCTCGTGAGTTCACGAAAGTCCTCCATCATGTCCACCTTGATGTTCTTCCCTTTGACTCCGGCGGTTAACGCTGCGACACCATAACCGCTGTCGACCAAAGCCGGGCAGTAGACTGGTACCTTGTGCCTGTAGGCGGTTGATAGAATACAATTTAACTTGCGCTCGTCAAGCCACTTTCCAAACCTGTGGAGGAACTCTCGAGTGGAGTAGACCTCATTTTCGTCCAATTCGAGGATAAACTTTTCAATAAGATTTTCCATTTTTCGATATTCGAGTTCGTCGGCGTAAACGTCGTAGAAGCGATCAATTTTGTGTTTGAGTAGATCAGCATCGTCCACCAGGTAATGACCCTTCCAGTATCCTGCACCCATCGCATCCAAGATGTCCTCCGAAATGTTCGCTCCAGTGGAGACGAGTATGTCGATGTACCGGTTTTCGATCAGCCAGCAAACTATCTTCCACATCCCGGTGGTGCTCATTGAACCGGAATAGCCCATGATGATGACCAAGTCATCCGCTTTTATCATATCCTCCCAGACGTCCACAACTTCACCGAGTTTTCTACCCTGAAACCCGGTTTTGCTCATCTCATTGAGGAGTTGTGAGATGGTTTTTTCCCTGACCTCTATCGTTTTCAATTTTTCTTTGAAGTATGGAGTTTCGCGCATGTTCAAACCTATTTTCCTCTTTTTTTATAGTTAAAAATTTTTGCATGAATGCGACGTGTTTTCATCGCCCATTTTCGTACAATCATCAATTTGATGAGTAAGAAATTGGTGAACATTTGCTTTTTGCATACGAGGTTTGATTTGAAAAATTCTCTCATCGTCATGCTGGGTTTTTGTGTCATCCCAGCGGGTAAAGCGAAAAGTCTAAAATGGATGTTTTCAAAGGTTAATCGGTGGTGAGTATGGAACAAACACCCGGTGGAAAAAAACTGGTTGGTAAGATCTCCCACTACTTCACGAAAATAGGGGTGGGAGTTGTGGAACTCAGTGACGAACTTAAAGTTGGAGACAGGATCTCTATCGAGGGCGCGACCACGAACATACAACAAACGATAGAATCAATGCAGATAGAACATAAAAACGTGGAGAAAGCTGGAGCTGGACAGTCGATTGGACTGAAAGTAAAAGACCGCGTGCGTGAGGGAGATCTTGTCTACAAGTTAGAATAATTCTCCCGGTCGGCTCTTCAGAAGACTTATTTTATTGGAATTTTTGGCGTACAACGGTCATTTTGGGCGGCGAGTGTTCAATTCCTCAATTGATTTAAGCCCACGGGAAAAGGTGTGTTTGAGGTTATATGCCGATTGAGACGTTCCCGATACACAAGTTGCCCGGAGTTCCTCACATCAAGAGGATAGCGGCAAAATACTACGAGCAACAATTGCTGGCAGATGTGATCAGAGCCGGGAACATCCCTAAACATATCGCGATAATTCTGGACGGTAATCGAAGATTTGCGGAAAGCAGAGGGCTAGAGAGGATCGAAGGGCATTTTTTCGGCGCTAAAAAACTCGAGGAGGTAGTGAGTTGGTGCCAGGAACTGGGGATCAAACACATTACAGTATATGCTTTTTCAACGGAGAACTTCAACCGTCCCGAAAATGAGGTACACGCGTTGATGAACCTTTTCGCGCAGAAATTTCGAGAAGTGGTAAGGGATGAGCGCGTTCACAAGTACAAGATACGGGTCAGAGTGATAGGTAACATCGAGCAGTTACCTGAGAACGTCAGGCAGGCGATTGAAGAGGCCCAAAAGGCGACACAGGGATATGATGGATATACCCTCAATTTGGCTGTTGGTTATGGGGGTAGGGCCGAGCTGGCAGAGGCCGTTCGACGAATATGCGAGCGTATCGAGCGTGGAGAGCTAAAGCCGAGTGAGGTCGACGAGGATGTGATAGGCAGGCACTTGTACACTGCTGGGTTGCCAGATCCAGACTTGGTCATACGGACTAGCGGAGAGGAGCGGCTGAGCGGTTTTCTCCTGTGGCAGTCGGCTTACAGCGAGCTATATTTCTGTGAAGCCAACTGGCCGGAGTTTACGAAGATAGACTTTCTCAGAGCGATTAGGACATATCAGAGTAGGAATAGGAGGTTCGGGCGGTGATCCTCTGAGAGCGGAAATTGCCATAATAGGTGGCTCCGGTCTGTACTCAATGTCGACGTTTGAGAGGGCCAAAACCGTCAACGTGGATACACCTTATGGTAGATCCCAGAAGCTTCTCATGGGAAAGATCCGGGGAAGAAAGGTAGTGTTTCTTCCCAGACATGGGGTTGGGCACACCGCTCCGCCCCATTTGGTCAACTATCGTGCAAATATTTGGGCTCTACATAAACTTGGGGTCGAGAGGATATTGGCCACGATGAGCTGTGGTTCGATTAATCCGAAAATGCGGCCGGGCAGATTTGCGGCTGTAACCCAGTTCATCGACTTTACGAAATCTCGAGCAAATACCTTTTATGAGGGCGGTGGATCCGGGGTTGTTCATATCGACATGACCGAGCCCTACTGTCCGGAGCTACGTGAACTCCTTGTGAAATCCGCAAAAAAGTTGAGTATCGGAGTTTATCCTAGTGCCACCTATGTGTGTACCGAAGGTCCACGCTTTGAAACAGTGGCGGAGATAAAAGCGTTTCGGAAACTTGGGGCAGATTTGGTAGGGATGACCGGTGTGCCCGAGTGTGTTCTCGCGCGGGAACTGGGGATGTGTTATGCTGGGCTTGGGATCATAACAAACTATGCCGCTGGTATTTCTAGGGTGAAGCTCACCTACACAGAGGTGGCTGAAACGCTCGATAAAAATACCACGCAAATTCAAAAGCTCCTCCTGGAGACAATACCAAAAATCCCAACACGGCGTCTGTGTTCATGCAAGAGTGCTTTGGACGAAGCCGTCGTAAGGGTTTGAACTACTCCTCGTAAAATTCTTCGTAATACTCAGGTGGTTCGAGTTCAAATTCAGGTTCTTGCGGTCTTTTTCTCTTCTTTTTCTTTTCCACAATGACTGCCACTTCTCTGGCTTCTCCTCCCTTTTCGCTTATTTTGTAAGAAGCATGTTTTCTTACCTTTCCTTTATACCCGCAGCGTGGACAAGTGAGACGTTTTGAGCGTCCAACCTTGGTCGGTACCAGCACGGTGCCACATTTTGGGCAAAACTCCATCAAGCATCACCAACGTGGATAAGTTTTAGGAGTACGAGATACTTATAAATTTATCGTTTTTGTGGTTTTGGGCAGTTTGTTCATTGAGTAACTTTCAAAAACGTTTTATCCAACCCCCGCTGATTTTGAGATATGGGATAAAAATAAGTATCGGCGGTGACGGGGTGTATCTGGTCTTGGGTTGTGGAGATGTTGGTTTTTCTATCGCGAGTAAGCTCAAAGAAAGTCGTGCTGACGTGACAGTGGTCGACATTGATAAGAAAAATGTGGAACGACTCAAAAAAACGGGTTTCCACGCAGTTCTTGGGGACTTTAGAAATCCGGAGACACTTCTCGGAGCTGGAATAAAAAGTTCTGAAATGGTTTTCATCACGAGTTCATATTTTTCGGTTACCAGCGAAGTGCTGAAGGTCATCAACAAATTGAAGGAAGAGTTTGAGATAGACCCAGTAGTGGTGGCCCGGATTTCTGATGAGGGCGAAAGGGATGAGGCAAAGTTGTTGGGCGCAACAGACGTTCTGGCTCCCCCACAGATCATAGCCGATTTCATCACCAACCTGGAAAAACTGAGGATCATGGTAAACGAGAAGAGACTGAGAGCCATTGTCAAGAACATGAGGGGTAAAATGGCGATCATCCTTCAAAGGAATCCAGATCCCGATAGCATTGCAAGCGGCGCTGCGCTCAAACTTTATGTCAAAGCCGCCGGAGGTCCCGAGGCTGATCTAATATATGATGGTGAAATTGGATATCCTCAGAACAGAGCATTGATAAACCTACTAAATCTGAATCTTATCAAAGCTGACGAACACAAAGTGGATTTCGGAGAGTATAACGGTCAGTTTGCTTTAGTCGACGTTTCGACACATACCAACTGTCCGTTACCTAGGGAGATAGTGATTCCAAAGATAGTGATCGATCATCATGTTGTGCCATCCGGCGAAGTTCGCGCGTCGTACAAGGATATTTCCCACGTTGGGGCCACGGCCACGCTTCTGACAAATTACTTGCGATACGGTTTTGTGGACATAGATCCCGCAACTGCAGCTGCTTTGGTGGTCGGGATACTTACCGATACTAACAATTTCACTCGTGGGGCCACACCACTTGATTACGAGGCTTTCCAGTATCTCATGCAGAGAGCCGATGCGGATATAGTCAGGCAGTTGCAGAGACCCTCTCTCTCATCGGAGATGTTGGACGTCTTGAGCAAAGCAGTGAGAAACAAGAAGCTCGTGGGAGGATACCTGACCGTGAATCTGGGGGAGATAAAAGAGCGAGACATGATACCCCAGATAGCGGACTTTCTCTTAAATCTGGAGGGTGTGACCACCACTCTTGCCTACGGTATAGTTGGAAACTACATACACGCTTCTGCTAGGACAAAGGATGTAAGTCTCAACTTGGGCGAGATCTTGAAAAAGGCATTCAGCGAGGTTGGATCTGGGGGAGGTCATCTTCAGATGGCGGCGGCAAAAATTCCTGTGAGGGCGCTCGGGAGGGTGAGCAAACGGAGCATCAGGCGAGAAATGGACTGGCTGATCCGGCAAAAATTTTTGGAAACAGTGGGTGTGGTCAAGCCCTCGAAACGCAGACGAAAACGGACTAAATGAACATGGGGCGAAGTATGGGACGTCTTCATGCAGAGCTCAAAGACGTATTGACAGACCGGGAACTGGAACTGTTGCCGAAAGGTTTTGAACGGATTGGGCACGTGGCAATAGTTTCCATACCATTCGAGTTGCGTCATAGGCTTGACGACGTCGCTCGAGCGTTGCTCCGTATCAAGGGTATCAGGACCGTGGCGCTTCGGGAGGGAGTCATCTCCGGACGGAAGCGTAGACCAAACATTAGGGTGGTGGGAGGGGAGCCCACAACCGAGACCGTCCATAAAGAAAATGGTTGCAATTTCAAACTCGATGTGGCGAAGGTGATGTTTTCCTCAGGAAATCTTTACGAGAGGGCACGTCTCCCAAAGCTCATTGCAGATGGGGAAGTAGTGGTGGATCTCTTCGCGGGGGTGGGTCAGTTCACCATTCCAATAGCTAAGCACGCGAAACCCAGGAAGGTATACTCGATCGAAGTCAATCCGATCGCATACGGGTATCTTCTTCAAAATGTGAGGATGAATTATGTTGGGCACATCGTGGAGCCGTTGATGGGGGACTGTCTGGAGGTCGCGCCCCGGGGAGTGGCGGACCGGGTTATAATGGGCCTCCTGCACGTGACTCACCGGTATCTTCCGCTTGCCCTTGAGGTACTGAGGCCCACGGGGGGGATAATTCACTATCATGAAAGCGTGCCTTCAAAAATCCGATTCGAACGTCCAGTGAAACGTCTATTGGAGGTGGCTTTTGGGCGGAAGATCAGGATATTACAAAAGCGCGTGGTAAAACGCTACGCCCCCGGTGTGGATCACATAGTGGTGGATGCCAAAGTAGAGCCAGCTCTTGGATGAAACGTTTTAACCCCGGACTCTCATGCTAATTACTTGGTTTGGGTATGGGTGGGGAATACAGAAATATGGACGATCCGACTCCGAAGGATATAATGAGGTTACGAGCCGCCGCTGATTATCTATTTGGAAAGGATGCGGGCAAGTCACTTTTTCCAGATGGTATCCGCGTGGTGAGAAGTAGGGGGCGTATCCGTCAGGTTTGGTTACCGGATGGACCAGTATGCGCGATTCGCGCTTCGGACGGATTCATAATTTTAAATCGAAGAGGCGCCGAACTTTTACACTCAGCTTTGGCGCCACCCCACATGCGCGTGACGGTACTGGATGATGTGGCATCGTTCGCAGCTCAGGGAAAGACGATATTTGCAAAGCACGTAACAGCGGCTGATCTGGAGATAAGACCTGGCGAAGAGGTTTTTGTCGTCGACTCGAGTGATCACCTTCTGGCAAGTGGTAGGGCACTTTTAGCAGGTGTTGAAATGGTGGAGTTTAATACCGGTAAAGCGGTAGAGGTTAGACGGGGATTCGGTAGATGTTTCCAAGACGCATCAACCTGAAACAGATGGAACGAGCGATGCGCCAAATGGGAGTCAGAATGGAAGAACTGAGTGGAGTGAAGGAGGTTGTGATCAAATTTTCTGACCGTGAGATAGTCTTGCCCGAAGCTAAAGTCGTAAGAACGGAGATGTCTGGACAGAGAAGTTACCAGGTGAGTGGAGAGGAGTTTGAACACAAGCTGGGATTTGAACCGACTGAAGATGATATAAAACTAGTCATGGAGCAGACAGGGGTCGAACGAGATAAAGCGGCTAAAGCACTGGTGGAGACGAACGGGGATATAGCGGAGGCGATCCTGAAATTGAGGCAGTAGCTCTATGACGTCCATCTTAGCTTGCGAAAAAGCACATCCCTGATTCTGATATAGATCTCTTCGTTGAAATTTATCTTGTTGGAATCGACCTGGGTGAGCACCGCCATTCCAATCAGGGAATTTGTCAAGAACGCGAGGTTAGATGAGAGCAAGTCCTCCAGTTTAAATCTTCCTTCTCTCACCTCCAAGCCCAGCTCCTGTCCTGAAGTGATGATCGTTTCACGGGTGATACCAGGGAGCAACCCGCAATCCACGGATGGTGTGTACATAACATCTCCTTTAACCCAAAAGATATTGGTCGAGCTCCCTTCGGTTATCTGGGCCCGCTGGTTGAGGAAGAGGCATTCATCGTATCCCATACTCTTTGCCTCTCTTCGGGCTACCACGTTTTCTAGATAATTCGTGGATTTTATGCGGAGGAGTGGTGATGAGTTTCGTCTAAAAGAGGCGATGTGCGCGCGCATCCGTTCCTTTTGTTTTTCATAGTCTTTGACGATCACCATCAGATGAGCTTTATCAGTATCCTCATGGAATACCATTGATCCCGATGACAGCAAGCAGATCTTCACGGTGGCATCCGCGATGTTCGATTTCTCGACAGCTTTCTCCACCGAGTTTTTGATGACTTTTTCCGCTGGCATGGGTATGGAGAGGAGTTTGGCACCATTTTTCATCCGATCGAGGTGTTTTTTCAAGAAAACAGGCTCGGTTCCCTTCCATCTGAATGTCTCAAACACACCCTCACCATAAAGCAGAGACCTCATGGGAATCTTCGTCAGAAGGGGTTCTCCGTCCAGAAATATGAATTCTCTTGCCATCATCCTCACCCTCAGAAGGCCTTCATCATGGCCTGTGCCTTAATGAGGGTTTCTTCGTACTCCAACTCGGGTACGGAATCCCACATTATCCCACCACCAACCCAAAAAGTGCCCATGCCATCACAGATCGTCAGAACACGGATCGCCACGCTCAACGTGAAGTCCCCATTGGGCATGAACAATCCGATTGCACCGCAGTAGGGTCCTCGCAAATGGGGCTCCAGTTCGTCGATTATCTCCATTGCCCTTCTTTTTGGGGCTCCAGTGACGGATCCTGGAGGAAACGTATTGCTCATGATGTGTTCAATGGTGACTCCCTCCTTGAGCTTACCGCTGACCTCAGAGACCATTTGAAAAAGAGTCGAGTACTGTTCAACTTTGAAGAGCTCATCCACACGTACACTGTTGAATTCACAGATCCTTCCCAAGTCATTTCGCATGAGATCTACGATCATGAGATTTTCTGCCTTTTCCTTCTCGCTTTCGGAGAGTTCCCGTTTGAGTTTCATATCCTCCTCTTCTTCTCGTCCTCTTCTTCTCGTCCCCTTGATGGGTCTCGTAGTCAATCGATCACCGTGTTTTCTCAGGAATAATTCCATAGAACCACTGATCAGTTGAAACTCCCCGAAATTTAGGTAGCAACCAAATGGAACGGGCTGCGCTTGATAGAGTTTGGCCGCAAATAGCTCAGGCTGAATTTTAAACGGAACTTCAAAACGTTGGGATAGGTTAACTTGATAAATGTCCCCCGCGGCGATGTATCGTCGCGCATGCTCCACCATCTGGCAGAACTGTGCTTTTGTCATGTTTGGTTGGGGCGTGTTTGAGGTCTCCTGGATCTCGGACCACTGGAGGTCCTCCTCCCATTTTTTTAGTTTTGTCTCCTGGAGCTCCTCCTTATCAAAAAACAGGAAGGAGACATCCGGAAGGGGTGCACCGTCTTTTTGTCTCACGCTTTTAAAATTGGGTTGCAAGAACTTGAAAAATTCGTATCCTAGGTATCCCACGCCAATGTAACCCCGATTTAACATTTCCACCACTACCTTCAACGGATTTTTTCTGAGTTTCAGTCCTCGCCCTCCATGTTCCAAGAAGGAGATACCATTTTGGAATGTGAGCGAGACCTCGGGGTGTTCCAACAGGAGCGTTGAGTCCTCATTGGTCCACCCACCGCCAGAGCTGAGGAGAATGGCCCGTTTTTCCACGGGTTCAATATCAAGTTTGGCCGAGAGCACTGTTATCCCTAGTAAACTGTGAGCCGTGACCATAAATCTGAAGGTAATTCATCGAGTCAACACGTAGATGATGAACACGACAAGCGAAAGCACCAGCAGCAGTGGAGACGTAGCAAAGTAAAACCCGTTTCTGTGATAGATGTAGACCAACCAAGACGGCACATTTGAGAGGTCGATATATTTTCCAATAATCGGTAGAAGCAAAAAGGCTGCTCCTAGGAGGATAAGTGTTATCCCTAGGAGTGTGAAGGGATGGGTCATGTCGATCTACAAAATTTCGCTTTTTTCAAGGTGCCCGCCGCAATATCTTCTGGCATAGGTGGTCACAGAACTGAGTGCAGCTTCGACCATATTTTTTTCCACCCCAGGAGCGTTCCAGAGGACTATCAATGCATTAGATGTCTTTTGTGTGACCATCGTTGCTTTGGCATCACCCAGCGTGTATGCAGCAAGTATTTTTTGGTCGTCTCGCAGAATCACTTCATCAGGTTTTGGGGAAAGCTTCCGTCCGTCGATGAGTTCAAATGATTCCATTTTCGTCGCCAGGGTTGTTCTGGCTTCCCCTCTTATCCTTTCGATGTCGTAAACACCGACCGATACCCAGTTCTCCACGGTGGCCAGCAGACATGAATCGACAAGATTGTTAATGTGTGGAAATCGGTCATCTAATGCTCTTCTGAGCAGGTACTCGGGTGCAGGTTTGTAGCTGGATGGATCTGCACCCATTGCCCTGAAAAATGACCGGTAGGCCCTGACTTCACTTAATTCGGTTATATTGGTACTCCCGTACTTGGTCTTGAGGTCGCTGAAAATTTGATGTTTTTTCTCGACCAATCCCTCCACGGTTTGTTCCACGGTGATTCCACTGACGATGGCGTAACCAGCAATGAAACCCGGATATTTTTCTCTCACCTTTGGATCAAGCCTCATTTTTTCGGATCCCCAATTAAACATGAGTTAGGGTTATTTTAGCTTTAGCCTACTTTTCATGGGACAAACGATGATACCGCTTCTCAGATCATTTTACGAAAGAGATACAGCCGAGGTGGCCCAGAGGCTGCTAGGTAAGATATTAATTCATCGTTCTCCTGAAGGAGTCACCAGTGGTAGAATAGTTGAGACGGAGGCATATTATGGCAAGAACGATCCAGCCTCCCGCGCTTCACGTAAACGGACGAAACTGAACTGGCTCATGTGGGAGAGGGGTGGTTTGACCTTCGTTTATATGGTTCATAACCACTGGCTGTTTAACGTCACGACGGAACGTGAACGGGTTCCCGGAGCCGTATTGATCCGTGCGCTGGAACCGCTTGATGGGATAGAACTAATGAAGCGAAGGAGAAAAACGGATGACGAGCTGAACTTGGCATCGGGGCCCGGAAAGCTGACGCAGGCAATGGGAATAACTCGCGAGCACCACGGACTGGATTTGACAGACCCCGAGAGTGTGATAGTGATAACAAATGGTGAAAATAAGCCTATTGAGATTGCCTCTTCTCATCGGATTGGGGTAACCAAGGATCTAAAACGGAAGCTTCGGTTTTATGTACGTGGGAATCTCTATGTTTCAAGATAGGCTTTGGGGTCTGGATGGATAAACAGGCCATTCGTGAACGAGTTTGGCGGAATATGGAAACAAAAGGGGTTGTTCTCTTCCCGAGGCCTGCTCGGGGGCGGATTCCGAATTTTGTGGGCAGCCGAGAGGCAGCCGCGCGTCTTCGTTCGCTACCGGCGTACGCATCTGCTAAAACGGTATTTGTGAACCCAGATGCTGCCCAGCTGGCCGTGCGGGAGCTTGTATTGCGCGATGGTAAATATTTGATTATGGCGACCCCGAGACTGCGGGAAGGCTTCATCGTGCTCGATCCGACGAAGATAGAAAATATTCGAGAGGTAGCTAGTATCAAGGGTGCGTTCAGGCATGGGCAGCGAGCCGACATCAGTAAATTAAAAGTTGATCTGATGGTAGAAGGTTCTGTTGCAGTTGATCTTAGAGGGGGAAGAGTAGGTAAGGGCTCAGGATGGGGGGACATCGAGCACGCCATTTTAAGGGAATTGGGGGCGGTGGATCAAAGGGTACCGATAGCGACAACTGTTCACGATCTTCAAGTATTGGATTTGATAATTCCCATGACCCACCACGATGTTCCTGTAGATTTTATTGCGACTCCTACACGGATTATCGATACAAAAACGCGTTACATACGTCCCCAAGGTATTATTTGGGAAGAATTGGATGAGTCAAAAATTAAAGATGTTCAGCTCCTTCGAGAGATGAGAGGGTCACGTCATCAAACTTATTGATTTTCCAAATATCGGAATTTGCCAAACCTCCCTTCTTCTCTAGGCCTTGCTTACAATTCCTTTTTGAGCAAGTTCTTTCGGATACTCTCGAACGGTTGATATATGGAGTCCTACTTTCTCAGAGATAAAACGTGTCTCATCGAGTCTGCTGTCCAGTGCTTCAAAAATTCGCTTAATTGAGCGTTCCCTCCTTTGCCTGTAGCTAACTTTAGTTATCCTATCTATCTGAGCGTCAAGGTCTTTTGATATTAGCGCGGACTTGAACGCCATAGAAAAGAATTTCCTGCTTTACCACACTTCTCTACAAACCCTGCTGCTTCAAGTGCCTTCAAGTGTCTATTAATTCTATAGCTACTCACACATAGCTCAAGCATCAGCTTTCTGCTAGTTGTAGGACAAACTTTCAGCTTATCGAGTATCATCTTTTTTGTTGTACTAACCTCTTCTTCACCGAGATGACATGCCAAAAAGAGGGTATTCTGGCCTTTTCGATCTTCCCATCTCGCCCCATGATCCTGCATGTCCACGCATCGAAGACGGCCGCTAAATGGCTCCTGATTTTGGGACGGTTACGGGCTTGGATTTATTGATTCATCTCCCGGGTTTGAAACAAAACCTAAATGTCTGCCCCGATATTTCCGAATTTTAGAACATGCGTGACCTAAGCTCAATGCAATGTCTCTAACATCGCTCACTAGATTTTTATTTGCTAGATAAATTTCTGCGCTGGTGCCATCTATTGTGCCTTCATCTATTATCGCTGCCGCCAAGATTGCCATTTTAGAATCTCGTGAACCGTTGAGGATGGCATCTGGAATTCTAGCGGAGTGAGTATCAAAAGACTTGCAGTCGTATTCTTTCCTAAATAATCTGGCTAAAAATCGAGGAATGTAAAAACTGTTTGGATCCTTGCTCCTTCTTTTTGTTTCACCGATCAAAAATCCGACTTTTTCCTTCAAGCTTTCGTCGAGATGGGGTCTACTTGGCGATAAGTACCCTTATCTCCCGCGCTCACCGAACCGTCGAAAATGTGATGTGCGAAAATAGCAGCGAAAACCGGGGTTCTGTTTATGGGGAGTTTAGGTTTGGTAACTTCTCCGCTATTCCCACACTTATAAGCTATGATGTGAGCCTCGAGTTCACTTTTAGCAACACCTGTTCGCGTGGCTATGTAAAGCAGGAGCCCAAGACGAATATATCCTCCTCTTTTGAGGTTTTTGAAAAATGTATTGCCATTTACATATCGAAGAGAGCCCCACATGCTTCACGATAAAACTTCAAAATGTTTGTGTAGTTTTCTAGTGTTTCTTGGGCCTTGTTGAAAACACGTGTCCTAAAATTGTCATCAATTTTTCACGATGAAGTTCTCCCATCCGGGAATATCCCAAATGTGAATTTCTTTTTCGCTCACATCTGACCCCAAGTATGTTCACCAAACACGTTCAAGCGAATTTGGGGGGGTCGCCGAAAGTAGTTTTTGCAGCTCTCCTAGTTTCATGGCTCAAATCACTCTTTTTGAAAAGAGCAAAGCTTAATTTTATTAACAAATTGTTTTTTTAGATGACAAATTGAAAATATCCTTTTAGTTTTTCTTTAACCGAACTATTCGCTTCGATTTGAACTTTTTTCTTGTCTTAAAATCGAAATGTCCAGCGCTTCAGGGGTTCGAATCCCTTTCCCCGCACCTATGTGAAATTTAAGGATTTCGGTGGCGAGTTCCGCGCCCTTTTAAGGGCATGCGTCAGATTTAAGTTGGCTGGATTTGGGGTCACGGGGCGAAAAAAGCAGGGGTGATGGGCGATGAACCCCAAATCAAACCCCAAATGTCCGGCATTTGGAGCCCGCTCCTAGAAAAATGGAACCAGCCGCAAGGGCAGACCACGTTACAAGCGCCCGTCTTGCGGCAAGAAATTCGACGGACGGACGGGGACGCTTACCACGGACTACACAAGCCAGAGCAGTGCGTCCTGACGGCCACCGTGCTCTACGTCGACTACCCGCTGTCGAGTTATGATGTAGAGGAGATCCTCGGGCAGTTCGGCGTTGAGGCCTCGGCCCGCCAGCTCGAGCGGTGGCCGGCGCGGTTCGGACCGACGGTAAAGCGCATCCTGGGGAAGTACAGGGTGCGATTCTCCAGGGTGTGGCACGTCGACGAGAAGTTCACGCCCCACAAGCGAAGTGCAAGCGCGGGCAGAGGAAGTGGGCGTACCAGATAAC
>Ga0190286_1000553_pt1 | contig 15248 bp, 19 predicted proteins | sample 48691834_MG_FD_183241 | JGI IMG/M metagenome (GOLD analysis project Ga0190286, IMG submission 183241) | Hydrothermal vent microbial mat bacterial communities from Southern Trench, Guaymas Basin, Mexico - 4869-18-3-4_MG | ecosystem: Environmental > Aquatic > Marine > Hydrothermal vents >... | reverse complement strand
CGAAAACCTCTATCGCGATGTGGAGGACGACCTATGGATGATCCCCACCGCTGAGGTGCCATTGACTAACATCCACCGCGATGAGATCCTGGAGCCGGGCACGCTTCCCATCTACTACGTTGCCTACACCCCCTGCTTCCGACGGGAGAAGATGTCGGCGGGGAGGGATACCAGGGGCATCAAACGCGTCCATCAGTTCGATAAGGTGGAGATGTACAAGTTCGTGGAACCCCATACCTCAGACGAGGAATTGGAGAAATTGGTAGACAACGCCGAGGACGTCTGCCGCGAGTTGGAAATCCCCTATCGGGTGGTGCAGATGTGCACCGGCGACCTGGGCTTCTCCGCCAGGATGAAGTACGATGTGGAGATGTGGGCCCCAGGATGTGGCGAGTGGCTAGAGGTCAGTTCCTGCAGCAATTGCGGCGACTTCCAAGCGCGGAGGGCCAACATCCGCTATCGGCCTGAGCCCGGCGCTAAGCCAGAGTTCGTGCATACCTTAAACGGCTCCGGCCTAGCCCTGCCCCGGACCATGATTGCTATCATGGAGAACTACCAGCAGGCCGATGGGAGCATCGTCGTTCCCAAGGTGCTGCGGCCTTACATGGGAGGGGTGGAGGTCATCAGATAGGCGGTCCGGGACTGGAGTGCGAAATCTCCCGATTTCGCACCCGCGACGACGGGAGTCGTCGACTCCACAAGTGAACTGCGTTGGCAAGCCGGGCATTTTTATGCTATAATGTCCTTACAACTAAACCCTGGTGAGCGTGCCCGCCAGGGGCCCTATTAGGGCGAGGGGTTAGAGACCATGCTTTTCGCTGGGCTGGGTATAGAGGCTCTTTATCTCATCATAGCCCTGCTCGTCGCCATTGACGTGCACGAGTGTTGCCATGCCTGGATGGCCAACAGGCTTGGGGATCCGACGGCCAAGGAGGCGGGGCGGCTCTCCCTTAACCCCCTGGCCCACCTCGACCCCTGGGGGACGCTGATGCTGCTCCTGGTGGGCCTGGGCTGGGGCAAGCCGGTGCCCATCAATGCCTTTAAGCTCCGTTACGGCCCCAAGAGGGGCATGGCTATGGTAGGTATAGCAGGCCCTTTGGCCAACATCATCACCGCCACCATCCTGGCCCTCCCCCTTCGATTCCACCTCGTCCCCTTCATCTCGCGGAGGGTAGGCGGCGTATACATCTCCTTCGGCATGCTCCTCTCCTGGGTGATTTGGCTGAACCTCGCCCTGGCCGTCTTCAACATGATCCCCTTCGCCCCCCTGGATGGGTCGAGGATCCTGGCCGCCTTGCTCCCCTCCCGCTGGTTCTTCGCCTTGGCCCGCTACGAGCGCTATGGCCTGATGCTCCTGCTCCTCCTCATCGCCATGGAGCGCTTCGCCCGAACCGGGATCCTGGAGATCATACTCCTCCCACCAATCAAGTTCCTATGGTGGCAGTTGGTTGACATGACGCCGCCTTTCTCATGGTTAAGGTGAATTGTGCGATGAAGAAGCCCTACATTCTGGTCACCAACGACGATGGCATTGACGCCCCGGGCCTACTGGCCCTTAAGCGGGCTCTGGAGGAGGTCGGCGAGGTGGTGGTCATCGCCCCCGATCACAACTGGTCGGCGGCTGGCCACACCAAGACCATGCATAAGCCCCTGCGCGTGAATGAGGTCAAGCTGGCCGATGGCTCCCCAGCCTACGCCAGCAACGGCGCTCCATCGGACTGCGTCGCCTTGGGCGTGCTGGGATTCCTGGAGCGCAAACCCGACCTGGTGGTCTCGGGCATCAACGAGGGCCCGAACCTGGGCCACGACGTCACCTACTCCGGCACCGTGGCGGCGGCCATGGAGGGCGTCATCGCTGGCATCCCCTCCATAGCTGTTTCCCTGGCCGATTACGAGGTCAGCCTGGAGAGTGAGGCCCTCTCCTATGCCGCCCAGTTCATCGCCCGTTTGGCGAAGAGCATCCTGGCCGAGGGATTAAGGGGCGATTTCCTCCTCAACGTCAATGTCCCCAACCTGCCCCGGGAGGAGATCAGGGGGGTCGAGATCACGCGCCTCGGCAAGAGGATCTACAAGGATGTCCTCATAGAGCGGCAGGACCCACGTGGCCGCACATATTACTGGATCGGTGGCGAGCCGCCAACAGGGGTCCCCGAGGAGGGGACGGACATCTGGGCCATCGCCGAGAAGAAGATATCCATCACCCCCATCAAGCTCGATCTGACCGAGTATGGCTTGATAGAGAGGCTGAAGAAGTGGGGGCTGGAGGTCTGAGAGGCATTGTGGAGTGCGAAATCTCCCGATTTCGCACTCCATGCGACAAGCGGAATGGGGAGCAGTCATGGATTTCTGGGAGGTGGTCGGTAAGAGGCGCAGCATACGGCGCTTCGAGAGGGAGAGGGATGTCCCCGGAGAGGCGGTGGAGAGGCTTCTTGAGGCGGCCATCTCCGCCCCCTCGGCGGGGAACATGCAGCCGTGGCACTTCTTCGTGGTGCGGAAAGGTGAGACGAAGCTGGGGTTGGCCCGGGCGGCCTGGGGGCAACATTTCGTCGCCGAGGCGCCAGTGGTGATCGTGGTCTGTGCCGACCCCAACCGCTCAGGTCGGCGCTATGGACAGCGAGGGACGGACCTCTATTGCCTTCAAGACACGGCGGCGGCCACCCAGAACATCCTCCTGGCCGCGGTGGCCCTGGGGTTAGGGGCCTGTTGGGTCGGCGCCTTTGATGAGGGAGCGGCGGCCAGGGTCCTTAACCTGCCACCTCGCCTTCGCCCGGTAGCCATCATCCCCATCGGCTACCCCGCCGAGTCGCCATACCGACCGGCGAGGAGGGCATTGAAGGAGGTCACCACCTTCGTCAAGTAAGGGCCTCTTGAGGAGAAGGGGGTCAAGCGTTCCCAGCTTCCCATAGCGATGGTTAGCCGGTTTCGCCTAAGAGCCCCCATATCTCCTCGCTAAGGACCGATTCTAACCCCTGCCCGATGACTAAGCCTCGAATGAGCTCCACATCGCAGCCGTGCCCTTTAAGATAGGCGGCGATAGCCCTCGCCCTCTCACCCTTCCCCTCGACAATTAGATTGGCTACCAACTGCGCTTCCAAGGGGACCAAGCGAAGGGGATGGCCGTCGAAGCTTACCTCCTTCAGGTTCTTCCAGATAAGCGAAGAAGGATGGAAGGAGATAATGCAACCTCGACCCCGGATGGACAGGTTGCCCATTACCTCCACCACCGTCCCCTCGATGAAGAAGCGCCCGAAGTGGCTGATGAATTGCTCCGTCTCACGCCAGGCCATGGGCAGGGTGACAAACTCCTCGAGCTGAGCGGCGATACGGTAAGCGGTCTTGGCGTCGGCGAGGATATCTAGGTCATGCACCTCCAAGGCCAGCCCTTGGAGTGATGACGCCGCGCTGCCGGCTAAAGCCCAGGCCAGCCCCGCCAACTTATCCACTACCAGACTCAGGGCCCTCTGCCAGGCCGTCGCCGCAAGCTTGGGCGCATCAGCCAAGCCAAACCACCTCCACCGTCCCCGCCTCGGCGTCCATGAAGAGCATCCGATGGCGCAACAGCTCGCCTTTCCCCAGCAATATCTTCAGCACCTCCTGCACCTGCCAGGCAGCGACCATCATTGGGGTGGCTGTGGGGCAGCCCTGCTGGGCCTCGATCCCCCTCTCGGGCACCTCCCCACGACCATAGAGGGCATAGAGCCCTTTGTCCTCGGGGAAGATGGTCATCACCTGTCCCACCATGCCGGCGATGGCCCCGTGCACCATAGGGATGCCCAGGCTCTGAGCCGCATCCTGGAGCATGAGGCGTGTGGGCAGGCGGTCCAGGGCGTCTACCACCACCTCCGCCCCCTCCAGGAGTTGCGGCAGGCTCTCCGCAGCGGCTTCCACAGGACGGGCTATCACCTCTACGGCCGAGTTGATTTCGGCCACACGGGCCTTAGCCACCTCCACTTTGGAAGCCCCCAGGTTAGCCTCGGTGCTGAGGATCTGGCGGTTGAGGTTATGCTCGACGAAGACATCGGCGTCAATTACGATCAGCCGCCCGATCCCCGCCCGCGCCAGACCTTCGACGACGTTTCCGCCTAACCCGCCGAGGCCGACGACGGCCACCGTCGCCTTGAGGAGGCTGATCTGTCCCTCCCAGCCGACCGTCCCCAGGCTCCGCAGGTAGCGTGCGGGAAGGATGCGCTCCTCTAAGGCATGGATCTCCACCTCACGAGGGGGAAGGTCAAACTCCTCAGCCAACTGGCGCACCGCACTGATCGAGAGCAATGACAGCTCCCCCTCCCACAAGGGGCGAAGGTTGCCAGCTCTCGTAACCTCCTTGCTATCTCCGCCTCGCTATTCATCGCAACCTGCCTTTAATGATGGGCATCTGTCTCAGATGCAGGGGATGGTGTCGCTATGGGCGGCGGGTCATCCACTCCGGCCGCCAGGGCTCATCCAGGAGGATCACTGTGGCCTCATCCACCCCCTCCACGCCCTCAGCCGCCTGGCGCACCTGCTCGACAAGGTAGCTCGCCAGGGGGCACCCAGGGCCGGTGAGCACCATGCGCACCTCCACCTGTCCCTCGTTGACGAGGATCTCCCTGATCATCCCCATGTCAACGACGCTCATGCCGATATGGGGATCAATCACCTTTGCTAAGGCTTCACGAACCTCCTGCTCTGTGGCCATCGCTCCCCACCTCCTTTTCATTTTTAATGCTGTACCTCTGACAAGCCATCGGCGTATAACGCTTTTGGCCCATGCGCTCAGACGCAGCCCGCATCCGACGAACCTTCTCCCGCTCAAAGGTAAACGGCTGGTTGAAAGCTTGCTCCCTGACGAACCTTCTCCGGCTTAAAGGTGAGAGCGGCTAGAAGCCGATGCCGGAGAAGGTTCGTCATTTGGCGATAGGCTGCCTCATCTGTCATATGTTTACCGAAGGATCTCCACCAGCTGGACGTCAAAGGTCAGGTCCTCCCCCGCCAAGGGGTGATTGGCATCCAGAGTCACGGTCGATTCGGAGATCTCGGTCACCGTGACCCGGATAGATGGCCCTTGTGGTTGCCGCAAGGCCAGCTGTTGCCCGACCTCCAGATGCAGGTCCGGCGGGACCAGGCTTCGATTGATCTCATAGACCAACTCTTCCCGGTAGGGGCCGAAGGCCTGCTCGGCCGGGACCGTGAAGGTCTTGGACTCGCCGGGGCTCATCCCTACCACGGCCTGCTCGAAGCCGGAGATCACCTCCCCTGCGCCCAAGATAAGCTCCATCGGCTCGCGCCCCAATGAGGAGTCGAATATCGTGCCATCTTCCAACATGCCCGTATAGTGGACCCTAACGGTGTCGCCTAGCTTTGCTTTCATATTTTCTCCCTTCTTTTTAGCTGAGGGTATTCTTAATAGCGCCGACGCCTCCCCTCGCGTTGCCTCGGCGGTCGGGCCTCATCCACGCGGATGGTTCGGCCCCCAAGCTCGGTCTCATTGAGCCCTTCCTTGGCGCGCTCCGCTGCCTCGATGGACTCCATCTCCACGAAGCCGAAGCCCCTCCCTGCGATGATCCTCACCGAGACGACGTCTCCATAGGCCGAAAACGCCTCTCTCAGCTCATCTTCAGTCGTCTGGTAACTCAGGTTCCCCACGTACAGTTTATTTGTATCCACCTTTTCTCCTTTTCGGATTCGGAAAGCATTAGCCGAAGCCCAGGGTTAAACCCTGGGCTATGCGGTGCTAGATGTCGTTTTATTCGATATAAGCCTCCTTTCCCTCATTCGATAGGCCACGATGGGATCGAGCCATCAATCCCCCATAGGCGCATGATCGGATGTCGTGGCTTATCTCAGCGTGACATGCACACTCGCCAACCTGCCGGCTCATCCATGCACTCATTGCGCCAGGAACTGCTCGATGACCTGCTGGAGTTGGTCGAGAGGCACATGCCTGCCCTGCCGTCCTTTGAAAATGAAGAACTGCGGTGCGGGAGGGAATTGGTTCTGTTGCGCGATGAGGAAATCCTCCATCACCTTTTCCGCCGTTTGGCCTTCGTCCAGGCAGGCTGCGAAGGCATCAACGTCCAGGCCCAACTCAGCGGCATACCCCTTGAGGGTGGCTGGGATGTCATCCGCCTGGCTCCAGTCCTCCTGTCGCTGGAAGAGCAGATCGTGCATGGGCCAGAAGGCACCTTGCTGCCCGGCGCACTCGGCAGCCGCAGCAGCCTCAAACCCTTGGGTATGGTCCGCTGCCGGGAAGTGCTTAACTATGAGCCGCAGCTTGCCCGGCTCCACGTATTCCTTCTCCAACTCGGGCCACTCTTCCAGGAAGTGTTCGCGGTTTTCCGGCGACTGGAAGTCAACGAACTCGACGAGGACGATCTCCGCCTCCTCTGAGCCGCGGAAGGCATCGCCGCCATAGGTATAGCCGGGCCGCTCCGGGTCGGGATCGAAGATCGGCACCGGCGTGGGCGTGGGGGTTGGATGCTCCCCTCGCAGCGCCGCCTCGATAACCTGTTGGAACACCTCGAATGGCTGCGCGCCGGAGACGAACCAGTCGTTGATGAAGAAGGCTGGGACACCCCGCACTCCGGCCGCTTCGCCTCGCTCGTACTCTGCCTGCACCTGAGCGGCTGTCTCTCCCGATTCCAGGCAGGCGACGAAGGCGTCGGTATCGAGGCCCAGCTCGGTGGCATATCCCTTGAAGCGCTCGGTCAGGTCCTCTTGCCCGCTCCACTCGCTTGCTGTCTCGAAGAGGCGCTCGTGCATGGCCCAGAAGGCTTCGGCTCCCTGCTTGGCGGCGCAGAGCGAGGCTTCGGCCGCTTGCCGCGCCTGGGGGTGGATGGAATCGAGCGGGTGCTGAACGAACACGTGTTTGACTTTACCTGTAACAATGTACGCTTCATACAGAAGCGGGCCCGTCTGTAAGGTATGACGGGCGCAAAATGGTCACTGGAACTCCGAATGCTCCACCAGCGTTACGGGTGCATTGGGATTGCCCCGGTAGGGCGCGCCCTCCTCGGTGAAGCCCATGGGCACCTCGCTGACGGCAGGCGTGAGCACCTCCGTGATCGCCGTCGGCGTATCAGTCGGCCGCAACGGCGTGGCCGTCGGCTCCGGCGCGGCCTTTGGGCCGCAGGCGGACGCGATCAGGGCCGCGATGAGCAGCCCTACGTAGAGAAAGCGTTTTGGATTCATGTCACCTCCACAAGTTATAGATTCGGTACATCACAATAGTGCGCTACTGGGCGGCGTCCTCGCCGCTAAACGGGGCGATGATGCCCTTTAGAGTGATAATCGTGATCTACCGAGGTTGTTTGGCTGCAAGATCCGCGATGCAACCGTACTCGGTAAGTCCCAATACCGACGTTCTGAGGCGTTTTCTAAAGCTCCCATCAGCACTGAGGTGCTTGCTCGCTCCATCAGGCGCATGGTTCTCCTTCATGACGACGATTTTCTGGTAGTGAGAGGCCCAAAATCTCCTCCAGATCCATTTTGAGTTGTTCAGGATTGATGTATTGAAGCGACTTCAAACCAACTGCTCTGGCTCCCTCCACATTGACCAATGTATCATCAACGAAAACGGATTCCTCGATTTCGATTTGGAGGAGGGCGATTGATCGGAGAAAGAATTCTCTATCCGGCTTGCTGCAACCCACCTGATAGGAGGCCACCCACCCATCACAAAACTGTAACCTCGGAAGCTCCTCGAAGACCCTGGGAACATGTAGGGGGTCAGCATTGGTGAGGAAGAAGATGTGGAGGTCATCTCGAAGGGTAAGGAGATAATCCACGACCGGCGAGTTCTCAGACCATATGTCGCAATATATCTCCGTGAACTCCTCAAATGAGATATCGAGCCCGGACCTGATTTTAAACCTCCGGAAGAACTCCTGAGGGCTTATCAGTCCGTTGTTAAAGTCCCTCTTGTCTCTGTCATCATCCCCGAAAATCCACAGCCCTATCTTCTCGGCCCCTTCTCCTGTGGCAAGGGAGCGGAAGCGTCGCAATGCTCGTTCGTAATCAAGGTTGATCAGCACCCCTCCGACGTCAAGCAACAGGTTCCGGATCATTTTTGGTCTGGGTTTCATTCAACCGGTTCCAACAGGAGGTCATCCCATGCTCACCTATTGTACACCAATTGCCCCAACTTGTCACCTTCTTTGAAAGCTTAGGGCTCCCTCTCATAGAGCCCCAGAAACGGCACCTTATCAACCTGGCCGACGGCGTTCTGGTTACCGAGGGCAAGAAGACGCTGGCTAATATCCAACGCCAGTTTGTAGAAGCGCCAGACCCTTCCAACATGACAAACAGACCTCTCGTCTCGAGGCCGTGGATTGGCATTACGACCATCTGGAAGGAAAGAGCTTTTTCACTAAAAACGCCAGAGTCCAGTTCTTTATTTTGATGGCGATGGCGTCGCCTACCTTGGCCTCCTCCACAGCCACTGGTTGGGTCACCTCGTGTCCGCCCTTGAACTTCGGGGTGATCATTGGCCCCCAGCAGCCTGGTGCCGTCTCGGCCACGATGGTCCCACCATCCTCGATCGGCCCTAACATAACCAAGCTAGGGCCCACCAGACCACCTGTAAACGTGGATACACGGACCACTCTCTCAGCCGCAATTCCCTTTTGCTAGGCCCTGCGCCTCGCTATCAGCCGCTCTATCAGCCAGTTGACCACCACGTTGACGAGGAGGATGGTCACGATGAGCATCGCCCCCGTGCCGTAGGCCATCTCCATGGAGATTCCCTCCCTGGCCAGGATGTAGAAGTGCACGGCCATGGTCCTCACCGGCGAGAAGAGGGAGGTGGGGAGGCGGAGGGAGGAACCGGCGGTGAGGATGACGGCCGCCGTCTCCCCCACACAGCGGCCGATGCCCAGGATTACGCCCGTTACGATGCCCGGCACGGCGCTGGGGAGAATGGCCGTGGTGACCATCTGCCACCTCGTCGCCCCCAGGGCGAAGCTGACCTCCCGATAGGAGCGGGGCACGGCCCTTATTGCCTCCTCGGAGGCGCGCACGATAGTGGGCAGGATCATGCAGGCCAGGGTCAAACCCCCGGAGAGGATGGACCAGCCTAACTCCAGGTAGATGACAAAGAAGACGAAGCCGAATAGCCCGAAGATGATGGAGGGGACACCGGCCAGGCACTCCGTCCCAAACCTGATCAGGCGCGTGATGGCGCTCTCGCGGGTATACTCCGTCAGGTAAATGGCGGTTCCTAATCCTAAGGGCGTGGCTATGAGGACGGCCATGGCGGCGAGGGCGATGGTCCCTACGATGGTGGGGAAGATGCCCCCCGCCCGCCCCATTCGCGTGGGGTTCTCGGTAAGGAAGCTGATGCTCACCATGGGCAGCCCTCGCCACAGGATGTAGACGATGATGAAGAGCAGGATGGCTAGAGTGAGGAGGGCCGAAGCCCATACCAGCACCTTAACAACCTTCTGCGTCGTGCGGGGATCGAACCTCATCTGCTCCTCCTCCGGATGACGATATTTGCTGCGGTGTTCAGTAGCATGATGAGGAAGAAGAGGACGATGCCCGTGGCGAAGAGGGCCTGCCGGTGCTCACCGCTGGCGTATCCCATCTCTATCCCGATGTTACTGGTGAGGGTCCTGGTGGGGTCGAGGATGGAACAGGGGACCTTCACTGCGTTGCCCACCACCATGATCACAGCCATGGTCTCGCCGATGGCCCGGCCCATCCCCAGGATGATGCTGGCGATGATCCCTGAACGGGCCGCAGGCAGGACCACCATCCATATGGTCTGCCAATGGGTGGCCCCTAGAGCCAATGCGCCATCCCGATATTCCTTGGGGACAGCCCGGATGGCATCCTCGGAGATGCTGATGATATTGGGCAGGATCATTATCCCCAGGATTATGGCCCCGGCCAGGACGCTGAGCCCTGGGCCGCCCAGGTGGCTGCGTATCCAAGGGACCAGGACAGTCAGGCCGATGAAGCCGTAGATCACCGAGGGTATGCCAGCCAATAGCTGGATGGCCGGCCTGATGGCCGCGCTCAGGTAGGGAGGGGCGAACTCGGTGGTGAAGATGGCCACTGCCAAGCCTAAGGGAACCCCCAGAAGCAGGGCCCCGCCGGTGACCCACAGGGAGCCCATGAGCATGGGGAAGATGCCGAAGACCCCCTTGCCGGGCGACCACCTACGGCCGAGGATGAAATCGGTTACCCCTACCTTGACCATGATGGGCAAGCCCTCTTTGAAGATGAAGAGCGTGATGAGGGCCAGCACCGATATGGCTGAGAGGGCGATGATGAGCAAGAGCCATTGGATTAATCTCTCTTCTTTCAAAGCCATCCTTCCTTGAAGACGGTTAGGGTGCTAATGGTCTAATCCACCCGCACTAGCCCTTCTTGGGCCAGCAACTCCTGGGCCTCTGGGCTGAGCACGAAATCAATGAAATCCTTGGCCAGGCCCTGGGGTTCCCCTTTGAGGACGAATAAGAACGGCCTCACCAGGAGGTATTCCCCCCTCTCCACGCTCTCGATGGAGGGCTCCACGCCATTTACCTTGATCACCTTCACCCTCTCATCCGCTATCCCCAGCGAGATGTAGCCGATGGCGTGGGGGTCGCTGGCCACCAATTCCCTCACGGCGCCGTTGGAGTCCTGCACAATAGCCTCGCCGAAGATCTCCTCCTCCCCCATCACCAGCTTCTGGAAGGCCCCTCTCGTCCCCGAGCCCTCCTCCCGAGTCACCAGGGTTATGGGGTGGTCCTCACCCCCAACTGCCTTCCAGTTGGTGAGCTGCCCGCTGAATATGGCCCGGATCTGCTCCAGGGTCAAATCGCTCACCGGATTCCTGGGATTAACGATCACGGCGATGGCATCCCTGGCGATGGTGATGGCATACAAGCCGGTCTCGTCATCCCTTAACTCCCGCGATGACATCCCGATGTCGGCGGCACCTGTCTGGGCAGCCTGAATGCCGGCTGTAGAGCCCCCTCCCTGCACGTTGATGGGAGGGCTCTGGGGGTGCCGGAGCATATATTCCTCGGCCAAAAGCTCGGCGAAGGGCTGCACCGAGGTGGAGCCAGCCAGGGTCAGGCCGCCCGCTTCCCCCCTCCGGCAGCCGCCTAGAAGGAGGGCGAAGGCGAGGATCAGCAAGCTCCTCAAGACTGCATCGAAAAAACATTGGAGTGCAGCCCTTGGGCTGCCATATACGCAGGCTGAAGCCTGCATTCCTCGATAATCTCTTAATGGCGATCTATCGCCCATATCGTGTTCCTTTTTGCTGTGAATTCCGTCACGATTATATCATTTGCCATGTAGCTCGTCAACACAGGTGGATGCCACTGCGCTTCTCCATGGCATCAATCCACGATGTGAACGATGTGGTTAAGCTCGGCGTATTCCACCAGTGGGTTTCTATCCAGCTCGGCTATCGTCTCTAGCTCGTGTCCCACGGGCACGCTGAGGCGGACGACCCCGATCTCAGGGATCTGGCCGCTGATGCTAGCCGAGAGCCCCTCTAGGAGCGATCGGGCGGCGCTGGCGGTAATCCCTGTCCTGAGCTTGACCAGGACCGTGCCCACCTCGAACTCGCCGTCGGGATTCGGTTTGGCCTCCATCGGGGTGCGCTCCACAGCTCTCTCTGCTGAAGCGGGGCTTACATTTAAAGCTCGAAGCAGGGCTGCATAGGCGTCTATGCGCCCATAGCCGAAGAAGTCGTCCTTGCCGGGAGTACCGAGGTCAATGGCCGTCGCCTCGATGATGCCCCTCACCTGTTCGTTGCTCAGACCGGGCTTAACCGACCATATCAAGGCGGCCAACCCCGCCACGTGAGGGGTAGCTGAAGAGGTGCCTTGGGAGTGGCCATAAGTGTCATCCCAAAAGGTGCTATAGATGCCGACGCCGGGTGCCGCAACGTCAACATAGGGGTGGTACTCTGAAAAGCTGGCGTGGCCGTCACTTTTAGTTGTGGCGGCTACAGCGATGATATGGGGGTAAGCAGCGGGGTAGATGATGGGGTTTATGCCACTGCAATCGTATCCCCCCGCAGCGCAATTGCCAGCCGCGGCGACGACCAGGGCCCCTCTCTCGTGCGCATAAGCCGTCGCATCCCGCAAGACAGGGAGAGGTTCTTCATCCCCGAGGCTCAGGTTGATGATCCTCGCCCCATGTTCAGTTGCCCAGATCACCCCCTGAGCAACATCGTCAGTGAAGCCCTCGCCAGCGCTATCCAGCACCTTGACGGGCATGATCCTGGCCCCCCAGGAGACGCCAGCCACACCGAGGCCGTTATCGGTCGCCGCGGCGGCGATGCCCGCCACGTGGCTGCCGTGACCATGGTCGTCGGAGGGGTCATTATCATGGTTCACGAAATCGTAGCCGGGCACGATCTTGGCCTGCAGGTCAGGATGGTCGAGGTCAACGCCCGTGTCCACGATGGCGATGGTGATGTCATCGCTACCGGTGGTGATAGTCCAGGCTCGATGGGCATTTATCCTTTGTAGGCTCCACTGATGACTCGCATAGTAGGTATCGTTTGGCACCCTGAAGGGGGGATGGTTCTTCATGAGGAGGGGGAGGTAGATAGTGATTGTCGGCGTCAATGCGGATGACTGGGAGACGATATCACCTATGGGGATTCCTTCATGGGTATAAGGAAGGCCGGCGGATGCCGACGACCCGAAGGCCATACCGATCAACAAGGCCGATGCCAAGAACAGGAGGACACCGACCACCATGGGCGATGGCTTGGCGAGACCTCGACGACCTTCCATGTTTTCCTCCTCGCAAGGTTGTGGGTAGTTGCTCAGTTGTGTGGAGTGCGAAATCTCCTGATTTCGCACAATTGTGTGGAGTGCGGAATCTCCCGATTTCGCACTTTCGACGCTGCGACGACAGGAGTCGTCGCACTCCACAAATCAAGTTGTGTGCCGAAAGTTTAGCGCACAAATGGCTCTACGTCAAGATGCCCAATTGTCCCCCACTTGACAAGGATTCAAAAATATAATATAATATCATCAAATCTTATAAATCATATTTCCTTTATCCCCAAAGGAGGGATGTTATGAATGAGGCGAAGCGGGAGAGATTCGGCAAGTGCTACGGCTCAACGACCATCAGCGAGCGCGGGCAGGTGGTCATCCCCATCGAGGCGCGTCGTGAGATGGGGCTAAAGCCGGGCACCAGGCTGCTCGTCTTCGGCCCCATGGGCAGGCGCGGCCTGATCCTGATGCCTGCCGAGATGGTAACCGACTTCATCCACAAGGCAATGAGCGGTTTGAGCCGGCTCGAGCAGATGGTCAAAGAGGTGGAGGAAGTACAAACCGAATAACAGAGGGGATCTAAGGGAGATCGCAGTGGATGTAATCGAGGTCGAACGCTTAGTCAGGAAGTTCGGCGATTTAACCGCCGTAGACGACATTTCCTTCGTGGTGAAAGAGGGCGAGATCTTCGGCTTCGTCGGCCCCAACGGGGCGGGGAAGACGACGACGATCAATGTCCTCTGTACCCTGCTGCGCCCCACTTCGGGACGGGCGACCGTCAATGGCTATGACGTGGTTCGAGAGCAGGCCGCTGTACGGCGCTCCATCGGCCTCGTATTCCAGGACCCCAGCCTGGACGACCGCTTAACCGCCGAGGAGAACCTCGATTTCCACGCCACGCTTTACAACGTGCCCCGTAGCGTGAAGAAGGAGAGGATGGAGGAGGTCCTGAGGATGGTCGAGCTCTACGACCGGCGCGGCGACCTAGTGAGGACCTTCTCCGGAGGGATGAAGCGGAGGCTGGAGATGGCGCGAGGGCTGATGCACTACCCCAAGGTGCTCTTCCTCGACGAGCCGACGCTCGGCTTGGACCCCCAGACCCGCAACCGCATCTGGGAATACATCATGGAGCTGCGGGAACGGGAGGGGATAACTATCTTCATGACCACCCATTACATGGATGAGGCCGAACACGCCGACCGCATCGCCATCATTGACTACGGCAAGATCGTGGCCCTGGATACGCCGGAGAACCTGAAAGGGATGGTGGGGGGCGACATCATCAGCGTTAGGGTCAGGGATGGCAGGGCCGCCGCTCAGCGGATAAAGGAGCGGTATGGGGTCGAGGTGAGGAGCACCAAAGATGGCCTCTATTTCGAGGTAGCCGATGGAGAGGAATTCATCCCCAGGTTCGTTATGGACTTCAAGTCCGAGATATTGGCCGTCAGCCTGCGCCGCCCCACCCTGGATGATGTCTTCCTCAAACTGACTGGGCGGCAGATCAGGGAAGAGGAAGCGAGCGCCAAGGATCGGATGCGGGCGCGTATGAGATGGCACCGGATGCGCGGACGCTGAGAAGGGGGTGGCGAGATGCACGTTTTGAGAGCGATTTACATCATTTGGTACCGCGAGGTCTTGCGTTATTGGCGGAATAAGTCCCGCATCGTCAGTTCCCTGGGCAGGCCCATCCTGTTCCTCTTCGTTTTCGGCAGCGGCCTCTCGCCTTCTATGAGCGGCTTTGCCAGCAGCGCTTCAGGGGGCGGCGTTGACTACGTCAAGTTCATGTTCCCGGGGATCATCGGCATGACGGTGTTTATGAGCTCCCTTATGTCGGGGATCTCCATCGTCTGGGACCGGGAGTTCGGTTTCTTGAAGGAGGTGTTGGTGGCCCCGGTCAGCCGCACCGCCGTTGCCCTGGGCAAGGCCCTGGGGGGCAGCACCGTGGCCATGATCCAGGGCACCTTGATGCTCCTCCTCGCCCCATTGATCGGGTTGAGCCTCACCCCTGGGTTAGTGCTCAAGCTGTGGCCGTTGATGTTCCTCATGGCCCTAAGCATGACCTCTATGGGCGTCCTCATCGCCGCTCGCATGAGGGATATGGAGGGTTTCGGGATGATCATGAACTTCCTGACCATGCCCATGTTTTTCCTGAGCGGGTCCTTCTTCCCCCTGCACGGCCTGCCGGCCTGGATGGGCTTCCTGGTCAGGATTAACCCCCTAACCTACGCCATAGATGCCCTGCGCCAGGTCATACTGGGCAGTATCGAGCTGCCAGCTTCGGCGATGGAGATGCTTCCCCAGATGGGCATCGGGGTGGCTATCTTCGGCCACGTCATGGCCATCCACGAAGATGCGATGGTGGTCGCCGGCTTCGGGGCGTTGATGATAATCCTAGCCGTCTGGATGTTCAATATCCAAGAGTAAGGGAGAGAAAAATCCATATCGAATCTTAACAACTTCTTCATCACCTCTTCATCTTCGTTGTGCTGGATCTGATGCTGCCGGGAATGGATGGGCTGGACGTCTGCGGTGTGCTAC